>Ga0154020_10001109_pt1 | contig 33310 bp, 18 predicted proteins | sample Klosneuvirus_201_FD_109709 | JGI IMG/M metagenome (GOLD analysis project Ga0154020, IMG submission 109709) | Active sludge microbial communities from wastewater, Klosterneuburg, Austria - Klosneuvirus_20160825_MG | ecosystem: Engineered > WWTP > Aerobic digester > Activated sludge | place...
AGGCTCCAGCCTCGGAACACACTGCCCCCGAGGCTCCTGCCTCGCGAGATTGTCGCTGGAGGCAGGAGCCTCCAGTGCAGTGCGTTCCAGGGCTGGAGCCCTGGAACGAGAATTGACAGCCTCATTCCAAGCCGCGTGGAGTGTAAAGGGATTTTCAACGCAAGTGATTTTGCTTCGCACTATACCAGGTAAACCAGGTTTAGAATGAGAACAGGCGTTTAACGGGTGGCCGGGGTTGGAGAGCGACAGCTCGAAATCCCGGGGCTTCCTTCGCTCCGCTCAGTCCAGCCCCGGCCACCCTTCGGACGAAACGCCACTGTTCAGAGTGAACCGGGTTTAGAAGCGATTCAGCAACTCGTTCAACCCCTTGTTCAGCGCTTTATCGACTTCGTCGCCGACCTTTTCCTGGATCTTCTGCGTTCCCAGATTCTGCAGCAGACCCGCCGTATCAGGTTGAGGACTTTTGATCGTGCCTCGGAGCGGAATGCTGACTGTCCGAACGCTGCCGCCTGATGACGATTTTTCCAGTGGTACATCCAGCGTGATCTGCAACTGTTCGTTCAATCCCACAGCGCCCGATGACTTCACGCGATATCCCGCCAGATCCATGATCAGTCCGTCGTGCAGCACATAGCCCTGACGCACCTGGACGGGAATTGTCTGCTCCGGCAGGGTCAGGGACTTCGACGAGAGACCATTCGATGGATCACGGCGTCGCAGCAGATCGATGATTTCCAGCATGGGGGCCAGCGATGAACCGGCGGTAGCCTGAGCCTGATGGATCGTGAGTTGACCGGCGACATCCGAATTCTGGACTGCGTTGAAATCCCACAGAAATCGTTCGACGCGCAGCGACATCTGCCCGTTCACATCTGCCGCGTCCGCCATCATGGGGGCGACGTAACCGAGCCATTCGCGGCAAAGTTCCGGCGTGACTTTCACATTTTCAACCCGGCTGCCTGATCCAAGCTGCAGTCGCGACGAGGCAAAATCGTACTGAGCCATCGCGTTTACATTACCGCCATTGAGCGAACATTCCACAGGTGAGGTTCGTACCAGACTGTTGTTCAGCGTCGCTTGAATCGCCGCCCCGCCGAGATTGAGTCCCCACAGATTTGCCGAATCCCACTTGATCCCTCCAGAGCCCCCCAGTCCGTGTACGGCACCGGATGCGACCGCGTGAGATGAGGCTGGCTGAACCGCTCCGCTCAGCGCCGACGGCGAACCGTTTAGCTTGAAGATGTCGTGTCCCTTCCCGGAAAAGGCCAGACCTGAGTCCGCCGCGAACACTCGACGACTGAGAACGTCCAGGTCGTAACCCATGTCCGCAGTCAGGTCCACGAGTGTTAAATTCTCGGGCACGGCGACCGTTCCAGTGATGACAGCGCTCAACCCTGGAATGTTGATCGTTCCGTTTGTGATTTCGAACTGATTACCCAGATCGGTTGTCGTCATACTCAGATTGATCTCGGCTTCATCGACTGCGAATGCGGAAGCCGGGGCGGAAGCGAATCGACTTTGCGACACCGATGTGACTCGTCCGCTTTGCAATGTCGCCACGTTAGTTGGAGAGACCCGCACTGCCAGCCGGATTTCACGTTTGGGAGTTGCCGTCAGATCGGCCACGACCTGCGATTGCTCGGCAAGGAAGGAAGCATCAAACCAGGGCACCATCAGAGTTCTCAACGCTGCCCCGGATCCCTCGACATGCACGGTCCCGTCCAGCATTGATGTGACGGTGTTCGATGGCATGATCTGAAGTGACGCGCTGCTGGCTTTAACGTCGGATGAGTTAAGCTGCAGACCTGTCAGGTGGACGGCATCTGCCTGCATCGCGATCAAAGTTTGAAAATTCACGTCACCTCGAATGCCCGGCTGAGGCACGTCCGCAAACTGTTGCAGAGTCTGCCACAGTGACGCGGGCTGCACCAGTCCGGAGACTTTCCATCCTGCATTAGCAGGAACGCAGTCAATCGTGCCAAAATCGGCGGTCAGGCGAGCCTTCGCAAGATCTGGCACACCATTTGTAAATGGCCCGGCGAGTTCCAGATTCATGTTCGAATCTACCCGGAGCGGCTTGCCCGCTCGAACGGCATGCAGCCCGTCGGCACGCGCCACCACCTGCCAGCTTCCCAGTTGAGAGGAGTTATTTGAAACAGGCGCAGCGTCATTTGCCGCAGCGGAGGAGGCTGCGGAACCAAGCGCCCGAAACGTTAGCTTGCCGTCCTGAATCGTGACATCGTCATGCAGCGCCAGCGTCTTTCGCAGTGACGATGCGACCTTCGCAAGATCGATCGAACCGTTGATCTCCACCTGCTGAGACTGACCAGACGATGCCGTCGCGGCAGCACTTCGCCTGTGACGAATTTCCCCATTGCCATTGACTTCTGCGACAGCCGTCGAGATGTCAAGATTCTGAATCAACATGCCGTCCTCTGCGATCGCGATGCCACCCGTCGCGCTGACCTTGCCCAGCGGCAGCCATTCCTCCGCAGCCCAGTCTGTCTGTCGAATGCGAACGTCTTCTCCCGCCAGCATGACGCGACCGACGAGTCCGTCCTTGATTTCGGCACCGGCCAATCGAGCGTCAATTCCGCACGTCACAACGCCGTTTAACGTTGCGTCGATGCCCAGCATCGACAGAAACGGCTGCACCAGCCGCAAGTCAACGTCGCGCGCGCCGATCTGAATGGCCTGACGTCCCTGGTCGTCGGCGCGCGGCTGCAAATAAATCTGAAGCCGCGCCGCGTTGACGTCACCTGACGGATCAGTCCCGACCAAATCTTCCAGTGGAACATCCGGAAAGTCGTTGGCAAGTTCATCCAGCCCGGCAGCAATTCTCGCTGGACGTGAGTTCATGCGATTCGTGTGAGTTGAGATCTGATGACCATCGGCCTTCCTGATTGACGCCGACAACTTCATCAGTGGCAGCCACCGCGATGTGTCCATCGTCGAGAATGTACCGTTGATATTCGTTACCTCAGCAATCGTCGATGTCGCGGTGGCTGGCGATGGCTTCGACTCTCCTGCGACGGCGTCACCTGCAGACGTCAGAGTTGGATCAATCAGCGTGATCTGTGCAGAGCCAAGTTGCACGGCCCCGTCTTCGATGGCGACCCGAAATGGAAATCGGTCGCTGCTGGTCTCTTCGGATTCTCCAAAAATCGCGATGATCGTTCGATCGAGATTTGTCCCCTGATCGTCAGCGATCAGCGTCAGTCGCGGGGACTTGACCGAAATGCCGGTGCCGCGCCCCGTGTTGAGCACGATACGCCAGAGTGGCTCCGCAGTCGTGATTCGTTCCACTTCGCACAAAACCGGAACGTCTGATCGCGGCGTTCCCGGAACGAGTGGCTGACTCAGATCGAGCACTTTTAAATTCGTAATTTCCACTGGTGCCCACCAGTGCAGCTTTACACTTCCGAACGACACGGCGTCAGCCAGTTTCGGATTCACCTTCTTCAGCACCGTCTGGACTGAACCCGTGAGGCACACGACACTGGGGGCGGCAACGACGGCGGTCGCCAGCAGGGCTGTCAGTTTCAGAAGCCAGCGAGATTTTTTTACCGGTTTCGACTTTTTCGTGGGTTCCGGTTTTTCCTGGTCCGGGATGGCAACTTTCACCATGATTGGGCCTCACTGCTGATTTCAGAATCCAGACGCCATTCCCACGGCATCCTGCTCCGCCCTCAAGGCCAATCGTTGGCGCGCAGCGAGAGCGGTCATAACTGTTCTTCGACCAGTGAACGTCGTTAGACCAGTTTCAACCGGCAAGGTCGATCAGTCCTCCTTGTTTGCCTGGAGTCTGTGAGACTGGGGTATTTATTCCGGTCCGGGTGGAACGGCTAAGCACCCGTGCATAAGTTAAATTGTATAATCGCAGGATTCACAATCAGGGGACTGACGTCCCCCGCTCGCCGGGAACCCGGCGAGCGGAGTGGCGTAAGCCCTCCGAGTCAAATGCGGGCAACTCGGTGGGCTGACACCCACCGCTCGCCAAGTTATGCACCAAGACTTACGCACGGGTGCTTACGTCCTTTCTTCGAACCCCAAAAATGGAAATGCGGACGCCAGGTAAGCCGACTGATCATCAAGTGATTGACGACGCACGACATCGCCGCTCGTCGGGCATGACCTTGACACACCGCATCTCCTGATCTGTGTTTCAGCGATGTGGTCTTGTCACAGGACCGACTCTGCGAAGTCCGGGTTCATATCGAGCATCAGATCCCGGAGCCGCTGTCGTGCACGGGACAACCGCATATCGACGGCCCCCGGTTTGCATTCAAGTGATTCGGCGATGCGTGCGGCAGACCAGTCCATTCCGAATCGCAGAGCCAGAATCAAGCGATCCTGCTCGCTCAACAGGTCAAGAGCATCACGAACAATCTGGCGCGTCTCTGAACGGGCGTAGCGCATCCAGGGACTCTCCGCAGAATCCGAAGCCTCGTAAAACTCACCTCTGCAGGTTTCTGAATTCTTTCTGGTTCTGGCGACGTCGCGGAGCCAGTTGCGTCCAACAAGCAGCAACCAGGCTCGCGGATTTGTGATCTGATTCACGTCCTGTTGCTGGAGGCGAAGAAATGCTTCCTGCAGCGCATCCATGGCTCGCTCAGCATCGTTGCAGAATGCATAGAACAGGCTCCACAACTCACGATGAAACGACTCGTAAATTGCTTCAACGCTGTTGGTTTGCCGTGGCTGGGACGCCAGGTCGGTGGTGCTCAATCTTTGAACAAGTGTTTGTGACATGACAGTTCTCCGTCTTACGGATGGACGTGGTTGGTATCGGGTTGAGCTTTGATTGCTCACTGCGATTGATACGTCGAGAAACGGAGATATTCACTGAGTAACGAGGTACTTGCGTAGTTGTACGGATCCGTATGAATACGTAGCGTTCTGGCAATTACTCAGCGGCATGCAGCATCAGGCGAACCAACTCGGCCGTGGTCTGCAGTTTGAGTTTCTTCATCAAATTTGCACGGTGTGTTTCCACCGTCCGTTTGCTTAGGTCAAGCTCACGGGCAATGACTTTGCTTGCTTTGCCGGTCACAACCATTTCGGCGATCTGACGTTCACGGGGCGAAAGCCGATCCAACCGGCTCGCCGCTTCATTTTGTCGGCGACATCGACCGTGTTCGGTAAGTTCACTGGAAATGTCCCTCGCGGCCAGGTAAATCAAACCGTCGCCGCTGGTCGGAGCCGCATTCCACTCGACAGGGCACATCGTCCCGTCTTTTCGAAGAAAATTGCTTTGCACATCGACCGCCGCCTTTCCGGAAGCCAGCCGGGACAGCATCTGACGGCCTTCGGAATGTTCTTCGACTGGCAGCAAATCAAGCAGCGACATTCCCCGCAACTCAATGGAATCGTATCCAAGTATTCGGGCCATGCCGGGATTTACTTCCTGCAGTTTCCCCAACGCATCCATGACGAAGAGCATTTCCGTGGAGATATCGAACAGCGTGCGAAGCCCAGTTTGGCTGCGATGCCATTCGGAGACATCCTCTGCCAGTCCCACCACACGCAGTTCATCCTCCAACTCGTGCGGCAAAGCAAAGCAGCGATTCCGTACCCAGCCGACGGAACCATCCGGCAGATTGACTCGAAATGTCTCGTCAAATTTGCCTGCGGCGGCTTGAGTCAGAAACGCATCCCGAACCCGGTGACGATCCTGATCATGAACATTTTCAAGCCAGCACAATGGGTCTTCCAGCAGACGCTCGCACGAGATTCCCCATCGCCGTTCGATCTGCGAACCGACATACAAGACCTCGAAACGATTCCAGTCCAGAACCCAAAATGCGCTGTCAATCTGTTCGGCCGTGCGACGCAGTTCGGCGTCGCCCTTCTTCGATGCCGCTTCGATGAGCGTCCGAAACGTCACATCCACGCCTGTGATCCACGCGCGAACAACATGACCGTCCTGGATCTCGCCCCGCGAGGTGTTTACAAAATGGCGCACGGTTCCATCATGCAGAGTTTCGGTGTTGTGGACTCCGTCAATGCAATATCCCGAGCGAATAAATCTCAGGGATCGTTCAATCATCGTTTCGCTGTTCGTGCCGACCAGCGAAACGAAACGACTTCCGATCAATTCGGCCGGTGTACTGGCACCACACAAGTGCGCAAACGCCTGATTGCAGTCCGCAACGCGGGCCGCCAGCATCATGGAGGCCTGTTCCCTGGCGGGCAGATGTGTCGGGACCGGCGGATCGCATTCCAGGCAGCAAAATATCTGGTGCGTGAGCGACAGAAACAAGCTCAGCCGGTTGTTGCTGTCCGCCAGTCGTCGCTGCAACTCTGCGACGAGCAGTTCGAGTTCGACATTCGTTTTCCTGGTAACAGACGTCGCCAAAGACATTCGCAACTCACCCCGGCACCAGACAACATTCGGACACAGAGCACAGCATAAAAGAAAGTCGCCAGAACCGCTACCGGTGGCACACCATGAGCGATAGGCCGCGACGCCGAACTCACCATGCTCGACGAAGCGTGAAAAAGTAGGATGGGCATTCCTGCCCGTCCTTCTGACACGGAACGCACGACGGGCAGGAATGCCCATCCTACGAATTCCAACACCAACGTCATCATCGTCTGCGGGTATCATCGACGCGACGAAGAACTCGCGGATGCGAAGGCGGCGTTGCGGTGATGGGACTGTTCGTACCGTACACCCGCCGCTCCGTCGGCGGGAGAACGCACGTCCCGTCGGCGGAGCGACGGGTGTACGGTACTAATCGTCCAGCTGCTCATACAGCGGCAGGTGCCGGTAGTAGATTTCGAGCAGCAGCAGTTTGATGGACGTTGAATAGATACGACCGCCGCGATGTTCCCAGCTGTCGACCGGATTCCAGGTGCCGGCCATGTGGCCGTCCTTGATTTGCGTTTCCACAACCATGTCACGCAGTGCGGCGTTCCATTCCTGCCAGTAGTTGCCCTGCATGTGATACATCACCTGCGTGCCATAGTACCAGTAGTATGATGTTGGTCCCTGAGATTTCTCCGGCAGCTGAGTCAGCAGAAAGTCGGCACCCGCTCGCATCGACGGGTCGTTGCGACCGGTGCCCAGAAACTGGAGGCAGAGCAAACCTTCAGCCGACATCGCGGGCGAGGCGTTGCGGTCCGTGTAGCCAAATTTTCCACCGACCGGCTGGTTGCCTTCGACGGACTTCAGCCAGCGTCGGATACCTTCCTGAGTGGCGGCGGGAACTGGGAGGCCCGCCATTTCACCGCTCTTGAGAGCCATCACCTGCCAGCCGACGACCGACGTGTCGCCCGCTTCGCCCGGATTGTATCGCCAGCCGCCGGTGTTCTTGTTTTGCGCGTTGATGATGTATTGCAGAGCCCGTTCAGCGGGTTCACGAAACGCCGGTTCCTGCGTCATGCCGAAGGCTTCGCACAATGCGATTGCGGCAATGCCCTGGCTGTACATTTTCTGTTGGTCGCCGGGACCGAGCAATTCGCCGTCTGGCTTTTGGTGATCGATCAGCCACTGCAAACCCGCCGCGACGACTTTTGCGTACTCGCCTTCGGTGTGCGTATTTCCCGCGGCCAGAAACGGCAGCAGCGCCATCCCGGTCGCGGCTGTGTTGGACGATTCTCCTCCCTGTCCGGTGCAGTTTGGATGTTTGTCTTTGCAGTTTTTCTGGAAGCGATTCAGACTCCAGCTGCCGTCGGCGTTTTGATGCTGAGCCAGCCAGACCAGACCGCGATTGACGGCCTTCTCGGTTTCTTCTGTTCCGCCAAAGAGTTCGATGTACTGTTTGCGAGTATCACCCTGACGCAGCGTAAACATGGAGCGCAGGCCCACGCTGTCGGCGGCCAGCGACACGGCCGCAGCCTTGGCCATAGGACGATCCAGCTGACTGGCGAGGGTGTTGAATGTGGGCGGAGCGTTGTTGCGTTCCAGGCTGAGAGCCCCGACGACAATCCGTTGTTCGGCTCGACTGGATGGCCCTGTCATTTCTTCCGGCGTGAGCGGTGCCGGGCCAGTCAATTCGGCCCGGTCCACTTCCAGCTTCAGACCGTTGTCGGTGGATTTGTCCTGCTCGGCACTGTCACTGGATTCAACTTCGGCCAGCTGCACATCTTCCATTTCAATCTGAGCGACACCGGCAAGTGGATTGCTGATTGACGACGGTGCGGTTTCGCGAACCGGAACTGGCAGCATCTTTGAAGGGTCAGTCGGCCGGTTTTCTACGATCGCAATCGGCGCGTTCAGTTCGACAAATGCCTGGGGCTGTCGAGTTTTCATCCGCTCTCCGGAAGTGGCGAATTGGACGGGATCAGGCGTTGTCGCGCTGACTTTGTCCACGTTGGTCAGGAGGACGGGTGCGTCCGTGATTTGTTGGACGGACTCGACCGGAGCCGCTGGCAGGACGATCGCTTCGGCCAATTCGACAAACTCGGTATCGTTCACGATCGGCGAGACTCGCATTTCCAGCGGATTCGAAGGCAGCGTGGCTGCTTTCCGTTCCACACCGATCTCAACGGCGGGCGGAGTCAGATCTGTCGATGACCGCATGCGAATCTTTGGGGCCTTCGCGATTTTGATATCGAATTCGACGGGCTGAATTGGCTGTTCGGTGCGCGGCATGTCAATCTGCGTCGCAATCGGTCGTTCACCGGGCAACTCGACGGGTTCAGGAAGTTCGATGGCCGCGATTGCCAACGCGGGAACGGCCTGAGCGATTTGAGGAGTCGGTCGCGCCAGCGTTGGGACGGAATCATCCTTTGGCGTCGGTCGTTGCTGTTGCGTTCGCTTCGGCGGAACAAACATCAGGCGTTCGGGCGGGAGACTGCGGGCAACTTCGAGCGGAATTGTGGGCAGCGGATTGGTTGTGCGATCGGGAACATTGAATGTTTCGGTCTCCTGTCGCATAACTTCCGACTGCGGCACGTCTTCCAGCGATTTCAGGTCCGCCAGTTTTTCGTAGGCGGCGCGACCGTCTTCGTGCGACTGGTGCTGGTTGTCGTCGAACAGTTGCGTTGACGCTTCGGCATCGAATTTTTTCGAGGTGATGACTTCAATCACTCGCGGCAGATTCCAGATCGCCAGCAGGAAGAGAAGTACCACGTGAAAGACCAGACTCCCGGCAAAGAACTGAGCAGAAGCCGCCGCTGCCGCGAATCTGTGACGCGCGGCGAAGAAGATCGCGGCCACCAGCACGACCAGCAGAGTGAGCAGCAACGCCTGCAGCCAGATCCCGGAAATCGACTTGAAATTCGACGAGTCCCATGCGGTCTCAAACCGAATTTCTTCAGCACGACTCAACAGCAGGCGTTCGTGGCCGTCGCGGTTAGCCGAGTAGACGAGTGTGAAGCCCTCCGGCGAAAGCGCAGGTTCTGTCTCATGGGAGGCCGTGTTGATACCCGGGCCAAGATTTTCCGGCGGCGATGGCATTTCACCGGCGATGTTAGTGCGGTACAGATCGAGATTTCGATCTTCGCCGCTGCGGACCGTTCGGTCGGATGCGAAGTACAGGAATGCACCATTCGGCGAGACAAACGGAGCCCCCTCGTTGCTGTCCGGCCGGTTAACGGCGTCGAGTGCGGCGACAGCTTGCCACGGGGAATCGACGTCGTTTCGAGCGGTGACGTACAGATCAAAGGTGCTCGATTCCCGATGACGCAGCGTACCGCTCCATTCATCGGTCGGCGCGACATCCTCGTCGCCGCCGGTCGCGCGATTCGATGCGAAGTAAAGCGAACGTCCATCGGGGGCAATCGCCGGGTCGTATTCGTCGGCCGTCGAATTGATCGGCGGGCCAGCGTTGATGGGCAAATTCCAGTCGCTGCCATTCCACTGCGAAATGTAGACATCAAATCCGCCAGCGCCACCCGGTCGATTTGAGTACAGAAACAACTGCCGTCCGTCTGCCGAGGGAATTGCGCCGATGTCATCCGAGGAGGAGTTCAGTGACGTCACCGGTTCAGCCGTCTGCCATTCACCATGATTGAGCCGACTACGATAGATATCCGCATGCCCGCTGGGTGATCGCAGAGTAAAGTACAAGACGGTTCCGCCGTCGGCAAATCGCGGAGCAATCAGCGACGCATCTTCCATGTCCGAGGGCACGACGGATGCAAGTTCAATCGATGGCTGCCATGCAACCTGCCGCCGCTGCGGTGTGTCCGCATCGGCCCACCTCGCTGGTCCCGCAATGGGAACAACACGCGCACGAGGTTTGGGTACAACCCAGACAACAAACGCCAGCAGCACAAAAACCGAAAAGCAGACCGCAAACTTCCGAGTGCGCAAGAATGCGAGTCCGGCTTGTGCGCCTGTCAATGTCGTCGGTATGTGAAGGCGTTTTTTCAATGTCATGTCCTGTAGCCGGATTCGTCAGAATTCGGACCTGTTTCGGGTTGGCTACGACCCCATCCGGCTCGCCCGGATCGATGAAGATGATGGTGAGCTAATGCAAACATCCCCGAAACAACCGTCCATTTTTCCTGTCATCGTTCTTCCAGTGCCGCGATTCGGTAATCCATTCCGACTTCATTGCACAGCCCCATGACTCGCACGGCGTGCTTCAACGCGACTTCACCGTCGCCGCGAATCAGTGCTGACTGATGTGGATTTTTTTTGTGGGTTTCGCGAATGATGCTGCTCAGTTGCCGTTCGTCCATTTCCACTTGGACGATCTTGTACTTTCCGGTCCGCATCACGTTGATGACCAGTTCGGGAGTCATCGACAGCGGTTGCGCCTGAGTGACTTCCGGCAGCACGACTTCCAGTTCACGCTCTTCCTGGTCGTATCGCGTGGCGACGAGAAAAAAGATGAGCAGGAGGAACACGACGTCGATGACCGGCGTCAGATCCGGACCGGCAAAGTCTTCAGTTGGGACGGCGATTTTCATGGGCAGGGAATTCCGATGTATCTGTAGGATGGGTCTCCAGACCCGTCCTGGATTCAATGTTACTCAAGACAGGACTGGAGAACCGTCCTGCGAGTTTTCTTTCGATCGTTCACGTCATCCTCATCAGCTTATCTGCATTTCGTTCACGATCGGTCGCCACAGAGGCTTCCGTCGGCCGTGTCATCACGACGCGATCCTCGACGCGGGCGAAGCAGGAAAACGTTTCCGTGAGCGATTCATCAATGATGCGGAAGAAGCCCTCGATCTTCGTGTTGAAAAATGAAGCGCACAGAATTGATGGAATCGCGATGGAAAGACCGGCGGCAGTGGTGACCAGAGCCAGGTAAATACCCTGCGCGAGCATTTCTCCCTTGCCGAGACCGGACTGGCTGGCGGTTCGGAACGCGATGATCATCCCGACAACCGTTCCAAGCAGTCCGAGCAGTGGGGCGACGCTGCCAGCGACCGTCAACGGTCGAACGCGGCTTCTCAAAGAGGCCATTTCTCGGGCCGCCGCGTCTTCCATTGCTTTTTCGACTTCCGTGAGCGGTCGGCCGGCGCGCTGCAAGCCCGCCAGCAGAATGGTGGAGGCCGGTGCCTTGTGGCGATCGCAGACCGCCTTCAGGTCGGCTGGCGTTGAGGTGTTGCTGCTCACGACCTGCTTGAGTTCACTGACGAACTGATCGGGCACGATCTTGTCACGCCGCGTGTTGACTGACCGTTCGATTGTCACGGCCACTGCGACGAGTGAAAAGACTCCCAGCGCGCCCATAAACAGCAGTCCGATTGCCCCGCTGTCCATCACAAGGGACAGCATCGAGTCTTCCTCCTGCGACGGTGCCAACGCCGCGTCCGGACTGGCTGCAGATGCGGGAGGCGTATCATTGCCATCCGCCACTTCATCACCCGGCGAGAGCGGCACAAACACGGCCAGCAGCAGACAGATCGATGCGATCACAATGCGATTGTTCCAGGGTATCATTTAGTTTGCTCCAAGGGTTTGCCTGGTGGCATATGGTTTTAGTTATTCGTTTTCGGCAGCGCCGTTTTCGCCGGGCGGTGCGACGGTTCATGCGACTGTCCCCTCTCCCCCCGCATTCGATTGGCCATGATCACAACTGTTCCACGGGGGGTTAGGGCTAGGGGGAGGGGGAATGAAAGACTTTCGTTTCTGCCTTCATGATATTCACACATGGCTGCCCCCTCATCCGGCCCCCGGCCACCTTCTCCCGCTTGCCAGGGGGAGAAGGGACATTGAAGTCAAGGTTTGGGGTTGATTGCTCGTTTTGATTTTTTTCCATTCACATCGCCGCCCTCAAATCCGTCAGCATTTTCGCGGCGTCTTTTGCCCGTTCGTGATTCGGAAATTTCTCAACAACCTCCCGCAGCGAATCTCTCGCCTTGTCGGGCATTTTCAGTTCAATGAAACATCGAGCGGCCTCGAAATGGCCAAGAGCCTGCCATTCGGGATACGGATATCCGAGCGCCGCTTCCAAAAAGTGCTGCCATGCAATGTCGTACTTCTTCTGGGCGAACGCGCATTCTCCCATCATGAAGCGGGCCTTTGCAGCGGATTCTGTGTTCGTTTCCTTCGTTACACGTTCATACACCGCGCTCGCCTGATCCAGCTGATTCTGATTCTGCAGAGCGAACCCCAGACCGTACAATGCTTCACTGACTTGTTCGAACATTGGAAACTGCGTCGTGAGCGCCGTGAAGTACTGTTGGCCGAGCGGCCACTGTTTGAGCTCGTTTGCGCATGTGCCAGCTCGATAAAGCGCTCGGGCGTGATACTTTTCCGGCTTTGCATCAATTGTTTTTTGATACCACGGCACCGCTTCCTGGTACTTGTTCTGACGAAACAGACTTTCGGCAACAAGCCAGGTGGCGTCAGTCAACAGACCGCCCTGTGGATGTTCGGTGATCTGAGTCTGCAGAGTTGTTGCCGCGTCGGCGAATGCGTCCGCCGAGAACTGTGACGAGCCCAGGCGAAACTGAAGCTGTTCTTTCAGTTTGGGTTCTTTGACCTTTGTCAGTCCCTGGACACACGCCGCGATCGCTTCTGCAAACTGTTTTTCAGTGGCATGATAATCGGCAACGCGGAGCCAGCATTCGGGGGCGAGTTCGCTGTCGGGATACTTTGTCGCCAGTTGGCGAAACGTGTCTGCCGATTCCTTTGTCTTGCCGGTTTCCGAATATGCAAAGGCCAGTTCGTACATGACCTTGTCAGCGGCGACGTAGTCGGGCTTCAGCTTCAGCAGTTCATTGGCAACCAAAATTGTCTGGTCATGCTGTTTCAGTCCTGCATGGCAGAGGACGAGCGAGTATTGTGCATCCATCTTCACGTTTTCGTTCGCCGGATTCAGTTTCAGAAACTCGTGCAAATCGTTAACTGCCGCCGGGTAGTTCTTCTGGCGATGCTGGCACAGCCCGCGCATGTAGAGTCCATCCGCAGCGATGGCTGACTTTGGAAACTGTGACAACAGTCCATTCAGCTGATTGATCGCTCCTGCGTAGTCGGCCTTGTCGAACAGCGTTGACCCGGCACCGTAAAGCGCCAGAGGAGCGAACTCACTGGCCGGATATCGCGCGACGACCTGCTGAAACGCCGCCACCGCCGCGTCGAACTTCTTCTGACCGGCCTGAATCTCCCCAAGCCGGAACCACGCGCGATCGCTGTATTCGCTTTTCGGAAACTGCTGGATCAACTGATTGAGTTCCACGATGGCGGCATCCGGCTGATCGGAGTCAACCAACACTGTTGCTAGCGTCAGCAGCACTTCATCGCCGCGATCCCAGTCCGCTTTCGCCTGCCGAGCCGCTCGCAGCGCCGCGAGGGCTTCCGGTCGTCGTTTCATGGCCGTTTGACTGATTCCAATCAGAAACTGTGCTTCGGCAACCAGTTCAGGAACTTTCAGACCGGGCACGACTGCGGTCAGAGATGCAATCGCTGGGTCGTACTGTTCGCGAGAAAACAAGCAGAAGCCAATCCGCACGCTGGATCGCGGAGTCTGCGGATGTTCAGAAAACTCGGTGATCATGCGGTGGTACAGGGCGTCCGCCGCCGCCAAGTCTGGCGTTGCGCCGGCGAGTCGGCACTCGGCCGCGACAAAAATTGCGTCGGGCAAAAGCGGATGCAGCTTGAACGCCGCGTTGTTTACAAACAGATCGCTCTGCTGCTGCGCCACGACCAAATCGTTGAGCTGCAGCGCGGTCAACGCCGCGCGGTATCGAGCGTCTGCGGCGAGTTCGTCCGTAGCGAATTTGTCGGCAAATTGAGAGTACAGAGTAATCGTTTCCGGCCGCCGTTTTTCGTCTTCGTGGATAGCTTCGATCCGGGTAAAATTTAGATCGGGAAGAAATTCACTCTGCGGCCATTCGGTGATCGCCTGATCCAGAATCGGGATCGCTGCGGCGGCCTGCTTGAGCTGAATCAGTGTCTTCCCGAGCCACCACGCCGCTTCGGGAGACTCGATCATCTTCGCGTTCATCACCGCAGTGAACGCATTCTTCGCCTGTGGAAATTGGTTCGCAAGAAACCGGCACTTGCCGCCTTCAAGCTGCGCGACGGCAACGTATTGGCTGGCCTTGAACTTCTGCGGTAGAGATTCAAACAGCGCGGCCGCTTCAGGCAACTGATTCTGTGTACGCTTCGATCGTGCCTGATGGAATAATGCGAGGTCCGCCAGTGCGAAGTCCTTCACTCCGGCGGCGGTCGCAAATTCCTTCTCGGCTTCAGCGTAGTTCTTCAGTTCTGAAAGCGTGAGGCCGAGTCGCAATCGGCATTCGGCCGCCTTCCTGTCGGTCGGAAACTTTTCCAGGAACGAGCGATACGTCGTCACGGCCTCGGCGTTTTGTTCGACTTCCTGCTGCGTCGTGGCGAGCGCGAAGAGTGCCGTTGGCAGCAGGGGATCGGCGGCGTGCTCGGCGATCAATTTTTGGTAGAGGGTGATTGCTCCGGGGCGATCACCGGCCTGAAACATGCACTCCGCCTGATAGTACAACGCCGAAGGAATGTGAGGACTCTGAGCGTATTGCGCGGGCACTTTGGCAAATTCCACCGCCGCCGCTTTGAAGTCGTCCGGCGTCTTCGATATCAGGGCCTTGTTGTAGAGGGCGAGGCCAAGATTGAACTGCACGACGTCGCGTTGTTCGAATTTCGGAAACTGAGTCAACACCTTAATAAACGTCGCGGCCGCTTCCGCATTGCCGGACTGCAACTGACAAACACCCAGATGATAATGGGCGTTTGGAATCCGAGTGTCGTTGCCGTATTTCGCAATGAACTGTGTCCAGCGTGCGGCGGCCTGTTCGAACAGCTTCTTCTTCTGAAAACCCAGCGCCACGGCGTATTCGCGAGTGGCCACCGGATCGATAGTGTCTGCCTGCTGCGCGTACGAGGCTCTGCTGCTGATTGTAATCTGGACCATCAAGGCGCAGATAAGAACGCCAACCGCCAGACGATAGCGTTGGGCATCAGTCATCTCTGTCTCCTCCGAATTTCATCGCTCTGCACTGCGGAACACGCGGCAGGCCGATCCTTGACCTCACTGATCGTAATGTGGAATCTTCTCAGTATCAATCAACTCGACGGCATCGGTGGCGACTCCACCTTGCGGATCAGGAGAGAATCGACAACGACGTCGAGTCCGGCTAACCTGCAACACGGAATTCGAGGACAGCGGATTCAAGGTTGTAGTAGGCAGCAAATTCCGCCTGAAGGCGGGACTACCAACAATTGATGATAAAAAAATGCCATCACGATTAAAATCAAACATCCGCGGCGGATACCAGTTCCTTCCGGCAATTGAACCGTATTCATCCGGCGTGATTGCCACAGCAGGCCGCGAGATCATTCACGTGACACTCGCTCGTCCGCTGCCCTGGCGGGACGGATTGATCGCGGCGCGGGATCATCTGGCGCAATCCGGCCTGGAGGTCTTTTGCCTCTGCGGCGTGGAACTGCGTTGTCCCCAACCTCATCCAATGGACGGCTTCATCGAGTTCAACAGACACTATCATGCATTGCTGAAGGAATGGGATCTTCTGGTCGATGGCGAAAACCCGATCGCACGCACAAACGTGGCTCCGGTCGTCGCACCTCCCGATGAAACCGTGCTTTACGGATTTTCATACACGACGCCGAGTGACATCGATCGGCTGACATTCGTCGTCGCTGGTGGTGGCGAGCTGCCTCATCGGGAACTGAGCGATCAGCACATCGTCCGATTTGGCGAAACGAGTGAAGACGCGCTGATGGAGAAAGCACGCTGCGTTGTCGATATCATGCGGACTCGGCTGAGCCGCCTGGAAGCCGACGAGCAACTACTGTCGGCCATCAGCGTGTACTCCGCCCATCCGATCCATCGTGCTCTGAGCGAGGCGATCATTCCCGGAATCGCGGCTGCGGCACGAGTCGGCGTCCATTGGTTTTATGCACGTCCTCCTGTTCGCAATATTGAGTTCGAAATGGATCTTCGCGGCGTGCGGAGCGAACTTGTTTTGGAACTGAGGTGACTTTGCGGCGCTCGGCTTTCCCGTCGGCGGAGCGACGGGTGTACTGTACGCCCGTCGCTCCGCCGACGGGATTTTCACCGGTGGTAGAACAGAATCAGGCCGCGCGCGATTCGCAAACTTATTTGCGGACAGGTTCTTACTGATCGAGCGATCCTAAGTCGCTGACGCTGCGAAGCCAGCGACGTCGCTTTGTGCTGTGCATTTTCTGTCGAGGTGCGTGTAGCCGCCATCGACGAAGATGATCTGCCCGGTTGTGTGACTGGAACAGGGAGATGCCAGGAAAACGACCATGTTGGCAAGTTCTTCGATGGTCGTGAATCGGTGGCCCAGTGGAATCAACTGCTCCATTTCCGCCTTTGCCGCCGCTGGGTCAGGCATGGCAGCCAGGCATTTTTCATAAAGTGGCGTCCAGGTTTCCGCAGGCAGCACCGCGTTGACTCGAATTCCATGCGGAGCGAGATCAACGGCCCATTCACGAGTCAGCGCGTTGATGCCTCCCTTGGACGCAGCATAGCCGGAAGTGCCGCCTTGCCCCGTTTCGCAGACTTTCGAGCCGATGTTCACAATCGTGCCCTTCGACTCCTTCAGCGCGTTCAGAGCGAAATGGGCCATCGCATAATAATGAACAAGATTCCGGCGGAGTGAGTCAAGGAATTCATCGACGCCGGCATCCAGTCCCACTCCATCGTTGACACCGGCGTTATTGACAAGAATATCAATCCGACCGAACCGCTTCAGCGTCAGATCAACCGCATTGCGACACGCATCCACCTCCGCCAGGTCGCCCTGAATAAACAGGCAGTCACGTCCCTGTTGTGCGTATTCTTCCTCCAGAGCCCGCCCCTCGGCCGCACTTCGATTGACGTTGGCCACACGAGCGCCTTCCGCGATCAGCTGCCGGACGATTCCGAGACCGATGCCTTTCGATCCGCCGGTCACTAGCGCGACTTTGCCTTTAAGTCCCAGCTCCATTACTTTAATTCCTGCTTGTACATCGCTATCGTTCAAGAATCTTTATTGATTTCCAAACAATCACCGGCGGCTAGCGTCTTGCCGCTCATTAAACCCAAGTTCTTCCAGCACACACATAGCCGCATTCCGTCCGGGGATCCCGCTCACCGCGCCGCCACGCAGCGCGGATGCGCCGGCGCGGTAGATGCGGGGATGATGAGTCTCAACGCCCCACTGGCCGACCTGATCCGGGTCGTCCGTGAAGAACCATGACAGCGTGTTGTGGAAGATATTACCCTGATCCAGATCCAGTTCGCGTTCCAGATCGACAGGTGTTTTGATTTCGATGCATGGCTGGCCGTTTTGATCTTTCGCAACGCATTCGACGAATGATTCGGCGCAGATTCGTTCGAGCCCCGCGAGGTATCGCTGTTTCACCACTTCGCGACGCGTTTCGTCATCTTCCTTGAACAGACGGTATGGCATATCAAGCCCGAAGAGTGTCAGCGTGTGATAGCCATTGATCCGCAGTTCCGGTGACAAGATGGAATTGTCGGTGAGAGTGTGGCAATACATTTCCGCCGGGGCCGGATCGGGGATTTCTCCGCGCGACGCCTGCTCCCACGACGCCTGCATTTGTTCGTAGCCCTCGTCGATATGGAACGTGCCACCGAACGCTTCCTCGGACGTGACGCCACGAGCTTTGACCTGTGGCAATCGCCGCAGCAGCATGTTCATTTTGACGACCGAACCTTCGTCTGTCGGTGCCGGATTCCACGGCTCGTCCAGCAGTCGGGAAAACGTTCTCGGTCCGGCGTTGACGAGAACCCGCGTGGCATCGACGTGCTGTTCAGTGCCAGCACGGGTGAATGACACGGTATGACTCTTCGAACCGCATTCAATATGCGAAGCGACTGTACTGGTGAGAAACGTCACGCCGAATGCTTTGCAGCAATTGACCAGCGAATCCACGAGCGATTTCATTCCTCCCACTGGGACTCGCCATTCGCCCGTCTCATTGCCAATGACGTGGTAGAGGAAACAGCGATTCTGGAGCAGTGAGCCATCGTGTGGCTGCGTGAAGACGCCAATCTTGCCGTCGGTCATCAACAGACCTCGCAAGACGTCGTGCTCGGCCAGTTCCTCGATGACTTCCCCCAATGGTCGCTCCACAAAGGCGCGCCACGCGGCCCGTTCGTCGTCAGTCTGAAGAGCGTCCCTGAATGACTGGCGACTGCGCAGAGGTTGCAACAGCGATGGCCATGCGACGCGAGCGATCGCGGCTTCCAGCCCCAGCAGTTTTTCGTAGCCCTCCCTGGCAGTGTCGCCTCCGGTCAGTTCGCGCATTGATTCACGGGAACGATGCTGATCGACATTCGAAATCACAAGCCCGCGATCCGTTCCGTCAGAATTCCGGTAAGGTGTAAACGAGGCCGTGCAACGTGTTCGAGTTTGGAAATTCAGCCCCAGTTCATCGACGATCAAGGGCGGCAGCAGCGAAACGAGATACGCATAGCGGGACAGCAGAGCGTCATAGTCCGGAAACACGCATTGTGAGGCCGTGGCACCGCCAAGGTAGTCGCTGCGTTCCAGCACCAGGACTGACAGCCCGGCCTTTGCGAGGTACGCCGCAGCGACAAGTCCATTGTGTCCGCTGCCCACAACGACCACGTCATAGTGAGTCTTGATTTGTGATGTCGCCAAGAGGCAAACTCCTGTGAATAACCGGCAGAATCAGCCGATCAAGCCGCTCAACACTTTCAGAAAACGGTCTTGTGGCAAGCGCCAGCACGGTCGCGACTGCCAGTGCAAAACCGTTTATTCCAACTGTCCCCTGATACTTCACGCGGTGAGAAATGAGGCTGTGGATTTTCTTGCGACTGTCCCCTCTCCCCCCGCAATTGATTTTCCAACTGGACACATTTTCCACGGGGGGAGAGGGCTAGGGTGAGGGGGAAAGAATCCACTGTTTTCTGGTTCATCCTATGAACTCCAGGACATCCCCCTCATCCGGCCTGACAGCCACCTTCTCACCTTTGCAAGGGTAGAAGGGACATGGAAAACGTTACCTCTGAAAGTACCTTAGCCTGGACCGCGTGAAGTATAGAACGCCCCGAGCGAACCGGACGGAACAATTGTTCCACGCTGACGAACGGAGTATGCGCCTTGAATATCAGGAAAGATAGCTTGAGCCAAACCGCCATCAGCGTTTGCCGATGGGTGCTGGCAACGGCGTTGCTGGCGTGTGGAAACAGTGCCAGGGCGCAGGTGATTCCAACAGAACTGGCATCTACTCTGGCCGACTACTTATTGAGTAGCAGACGTCCATTGCGAGTGACCCGCAGGCGATACCTGTGGCCTTCATGTTCGATGATGACTTCAGTGGTGCCGCCGGAGATTGCGCTAAACGACACGATTCGCTGAATCTCGGTCGTTTCCCCTGAATTTCCCACGCCATCATCGGATTTGCCGACTGGGGCAGTACCCCCGTCTGGATCGGCGGCTTGAGGAGTGTTAAGGGAAGAGATTTCCTTGTCTCTGTTCACACTGAATGCCTGTCAAAAATTGAGGGATTTTGAGTTCTGAGATTTCTTCGACTCGCCCGTTGACACGATTCAGGGCATCGCTATTATTCTGCGACTGAGTCTCAATTTCAATGCTTCGGTGCTCCAGCCAGCCTGATTCCTGCTTTTTGCAGACGCCAGCCATGCTCGGGGATGGAAATTGCCAGTTCAGCAGACGCAATCGGCCCGTCGGGAGCACAGTGCTCATTTCGAACGTAAGGCTTTCCTTGCTCTGCTCAACACCGAAGTAGGGGTTAGTGATGAAGAAAATGTCTTCCCGGGGTGCCGTACGGGGCTTTACGTTGATCGAGTTGCTCGTTGTGATTGCAATTATCGCGATTCTGATTGCATTGCTGTTGCCAGCAGTCCAAGCCGCGCGTGAAGCGGCCAGGCGAACTCAGTGCAAGAACAATCTCAAGCAGCTGGGGCTGGCTTTGCACAATTATCACGACGTCTACAACGTCTTTCCGCCAGGTGGAACCTATCACGCTGCCGCCGTTCAGCCAGCTGGCTGGTCAATTCAGGCACGATTGCTTCCATTTATTGAGCAGGCCAACCTTACGAACCTGATCGATTTCAGTCGTGGCTACGATGTTCAGCCTGCGGTGACTCATGTTCGAGTGGCAACTTTAGTGTGTCCCAGTGAGATCAACGACAAGGCGTATCCGGATGGCGCTTTGACTCATTGGCCCGTCAGCTATGCTGCGAATTACGGTGAGTGGTTCCTGTGGAATCCAGCGAGCGGGCAGTTCGGGACCGGGGTCTTTGGACCAAATGTCCGAACAGGCATGCGCGACATCACTGACGGAACAAGCAATACCCTGGCAATGGCTGAAGTAAAAACATTTCAGTATTACCTTCGCGATGTCGGGGCTGTTGCTAATCCGCCCGTGCCAAACGATCCTGCCACAATCAGTGGATTAGGCGGCACTCTTAAGTCGTCCGGTCATGCAGAGTGGGTAGACAGCCGCTGCAATCAAACGAGCTTCACGACCACTTTTACTCCTAATACGAAAGTGCCGCACAGCGACGGCGGCACTGTGCGGGATGTCGATTGGGTCAACATTCGTGAAGGTAACAGTGCCACCGATTCCACCTATGGCGTCTTCACGTCACGCAGTTTCCACACCGGAATCGTTCAGGGACTGCTTGTTGATGGGTCGGTGCGTGGCTTTTCAGATAACATCGATCGAGGACTCTGGCGCGGTGCCGGGACTCGGAGTGGCGGTGAAATTCCAGGTGAGTTTTGACAGGGTGGGTGAAGTTCTCTGAAAGAGCGAGTCGGATGTTGTTCCGGTTCGCTGCTCAGCAATTCGGAGCATTCGATCTTCAAGGCAAAGCAAGACATGGCAAAGACATTGTGCGAACTCAAGAAACTGCTCAAGGCTGATTTCAATGAGTACAAGACCTACGTTTGCGATCCCACGCATGTCTGCACAAAATGCGGTCGCGCCGCAAATGACAAGGCGCTGCTCTGCAAACCGGAACGCCTGAAACAATAATTCAGGCACGCTCCCAACTGGACTCGTGAGAGTTCTGATTCCATTCGCAGTGCTTTTCGCAATACGCGACTAATCGTCTTTCTGCGATTCCAGCACGGACAGAAACGCCTTTTGAGGAATCTCGACTTCCCCAAATTGTTTCATGCGTTTCTTACCCTCTTTCTGCTTCTGCAGAAGTTTGCGTTTGCGAGTGATGTCGCCGCCGTAACACTTGGCTGTCACGTTTTTGCTCAGTGCGGAGATGGTCTCGCGAGCAATCACTCGTGAACCAATAGCGGCCTGAATGGCGATTTCGAACTGATGTTTCGTAATCTCTTCCTTGAGCCGTTTCACAAGTGCGCGACCACGTCGGTCCGCATTGGATCGATGCACAATCGTGGACAACGCATCGACGCGGACACCCTTGACAAGGATATCCATCTTGACCAGATCTGCGGTCGTGAATCCAATAATTTCGTAATCCATCGTGCCGTAGCCCGACGTGACACTCTTCAGCTTGTCGTACATGTCGTACACAATTTCACTGAGCGGCAATTCATAGACAATCTGCGCACGTTGTGGCCCCAGATAATCGGTGCTCTTGAAGACACCTCGCCGATCCTGGCACAACTGCATAATGGTTCCGACGTGCTGTGAAGGGACGATGTAACTGACCTTGGCGATCGGTTCACGAAACTCTTCAATGATCCCTGCGTCCGGAACATCCTCTGGGTTATCGATTGTGATGACCTCGCCGTCGCGTTTCAGGATCTGATACGTGACGTTGGGTGCCGTCTGAATCAGGTCCATGTCCTGTTCTTTTTCCAGACGTTGCTGCACAATTTCCATGTGCAGCATGCCCAGAAAGCCACAACGGAAACCAAATCCAAGCGCGTCGCTGGTTTCCGGCAGGAACGAGAAGCTCGAATCGTTCATCGCGAGTTTTTGGAGTTCGTCCCGCAGTGCTTCAAAATCCGTGGCATCGATTGGAAACATTCCACAGAAAACCATCTGCTTCGGTTTCTGATAGCCAGGCAGCGGCGCTTCGGCGGGATTGTGAAACAGCGTCAGGGTGTCACCGACGGTTACTCGACTGAGTTCTTTTAGTCCTGTCAGAACATAACCAACCTGCCCCGGACCGAGCTCATCGCACGGCTTCATCTGCGGACGGAATTGGCCAATCTCCAAAACTTCGTTGACCACCCCTTCCCGCATGAAGCGGACCTTATCGCCCTTTTTGACACAGCCCTCAAATACGCGGACGTAGGTGATTACGCCACGATAGTTGTCATACTTGCTGTCAAAAACCAACGCCTTGAGCGGCTTGTCAGCCGTACCGCTTGGGGCAGGAATCCGCTTGATGATCGCATCGAACACGCTTTCGATATTCAGCCCAACCTTGGCGCTGACGCGGAGCGCATCTGTAGCATCTAGTCCCAGAATAGTTTCGACTTCTTCGAGGACTTCATCGACGCGAATCACCGGCAGGTCGATCTTGTTGACAACCGGAATGATTTCCAGATTCACCGCGATGGCAGCAAAGGCGTTGGCGACAGTCTGAGCCTGAACGCCCTGAAAGGCGTCGATCAGCAGCAACGCGCCTTCGCAGGCCGCAAGGCTGCGATTCACTTCGTAGTGAAAATCGACGTGACCTGGTGTGTCGATCAGATTCAGTTCATAGAACTGGCCGTCCTGAGTCCAGTTGATGGTGACGGAACGCGCTTTCACGGTAATGCCACGCTCGCGTTCGATGTCGAGATCATCCAGAATCTGTTCGCGGAACTGACGCTGAGTAATCGTGCCACTCTTGAGTAGCAACTGGTCCGCCAAGGTGCTCTTGCCGTGGTCGATGTGGGCGATAATACTAAAATTTCGAATGAACTTTGGGTCCATAGGGTCCACAAACAGCAAGTCAAAGGCGTTGCGAGGTCTTTATGTGACCCCACGCACAAAGGGGCAAAATGGGCCGTTCAAATGGGCCAGCCAATGGCCGCCAAGCGACGTCGAGCCCGAAGAATGTCGGTATCGTACGGACTTTAAGCCGTATCGGTCGAGCCCTGAGACTTCAGATTTGCAACTCCGGAAACGAGTTCTCGGGATATTCGGCGTTGCGAGCCATCTCGGGAGGACTCATTTCCTGTTTTTTCGCCGCGATCCAGGCTGCGCCGCGTAATCTTCGTCAAAGGCCGGATTCGGCTGACTGGGCAACAAGGCATCGGAATCCCTAAACCAGCCAAGCAGGTCCTCCAGGAGTTCATCGCGTGCCGCAGGTTCACTTGAGGCCAGATTCTTGTGCTCACCGGGATCGTTGACCATGTCATAGAGTTCGATCGCTCCGCTGGCGACAGCCTTCTCACGACCGCCGTCGAGCTGCCATTCTTCGTGGAACAAATGCAGTTTCCAGTCGCCTCGTCGAATCACAGAAACGGGTCGCGTCCGAAATCCCAGCCGAATGTCCTCGTCCCGACCCCGAATGACCGGACCGTCGAGGTAGCCTGGAAAGTGCCAGAAGATAGATTGGCGTTTCAGTGGTCCCGTTTGATTGAACAGCGGCATCAGATTCTCACCGTCCAATAGTTTGCCATCCGGGGCCTTCGCACCAGCAGCGGCGAGGAACGTAGGGAACAGATCGACGCTGATTACAGGAACCTGACATTCCGTACTGGATTTGATCACACCCGGCCAGTGAGCGATAAATGGTTCCCGGATGCCGCCTTCGTAGTATCCGCCTTTGTTGCCACGCAACGGCTCCTGAGATGACTGCTGCGTGCCTCCGTTATCACTGGTCAGCACCACCAGCGTATTTTCGGCGATACCAAGTGCCTGCAACTTGTCGAGCAGTTTGCCAACACCGACATCCAGGTCGTACAGACACGCGGCATACTTAACGTTGTTGTGCTGCGAGCCAGGTTTCGCGGCTTTGAACTTTTCAATCGTTGAAGGACGGGCTTCCAGTGCCGTGTGGATGGCATGATGTGAGACGTACGCAAAGAACGGTTGATTCTTCGCGTGGCTGGCTTCCATGAATTTGCCAGCTTCGCTGGTGATCGAAAAAATTCCTTTCGGATCGTCGGCACGATCAAGTGCCTTATTTGGATCGCCTTTCTGTGAATCAAAGACCACACCGAATCCCTGGTCCGCCGGTTTGGCCCCGTCCGGTCCGTCAAGATGCCATTTCCCAAAGATGCCGGTCGCGTAACCCTCCGCCTTCAGAGCATCCGCCAGTGTGACGTTGTCCTTCGCCAGCCCTGACCTGTTGGGAATCGGAATCAACCGCTGCGACTTCTTCGGGCCACGATCCGTACTGCCAACGGCGTAAACATGATGACGCGGCGTGTAGGTTCCCGACAGCAAACACGCCCGACTCGGCGCACAATTTCCAGCCGCCGCAAATGCCTGATGAAACACCATGCCTTCCTTCGCAAGTGCGTCTATCCGAGGCGTCTGGTAGAAGTCGGTGCCGTTGTAGCCGACGTCTTTCCATCCCAGGTCATCAGCAAAAACTAAAATGATATTGGGCTTCGACCGGTCGTTTGCCGTCGCCAACGCAGTGCAGACAAGTGTCGAGAGCAGTCCCAGGAAAAGAAGTCGAAGTTGCTCCGGAAGCGTTTGTGATCTCGTCATATTTGGTTCTCCTCAATCAAAGCCGCTTGCTCAAGAAAATTCACGATTCGCTGGCAAATCGTAACCGCGATTGTATCAATATCTGGCAGTACAGCCCACTCGGTGGCATGGTCTGTTTTCTCCATGGGGGCGGACTCTAAAGATCCAGGTTGCGTTAAGCATCGAGCGGAAAATTACTGTCGGAAGTACGTCAGGCTGGAAAGGCTGACGCACATTTATTTTCCGATCGATGCTATACTTCACGCGGTCCAGACTGAGGTAGTTTCAAAGGCAACGTTTTCGATGTCCCTTCTCCCCCTGGCAAGGGGGAGAAGGTGGCCGTTAGGCCGGATGAGGGGGCTGACCTGGAGTTCATCTGATGAACCAGAAAACAGTGGATTGTTCCCCCTCACCCTAGCCCTCTCCCCCCGTGGAAAACGTGTACAGTTGGAAAATCAATTCCGGGGGAGAGGGGACAATCGCAAGAAAATCCACAGCATCATTTCTAACCGCGTGAAGTATAAATCGTTTTGGACTTGAACAATTCCAGCTGTGTCAATGTTCCTCGATCGGGTATCTTTCGCAAGTACACGCTTGCCGTTCCACAATTCAGTGAGTCCAAATGACATGCCCGCTGTTTTTGATCATTCGCATCGCGTGCGACAGGAAGACATTGACCGTGTCGGTCATGTGAATAACCTTGTCTACATTCGCTGGCTGCAGGATGCGGCTGTCGCGCATTCGGCTGCTCAGGGCTGGCCGACTTCCGCGTATTACGAACTCGGTCAGGGCTGGGTCGTGCGGTCACATTTTGTCGAATACCTGTCGCCTGCATTTGCCGAAGATGAAGTGATTGTCCGGACATGGGTCTCGGCGATGAAACGCATCACGTCCGCCCGCTGCTACTACATCATTCGCGTGAGAGATGGAAAGCTCCTGGTGAAAGCCGAGACTCAATGGGCATTTGTTGCGTTCACTACCCTGCAGCCCTGCCGCGCGCCGGAAGAAATTGTCCGGGCGTTTGAAATCCCGGCTGAGCCGCCAGGCACGGACCTCGCCACATAATCCAATGTTAATTTCGCCAGGACAGCCGATGCCACGCTGTATGGCGCACAGACACGCAGGCTGGCATAATAATCTGCAGCAAAGCCATCATCGCCACGCTACCGGACAAGCCTGCGATCCACCAAAAAACGCCACGCAGCTGCATTGTTGCGAGTTGACCATGCGTGTCCAAGTCCATCAACCACAATCAACTCGGCGTCATGGCCAGTCGAGCGATAGTAGTCGAGATTCTCTTGCATCGCACCTGCGGAAAAATCATCGCTGCCAACGATGAGAAGAATCGGGAATGGATGCTCGGCATTCTTTAGAGGGCGGGGTCGCGGTCCGGAATGAGCGACGACCGCGGCGACCGTGGACGACCGCGCGTTTGCAAGCAGCTGCACAAACGACGCACCGTTCGGCATTCCCATCAGATAAATGCGTGCATGATCGATGCTGTACTTCGAGCCAATAAGTTCAAGGAGTGCATCAAAGAACTGGACGTCCGAATTGCGTCAGTGATTTCTGACGCACAGGGATGAGCCTGGTCTATCATCATGGAGAGCAGGTGGATTATCCCGGAACGTTCGCTTGGCGACAGCACTCGATACGCATCCAACGCTTGATTTAGCGGACAGACGCCTTGCGCAATCTGATTCAGGTAGAGTAAATCCAACGATCCTCCGACGGTACGCATGCCCGCCACTGCCCCGACCAAAGCGGAAACCGTCGAGCAACCAAAGTTTATTATGTCACGCCGGCAGCTGGAAGTAAATCCGAAGGCGTCCGCTGCTCGGATGGCGAATTCTGGGGACATACTTTGTCGTGCCGCATTATGATCGATCAACGGGTTGACGAACAACAAATCCCGTGATAAGCAGAACGAATCCAGAAATACCAGGTGGAACAGCAGCAATTGACGGGACCGATACCACGCTGATGCCTTGCGCCAGGTCAGAGGGCTTTGGCGTCGTCGTGGAATACGCGATCGAATCAAACGCCTGTACCATTCCGAGAACCGTGATCGCGAAGCGACTGTTCGTCGAAACAATGTTTTTGGGCCGTCGCCCTGCTCTAACAGTTTCGTACCGGTATTCGGATTCCAAACGAGTCGCAGAACGACATGAGAGGCATGCCGAAGCGGCCCGAACCCACCGAAGCCGTACTACTTGGCGCGGGTTTCGCCCGCAGCCTAATCCGAGATGTTGACAGCGGATCCGTTTTGCCCGATTGTCAAATGCAGCGAACGATTAGCGGCAAGCATTTTGTCAGACGAATGGAGTCAGACGAATACTTCATAAAGCCCCCATTCGTTTGTCCCCATTCGGCTGACACCCCACACACATCGTCGGTGAGGTCCAACCGCTGCAGGAATCTCAAAAACTCCGGCTCTCGAAGAGCCATCGCGCACGCGATCAACACGTCGAATTCTACTCTGGGCTGGGTCCAATAGTCGAACTTTGGGTGCTTACAGTCATGCGGATCCAGCATAGGGGGGCGTCGCCAGCAATTGAGGATTACACAACAGGAACTGGCCAAACGACTCGGATCAAGTCAGTCGCGTGTCGCGAACGGAGAGCGGAAAGATCATCGGTGCGCGAACCGTGACACGAAAAATCCTAAATTGTTGGGATACCCGTTGATGGTTCGGCCATCCGCAGTGCGGGCGCGCCCCGCAAAAGTCACTCTGTATTTAAGTCGTCGTCGAGATCAGGCCAATGAATTCCGAAGCCGCCGCCACAAATCTTCCAGTTTGCCCGATGTTCTGGCGGCGCATGGAGCAGGCGGGGATACCACGCATAGGGCACGGTCTCGTCGGCGAGGCTGGTGGCCAGAGGTCGGATGGTTTTTGACATGCTGCCCAGCCAGAACAGGGCCATGCGTTGCCCGGAGTCAGTCACTTCGTAGCGTTGTGTTCCGGGAATGCGAGTGATCAGACCGCGCAGGCGAAGACGTCGATTGGTGGCAAACGCTTCGCCCCGATGTTTGCGAAAGAACCAGGCAATCCCGCCCATGTTCTGCAGTCGCATCTGGATGACCTTGAGATCGATCCTGTCGAGTGATTTGACTTCGAGCGTAGTGTGGCTGTCAATAGCCATCAGGCCAGACGGAGCCTGTTTTGTGTGATCCGGTCGATGAGTGGTTTTCGCTGTCGCCAGAGACCAGTGCGGACATCATCAGGAGGTCTCATCGCAACAGAGCCCGGGGAGAAGAATATACCGGCAGAGGTTACGAAGAAGTGTGCTCGAAAACAATGGATGCAATTCCATCGCGACGGTCAAAAGAGGAGCCCGAAAAATAAGTGTCAGGTCAGCTGAAACGCACGTAAGCACCCATGCGTAAATCTTTGGGCATAACTTGGCGAGCGGTGGGTGTCTGCCCACCGAGTTGCACGCATTTGACTCGGAGGGCTTACGCCGCTCCGCTCGCCGGGTTTGCGGCGAGCGGGGGACGTCAGTCCCCTGATTGTGAATCCTGCGATTATGCCACTTAACTTATGCACGGGTGCTTATTCGATCACGTCCAGCGGCAATCGCAACATTCTGTGCTTACGCCTCGTGTGCGTGGGGTGCATCGGGCGATCCGTGCCCATCGTATTCCAGTCGCTCACTCAGCGGTTGGTCGGTTTCGTCGTGAAGCAGTTTCTTGCCGTCAGCCATCTTGCCAAAGATATAGTACAGGCCCGGAATCACAAAGACCCCGATCACGGTGCCCAACAGCATCCCGCCGACGGCGGTGGTACCGATGGTCCGGTTTCCGATCGCCCCCGGACCTGTCGCCCGAACCAGTGGAATCAGACCGGCAATGAAAGCGAAAGACGTCATTAAAATCGGACGGAATCGCAATCGTCCGCCTTCGATCCCTGCTTCGGTCAGCGGCAGTCCTTCCTGGCGGCGCTGCACGGCAAATTCGATAATCAAAATCGCGTTCTTGCCCAACAGACCTACCAACATCACAAGGCCAATCTGGCAGTACACGTCGTTTGCAAGTCCCATTGCTTTCAAGAGAAGAAACGATCCAAACAGTCCGACCGGCAGCGAGGTGATGACCGCCAGCGGCAGGAGAAAACTCTCGTATTGTCCCACCAATACAAGATACACGAATATAACCACGATTATGAAAATATAGATCGCCGTGTTGCCCTTGTTCGCCTCGTCATAGGAAAGCCCTTGCCAGCCAATGCCGTATCCTTGAGGCAACGTCTCTGCAGCAACTTCTTTGATCGCGTCGATGGCTTGACCGGTGCTGTAACCCTTCGCCGGTGCTCCCTGAATCAGCGAAGTGAGATACAGATTGTAGCGGTTGATCTCGTTGAGGCCCTGCATCTTTTTAACTCTCATAAATGCAGAATACGGAACGTTGTCCCCTTTATCGTTGATGACGAAGAGATTTTCCAAATCTTCAGGATACCGCCGGAACTCGGGCAACGCCTGGACATATACTTTGTAGAACTGATTGAAGCGGACGAAGCCCTGCTCCCACGTACTGCCCACGACAATGGACAGATTGTCCATGGCGTCGGCGATCGACACTCCCTTCTGCATGGCCACGTCATTGTCGATGATGATCTCATACTGTGGATAGTTGCTGGCAAAGAACGTGAACAAACCCTTCATTTCTTTGCGTTTTCCCAACGCCGCCATGAACTCATCATTGATTTTTCCGAAGCGGTCGTAGTCGTCACTGTTTGTCTTATCCAGCAAACACACCGAGAATCCACCGGCAGCCCCGAAACCCGGAACGGCGGGCGGTTCAAAGAATTCCAGCTTCACATTTCCGATGTCAGCCCCTTTTTCTTCGAGTTCCTCAATGATCTCTTTGGACGTCCGCTTGCGATCGGACCAGTTCTTCAGATTGATGATACATGTTCCCGCGTTGGATCCCCGGCCTTCGGTCAAAACTTCGTAACCAGCCAGTGATGAAACAGACGTTACTTCGGGAATTTTTTTGCAGATATCCGCCAGTTCGTGAGACTTGGAATTGGTGTACTCCAGCGTCGAACCAGGGGGCGTCTGGACGATTCCATAGATCATGCCCTGATCCTCCAACGGAATAAACCCACTCGGAAGGATCTTATTCACAAACACAATGCCGTAACCGAAGGCACCGATCGCAATCATCGTCATCAAACGTCGTGTCACGACTCGACGCAGGATTGCAGCGTAACCCGCAGTCACAAATTCGACGCCCTGATTAAACACATGCAGAAAGATGCCAAGCGGCCCGCGTTTTTTGACTTCTCCCGGTTCGCTTCCCGAAAGCACCGACCGGAACGTAAACATAAACAGCACAGCAAAGACGCCGGCAATCCCCATCACTCTTTGTTCCGTGAGATGCACCTGTTCGTGTACCAGTTCATGAACGAACTCAACATGCATCAGATAATAAATCCCAACTCCCGCAGCCGCCCCCAGAAGTATGGCCAGTATACCGCGGACAATGTTGGCACGCTTGCCGGCAAATCTCTTGATCAGGCGATTGAAGAAGCCCACGAACCCGTGCTGTTCTTCATGGCCATGCACAATGGGCCTGAGAATCATCGCACAAAGCACCGGCGTGAGCGTCAGGGCCACCACGCCGGAGAGTACGATGGACATGGCCATCGTCAGACCAAACTGGCGGTAAAAGACACCCACCGGACCAGGCATGAACGTCACAGGGATAAACACGGCTGTCATCGTCATCGTGATGGCGATGATCGCGCCACTGATTTCATGCATGACCTCCTGAGTCGCCTCATAGGGACCCATATGTTTCGTATGCATTTTTTCATGCACCGCTTCGACGACCACAATGGCATCATCGACCACGACCCCGATCGCCAGCACCAGGGCGAAAAGCGTGATCAGGTTGATCGACATCCCGAACATCAGCATGAAAAAGAAGGTTCCGATCAGAGATACAGGCACCGCCAAAGTCGGAATCAGAGTGCTGCGAAAATCTCCGAGGAACAGGTAGACCACCAATGAGACCAGGATGAAAGCTTCAAACAGGGTGTGCAGCACCTTCTCAATTGATGCATCCAGAAACCTGGAAACGTCGTAAGTCACAGCAAAGTCCATCCCCGGAGGCATTGATTTTTTCATCTCCTCAAGTTTCCCCTTCACCTTTTCGATAATTTCGGAGGCATTGGAGCCGGGGGTTTGCTTGAGTACGATCGCTGCCGAAGGCAGGCCGTCCATGTCCGAGTACAAGTCGTAAAACGAAGAGCCCAGGGAAACTGTGGCGACATCTTTGAGTCGCAGGATCTCCCCTTTGGGATTGGACTTGAGGATAATATTCCCGTACTGCTCCGGCTTGTTGTAGCGTCCAACCCAGGTCAGCACGTACTCGATCGTTTGCGACGTTTTTCCTGTCGCCTGGCCCAGTCGTCCGGGCGAACCAATCATACTCTGCTCTTTAATCGCTTCCATGATATCGGAGGAGGAGATTTTGTAAGCACGAAGGCGTTCCAGATTCAACTCGACTCGCATGGCATACGCCCGGTTGCCCAGAATCTTGGCACTGCCGATGCCGGGGGTTCGATAAACCTCTGGCAGGATGTTACTGGACGTGTAGTTGTACAGAAAATTCTGATCAATGTTGGGGTCTTTGCTGTAGATGTTCACATACATCAACATACTCGTCATGTTCTGCATGACGATGATCCCCTCACGTTCCACGATCGGCGGGAGCTGGTTTCGAATCATCTGAATTCGGTTATTGACGTTCAGGACCGCCACATTCGGGTCCGTACCCGGCTCAAAAATGATCTGGATCGTGGCCTCGCCGGCACTGGTGGAGGCGGAGGTCATATAGCGCATGTCCTGGACGCCGTTGATAGCTCGCTCCATGATCACCAGTGTCGAGTTCACCAGAATTTTGGCACTGGCACCGGGGAACGAAACCGAGACAATCACGCTCGGAGGTGCGACCGAGGGAAACTGAGAAATTGGCAACGTAACAATCGCCAGTCCACCCAGGAACAGGATGACCAACGAGATCACAATGGCCAATGCCGGTCGATGCAGGATTTTTGCGAACATTGCTTTTCATTTTTTCAGCCGGAGTCGCCAGACTTCGGAATACCCAGGACTCTTCTGAACTCTGGCGAGTCCAGTAACGCAAGCAGCCAACTATTCGGCGTGATACTTGAGGTGTTTCAGAACCTCTTCTGGAGCTTCGAATTCGTATTTCACCTTCTCCCCGTCCTTAACCTGGCGAATCCCCTCAAGAATGATCTTGTCATTTACGTCGAGACCCTCTTTGATCAGATAGATGTCGTCCTTTTCACTTTGGATGACGATATCGCGCTGGTGGACGATGTCGTTCTCGTCGATGACATAAGCATATTTTTTGGCAAGGGTCTCGTAAGTTGCCCGCTGAGGGATCACGAGCGCGCTGACCACTTGACTGAGCATAATTGTGCCAGTCTGGCCATGACGCAACAGGCGATCTGGATTGTCAAAATCCGCGCGGAAAGAAATGTTCCCGGTCTCGTTGTTAAAGTCCGCTTCAATCGCGCCGATCTTACCAACCTGTGGAAACTTCTCGTGGTTTGCCAGCATGAGTTCGACTTTCAGCTTGTCCTTGTTAGTGCTCTCTTCGTATTCCAGATAACGCGCCTCAGGCACGTTGAAGTAAACCCACATCACGCTGTTGTCAGACAATGTGGTGAGCACCGCCCCTTCCTCGATCAAACTGCCCAACTGATCGTGTTGACGATCGACAATGCCGTCGAACGGTGCTTTGACTTCGGCGAAATTTAATTCCGCCTGCGCCAGTTCCACCTTCGCTTGCGCCTTGGCGAGCTTGGCCTCAGCCAATAACACTTCAGGCTGCGCAACGATCTTCTGTTGAAACAATTTTTCGGTATTTTTAAGTTCAATTTTAGCCAGATTGGCCTCGGCAATATCGGAATTTAACCTGGCCTGGTACAGCACAGGAAGGATCTTGAACAGAACATCTTTCTCCTTCACCGCCTGGCCCTCTTTGACCAGAATCTTCTCAAGATACCCGCCCTCAAGGGCACAGATTTCAATGTGGTTGCGTGAGTGGATCTGGCAGACGTACGGCTGGGTACTAACGACGTCCATGACGACCGGACTGGTCACGAGAATCTTGTGCTCCACATGGTGCGGCCCGGCCTCGCCATGCGGCTCGCCCTCGCTATGCTGCTTTTCAACCTGCTCGCCCTCAGTTTTTTGGCAACCGGGGAGCAAAAGGCAGAACAGGATCAGAATGATGGTTGGGGCTAGCGAGACGTTCATGATGTTCGTTCTTGTGTTTCTGTTTGCCGCGTGG
>Ga0154020_10001112_pt1 | contig 33221 bp, 24 predicted proteins | sample Klosneuvirus_201_FD_109709 | JGI IMG/M metagenome (GOLD analysis project Ga0154020, IMG submission 109709) | Active sludge microbial communities from wastewater, Klosterneuburg, Austria - Klosneuvirus_20160825_MG | ecosystem: Engineered > WWTP > Aerobic digester > Activated sludge | place...
CACCATGAACTTTGAAGGCTACAAATACCACGAGATCGCGGAAGCCATGGATATTCCCATCGGAACGGTCAAGAGCCGCATCTTTCAAGCGAGACGCATGTTGATGGTCGAACTCGGTGAACAGGTGGAAGTAGCATGAGTGATCGGACATTGGTCATCGGTGCCGGTTTCGCCGGCCTTTCCGTAGCGGCGCATTTGGCGCGCGCTGGTAGGAAGGTGACCGTGTTCGAGAAGCACGACCGGCCCGGAGGAAGAGCGCGCACCTTCACGGAAGAAGGTTTCACGTTCGACATGGGTCCGAGTTGGTATTGGATGCCCGATGTGTTCGAACGGCACTTTGCAAAATTCGACACTCATCCGAGCAAGTACTATGACCTGGTCCGGCTTGATCCTTCCTACACCGTCTATTTCGGCGAAGGCGACCAGCTGCGTATCCCGGCCTCCATGGAGGCGCTCCGTTCGCTCTTCGAGGAATTGGAACCCGGAAGTGCGGAAGGGTTGGACAAGTTCCTGGAAGAGGCCCGATTCAAGTACGAAACAGGGATGCAGGACATGGTGCAGAAGCCAGGCCTTTCGCTTCTGGAATTCGCAGATCTGCGTTTGATGAAAGGCTTGTTGCGTATGCAGGTCTTCACGTCATTCAGTAGTCATGTCCGAAAATATTTCAAGCACCCGCGCTTGATCAAGCTGTTGGAATTTCCGGTCCTTTTTCTTGGTGCAACACCGCAGGATACTCCGGCATTGTACAGCTTGATGAACCATGCGGACATGGTGCTTGGTACGTGGTACCCCATGGGCGGAATGGGTGCCGTGGTGGATGCGATGGTACAAGTCGCAGAGAAAGAAGGGGTGGAGATCCGCTACAATGAAGCGGTCGACCGGATCGATGTTAAGGACGGCAGGGCCGTAAGCATCAGTACAACGACCGGAACGCATGCTTGCTCTGAATTGATCGGTGGTGCCGATTACCACCATGTGGAACAACACCTATTGGGTGCAGAATATCGACGGTATACGGAACAGTATTGGGAGAACAGAACACTCGCGCCGTCCGTGCTGATGTTCTACTTGGGCGTGAACAAGGTCTTGAAAGGACTTGAACATCACACCTTGTTCTTTGACGAGGAACTGGATGCGCATGCCAAGGAGATCTATGAGGACCCGGCTTGGCCCACGAAGCCCCTCTTTTATGTTTCGTGTTCTTCAAAGACCGACCCTTCTGTTGCGCCTGCCGGGATGGAAAACGTGGTGATCCTGATCCCGATAGCGCCCGGTCTGGAGGATGGCGAAGCGATACGAGAACGGTATTACGACATTGTGATGAAGCGCTTGGAGAGAATTACTGGGCAAGCTGTTCGGGAACATGTGGTCTTCAAACGAAGCTACTCCGTTAGTGATCTGGAGAACGACATGAACGCATATAAAGGCAACGCCTACGGGCTGGCCAACACCCTGCGTCAAACTGCGATCCTGCGGCCAAGTATTCGCAGTAAGAAAGTGAAGAATTTGTATTACACGGGCCAACTGACGGTACCCGGGCCGGGAGTGCCGCCGGCCCTGATCTCCGGGGAGGTCGTGGCGCGATACATCATTTCAACAACCCGCAAATGAACAACAGGACCATATACGATGCGGTGTGTATCGAGACCAGCCGCAACACCACGCGTTCATTCAGTACCTCATTCTCGCTCGGGGTGCGCATGCTCGACAAACGGTTCCGTGACCCGATCCACGCGATCTATGGTTTTGTGCGCTTCGCGGATGAGATCGTGGACACCTTCCACGAGGCCCCGCAAAGAGAATTGTTGGAGCGGTTCCGAAGTGATATGGAGCTGGCGATCGATCAAGGCATTAGCCTGAATCCGATATTGCATAGTTTCCAATCGGTGGTGCATGGATCCGGGATCGAGCGCAGTTTGATCGATACGTTCCTGGACAGCATGGAAATGGATCTTTCACGTACGCGCCACGATCAGGGCTCATTCCAACAATACATCCTCGGTAGTGCTGAAGTTGTTGGCCTTATGTGCCTGCGGGTTTTCTGTGAAGGTGACAAGGCGCTCTTCGAACACCTGAAGCCCCACGCGATGAGCTTGGGTGCCGCCTTCCAAAAAGTGAACTTTCTGCGGGATCTGCGTCAGGACAACCAAGATCTTGGGCGGACCTATTTCCCCGGTACCGATCTCAACGCCCTATCGGCCGAACAGAAACAACGGATCGAAGACGATATCCGCGCTGATTTCGACCATGCCGTTATAGGGATCAGGCAACTGCCAAAAGGAGCACGGATCGGGGTACACCTGGCGTATCTATACTATCTGCGATTGTTCAAGAACATACGGTCAACACCGGTCAGCGAACTGATGACACGCAGGATCCAGGTGCGGAAGAGGAGTAAATTGCGATTGCTCGTTGGTGCAGTGGTGCAGCATAAACTGGACCTTGTGTAATGGCTGATGAACGACAAGAAGGAGGGCACGAACTCGTGGTGCTGATCGATCCCCAGGACCGCGAGATCGGTCAAATGGAAAAGCTGGAAGCCCACAGGGAAGGACGATTGCATCGTGCCTTTTCTGTGTTCATTTTCAATGCCCAGGGCGAACTTCTCCTTCAACAAAGAGCGGCCACCAAGTACCACTCTGCAAGCCTTTGGACGAATACATGTTGTGGCCACCCTCGTCCCGGTGAAGCCCTTGTTGCTGCTGGTGAACGTAGACTGAAAGAGGAGATGGGATTGAGTATCCCGTTACGTACAACATTCCACTTCACCTACACGGCAGAACTTGAACACGGACTTGTAGAACACGAGATCGATCATGTGCTTATCGGCACCAGTGACCTTGATCCACGACCGACACCGATGGAAGCATCCGATTGGCGGTGGGTGGATCGCGCAACCCTTGAAAAGGAGTTGGCTGAACATCCGGGACTCTTCACAGCGTGGTTCCCCCTTTGCGTAAAGGATGCGTGGGAGAGCCTACGTGGATTGGAGGTGCAGCGATGAACGGTATCGAGCCCGTCACGATCTTCTGGTTCCGTCGGGACCTTCGTCTGAATGACAACCATGGTCTCTACCGTGCGCTCAAGGATGCGGGGAATGTGCAGCCACTCTTTATTTTCGACACGGATATCCTCGGTAAGCTCGAGGATAGGGATGATCGACGAGTGAGTTACCTGCATGACCGGTTGGAGTCGTTGGATGATCAATTGCGGCTCCAAGGGTCTTCCTTGTTGGTGAAGAAGGGCGATCCCTTGGAGGTGATCAGAACATTGATCAAAGACCTTCCCGTCCTCGCTGTATACACAAACCATGATCACGAGCCGTATGCGTTGGGTCGTGACCGGAGCATCAGTGCTCTCTTGCAGGAGAAAGGGATCGCCCTCCATACTTTCAAGGACCAAACCGTATTCGAGCGGGATGAGGTGGTAAAGCCCGATGGCAAACCCTACACCGTCTTTACACCTTACTCAAGGCGCTGGAAACAACGGCTCGATGAGGAAGGTATTCCCACTTATCCAAGCGAGCAAATGCTGGGTGCCATGCACCACACTTCCGCTCATGCGCGCATCGCACTGGAGGAACTTGGATTCCGATATGCATCATACGAAGCGGTGGCCCAGATCCCTTCAACGGACTTGTTGGCGAAGTATGCTGCGCTGCGTAACACGCCGTCCGTTGAAGGTACGTCGCGTATCGGCGTGCATCTCCGCTTTGGCGCGGTTTCCATCCGTGAGATGGTCCGGCTGGCATTGCAGAACAGTGATACTTGGTTGAACGAATTGATCTGGCGCGAATTCTTCATGCAGGTCCTCTGGCATTTCCCGCACGTGGAGAAGGGTGCCTTCCGCAAGGCCTACGACGCGATCCCATGGCGGGATGATGAAGCGAGCTTCGCAGCCTGGTGCGAAGGACGCACGGGTTACCCGTTGGTGGATGCCGGTATGCGCGAGCTGCGCGCAACGGGTTTCATGCACAACCGTGTACGCATGGTGGTGGCCAGCTTTTTGTGCAAGCACTTGTTGATCGACTGGCGTTGGGGAGAGGCTTGGTTCGCTAGGTGGTTGATGGATTTTGAACTGGCCTCCAACAACGGGAACTGGCAATGGGCCGCTGGTACCGGGTGCGATGCCGCACCCTATTTCCGAGTATTCAACCCCGCGCTGCAGTTGCAACGTTTCGACCCCCAAATGGGGTATGTGCTGAAGTGGGCACCCGAGTATGGTGAACTCGAACAGCCGAAACCCATCGTCGAGCACAAGATGGCCCGGGACAGGGCGATCACCTCCTACCGATCAGCACTGGCGGGGGTCTGACCCATACGCTCACAGCGGTATCGCGAAGTGCTCAACGCGCCTTTTCAAATAATGTAGAACAAAATTCAGAAAAGATTGAACAAAACTACCCTTGGGTTGTTTAACCTTACTGAACCCCTAAACAACACACGACAATGAGAATTCCGATAGTTACTCTCTCCCTTCTGATGGGAGCAACAATTTCAAACGCGCAGAACGCTCGTTTGCAGGTCATACACAACAGTGCTGATGCCGCCGCTGCGGTGGTGGACGTATATGTTGGCAATACTCTTCTTCTGGACGATTTTGCATTCAGGACCGCTTCTCCTTTCGTTGATGCTCCATCAGGAGTAAGTTTCACGGTCGGTATCGCGCCACCCAATAGCACCGGTGCAGATCAAGCGATCTTCACCCAGGACTTCACACTTGCTGATGGCGGCTCCTATGTGGTTGTCGCTGATGGTATCGTTAGTCCTTTAGGCTATACTCCATCTGTTCCCTTTTCATTGGAGGTCTTCGACATGGGCCGTGAGGTTGCTGCAGGAGGAAGCATGATGACGGATGTACTGGTGCACCACGGCAGCACGGATGCTCCAAGAGTGGACATCTACGAGAGCGCCTTGGCGAACGCGACCATTGTGGATAATGCGTCGTACGGAGGATTTGCCGGATACTTGGAATTGGGCACTGCTGATTACACCTTGCAAGTGCGTGACCAGTTCAACAGCACGATCGTTGCCGCCTACTTGGCACCACTCGCTAGCCTGAACCTTGGAGGTTCGGCATTGGTCGCTTTGGCCTCCGGTTTCCTTGACCCTTCGGCGAACAGCGGTGGCCCGGCGTTCGGTCTCTACGTTGCACTTCCAAGCGGTGGCCCTTTGGTGGCTTTGCCAGCAGCAGAGATCCCAACAGCTCGCGTTCAAGTGATCCACAACAGCGCTGATCTTGCTGCTGCACAAGTTGATGTTTGGTTGAACAACACGCCTTTGATCGATGACTTCGCTTTCCGTACCGCAAGTCCGTTCGTGGATGCACAAGCTGGTGTTCCATTTGATGTGAGCATCGCTCTGCCTACTTCAACGGATACGGTCGGTGCATTGGCCCGGTATACCTATACGCTTGCTGAAGGCGAGACCTACATCATTGTTGCGGACGGTATCGTTAGCCCTACCGGCTACAGCCCAGCAGTTCCGTTCTCACTTGAGGTTTTCGCTACGGGACGTGAGGTTGCCGTCGGCGGCAGTATGATGACAGATGTGTTGGTACACCATGGTAGCACGGATGCACCCACTGTGGACATCTACGAAAGCGATCTGGCCAACGCGACCATTGTCGACAATGCACCTTACGGAGCATTTGCTGGTTACTTGGAATTAGGCACTGCGGATTACACCCTGCAAGTACGTGACCAATTCAATAGCACGATCGTGGCGGCTTATTCTGCGCCATTGGCAACCCTGAACTTGGGTGGAACAGCCTTGGTCGCTTTGGCCTCCGGATTCTTGGATCCTTCCGCGAACAGCGGAGGAGCATCATTCGGCCTTTACGTTGCTCTGCCCGGTGGCGGTCCGTTGGTGGCCTTGCCTGCAGTTGCCATCCCAACCGCTCGTGTACAAGTGATCCACAACAGTGCTGATCTTGCCGCAGCCCAGGTTGATGTTTGGTTGAACAACGCTCCGTTGATCAACGATTTCACCTTCCGCACCGCAACCCCTTTCGTGGATGCACAAGCTGGCGTTCCTTTCGATGTGAGCATCGCGCTTCCAACTTCTACCGATACCGTCAATGCACTGGCTCGGTTCACGTATACACTCGCTGCAGGTGAGACCTACATTCTCATTGCAAACGGTATTGTAAGTGCTTCGGGTTATTCACCTGCAACTCCATTCGACCTGTATGTACAAGGTGGAGCTCGTGAAACCAGCAATGTGTTAGGTAACGTGGACGTGCTCGTGTTCCATGGAAGCACCGATGCGCCTACTGTGGATGTGGTGGAAACGTCGGTACCTGCCGGAACGATCGTGAGCGGTTTGAGCTACGGTGAATTCGCAGGATACTTGGAGTTGGCTGAGAACGATTACACACTTCGGGTTGAAACCAATGGAACACCTGTGGTGAGCTACGATGCACCACTTGCAACCTTGGCACTTTCCGGTAACGCGATCACTGTACTGGCCTCTGGTTTCCTTGATCCAATGGTGAACAGCCAGGGTGCAGCCTTTGGTCTTTGGGTGGCATTGCCAGCCGGCGGTGCACTTGTTGAATTGCCAGTGTCCACTGGATTGAGCGAGCAGGAGATCGTTGCTTCCTTGACGACATACCCGAATCCAGCAACAAATGAGGTTGTGTTGGATATGGATCTTCTTTCAAAAGGCAAGTCCACCTTGTATATCCAAGATGCATTGGGTCGTCAATTGGATGTGAAGGACCTCGGAACACTCTCCAGCGGTCAGCAGCGCATTCGTGTGGACGTGTCAGGTCTTAGCGCAGGTGCCTACTGGTTGCGTTTCCAGAATGGAGCAGGCCAAGTGATCGTGCCTGTCCAGAAGCAGTGAAAAGATAAGTAACAGCGGAAACGGCGCGGCGTTCGGAAGATCGTCGCGCCGTTGCGCATAACAGCAACGTTGAAAATGAAAGACCACGTGATCGAACGGAAGATCCTACTTCCAATAAGGCAGAAAGAAGCTTGGGATTTCTTCTCCACACCATTGAACCTATCTCGGATCACACCGGACGATATGCAGTTCGAGATCATTACAGATCATCCGGAGCGACCGATCTTCAACGGGATGAATATCAAGTATCGCGTACGCCCGTTATTCCGGATCCCTTTGGGTTGGCGCACCAAGATCCAAGATGTGGAGGCACCATACAAATTCACGGATACACAAATGGATGGCCCGTTCGCGAAGTGGGAACATGAGCACGTCTTTGTGGGAACTCCGTATGGCATCAGGGTGGAAGACCGAGTTGTCTACCGCTTGCCGTTCGGTCGGCTGGGCAGGCTGGTCCACGCGCTGGTCGTCAAGAAACGCATAGAGGCGATCTTTGATCATCGAGAAAAGGTCCTGAGAACGATCTTTGCACTGCAATGACTTGGACGATCAACATAGTAGCGCTGCTCGGCGCATTCATTGGCATGGAGTTCGTTGCGTGGACCACCCATAAGTTCCTTATGCACGGGCCTCTCTGGGGATTGCACGACGATCACCACAAAAAGGATCATGGCGGACCATTCGAACGGAACGATGCGTTCTTCCTGATCTTCGCCATTCCTGCGATCGTCCTCTTCCTCTATGGAGTGCGCGGTGGTATCGCGGATGTGAGGATCTGGATCGCCTTGGGCATAACCCTATACGGCATGGCCTATTTCCTGGTCCACGACATTTTCATCCATCAGCGCACCAAATGGCTCCGTAATTCGGACAACGCCTACTTCAGAGCGATCCGGCGCGCCCACAAGATCCACCACAAGCATCTTGGAAAAGAGCACGGTGAGTGTTTCGGAATGTTGTTCGTGCCAATGAAGTATTTCCGGCAACCGAAAGCCGAAGTCTGAACTTGTACTTCTTCTTCTACGCGCCTTCGAGATTCAATACACGATCAATCGCGGCTCGCTCATTTCTTCCATCGCGTACTTCAACCCTTCGCGACCCAAGCCGCTATCCTTCACTCCACCATACGGCATGCTGTCGATACGGAAGCCCGGAATGCTGTTGATGATGATGCCGCCTACTTCCAATTCCTCATGCGCCAGTTTCATGTGCGCGATGCTGTTGGTGTAAACGCCCGCCTGTAATCCGTAGGTACTGTCGTTCACCTTGGTGATCGCTTCGCGGAAGTCCTTTACCTCTTCGATCACCGCGACCGGACCGAAGACCTCCGCGCAATTCACTTTCATTTCGGAATTTGTGTGAGACAATAAGGTCGCAGCATAAATATTCCGTTCGGTATCGATCGCCTTGCCACCGGCCAACACCGTGGCTCCGCCTTTCACGGCTTCATCCACCCAAGTGCCGATACGTTCAAAATGGCCTTTGTCGATGATAGGACCTACGGAAACAGAAGGGTCATTCGGGTCTCCCGACTTGAGTGCGCCGAACTCTTTCACTAACAGGTCGCGGAACGCATCGTGTGCGCTTTTGACCACGTAGATCCGTTGCGTGCTTATGCAGGTCTGGCCGGCGTATAGGTTCGCACCCATGGCAACGGACTTTGCCGCAGCGGCCAGGTCGGTGCCTTCATCGATGATCACGGAAGCGTTTCCCCCCAATTCCAAGGCCACCTTTTTCTTGCCACAGATCGCCTTCAAGTGCCAACCCACTTTATCGCTTCCGGTGAAACTGAGCATGGCGATGCGTTCGTCCTTCACCAACTTTTCGGCGACAGGAATACCGCTCAACATCACGTGGAACGCACCCTTTGGCCAGCCGATCTCCTCCATCATTGCCGCCAATGCGAAAGCGCTCAACGGCGCTTGGGGCGCAGGCTTCAACACTACGGGACATCCTACGGCCATGGCCGGTGCAACTTTGTGTAACACTAGGTTCAATGGAAAGTTGAACGGTGTGATCGCACCTATGACACCGATCGGAAAACGTTTCGTGAACGCCGTTTTTCCAGCACCAGCACCAAAGTCCATGGCAACGCTTTCACCGGTGAACCGCAACGCTTCGGCAGCGGCAGTGCGCACTGTGACGATGCAGCGAGCGATCTCTCCTTTGGCGTAGCCGATGGGCTTTCCTCCTTCTTGAACGATCAGCAGTGCGAGGGCATCGGCGCGCTCTTCGATGAGGTTTGCGAGCGCGTCCAATTTCGCACTCCGCTCACCGGCGCTCATCTTCCGAAGCACTTCACGACTTGCGTATGCGGCAGCGATGGCTTCTTCCATCTGCGCTTCCGTAGCATTTGGCATTCGTGCCAGTTCCGTTCCGTGGTACTTATCGACCACAGTGTTGAAGGTGCTGTCACCTTCCTTGGTCCACTGGCCGTTGATGTAGCTTGCCTGTTGGAAAAGGGCAGTGGATGGAGCAGTGATCGTGTTCGACATGTTCATTGAAGAATGGAATGCAAAGGTAGAGAGGAGGGACAGGAGGTGTGAACGAGATCACTTCGCCAGATACCGGCCCACGGGTCGGAGGAGTACCACTTCCACGTGCTGTTCCTCGAACTTCTTGAAGCTCGCCTCCACTTGCTTGTCAGGCCAGATCACTTTCACGCTACCCTTGGCAACGTCATAGGCCGCTGTGTACAAGGTGCCGAAACCGCGCATGAACTGTTGGCTGTACAAAGGCGGTTTCAGGAATTGCTTAAGCAGCGCTGCGCGTGAAAGTTTGGCATCGGCCAAGCAGTGTTCCAAAAAGTGCTTTCGTTCAATGGTGTGTGTGAAGGCCGCGTATTCGTCCCACTCCACTTGGTGTTGGTGGTTGGTGGCCGCTGCCTGATAGACCACTTGTGGCGGGCGGTCCGGGTTCATGTACACGGTAGCGTAGTTGCCGCCCTTATCGATCAACGTCACGTTGTAGCCCATGTGTACAGGCAAGCGTGACAGTTGCGTGCAGGCCTCCTCCACATTGCTGCACGTTTCCAGTATGTAACGGATCACCAATGGGATGCCGAAGCCGACACCGCTCGTTTTGCGACCGCCGAACGCCAAGGAAACAGCCAGGCCGTCCGCGTTCATGCCATCGAGCAGACCCCATGCACTATCCTGTACGCCGATCACCGGTTTGCAATACTCGGTGAATCGCAAGCGACCATCGAAATACCGTGGGTCGAAGTCGTAGTTGCGTATCAACGTGGGATTTCCGCGGGTCCAAGCCACTTGGGAACAGCCCGCCAAATAGGGGGGTGGGCACCACATGCTCAGGAAGCGCGAAGCCAAATCATCGTTATCCGCGATCCGGCATAAACTGTTGTACACGGGAATGAGTTCCGGCATGTGCAACTCGAGCACCGATCGGCAAGTGGTCAGGTCTGGACGTGCCTTTTCACCTTCACTCAAATACCAGATCCGGAACAGGGGCCACGCATGGTCGAAGAACCGCTTGAAGCGATCACCGGGCCATGGTTCGTGGACGAGTTTTAGGTTGATGTACATTTTCGGTAGTGCGTATCGGAGAAAGCGGAGTGGGCACAGAATATCGGGAGTAAAGTATCAGGTACCAGTTACCCAGTACCTATTACCCAACACCATTCTACATCATCTTGAAACCACCGATCTCCAATAAGTGCGAGTCCCCATTGGCGCTTCTAGAGCCTGGTACCACGCTCTTGTATTCGTTCTTGATGGCATTCAGCCATTTCTTGGAACGTTCGAGCAGTTCAAAATCGTCGGTCATCATACGACCGCGCATCACCAGGATCCCGATGTCGGCACCCTCGTACAACCAATCGCCCACGCGGGTTATGCGCAGGAAGAAGGCCTCGTTCTCGTTCTCCACGTACCGGCGGTGCGTGTCCATCCGCCAGAAGTAAATGGTACCATCCGGGCGCATGCGCCAGATCCCACTACGTGGTGCTTCCGTTACACGGCGGATGTCGTCATGCGTGTGCTTGATCACCATTTGGCCCCAGCTGTCAATGTTCTCCTCCTTGGCCCAACGACGGTTCAGCGCATTCACGTTCAATTCGTACGGCTGGTCCATCCACTCCATGATGTGGAAGAGGTGCAATGGCGCATCGCTCATGGCGAAGACCGCATGGTTCGTTATGCTGCTCGCACCGGTAACGCGCGGATTCAACTCGCCGAGGTAGATCTGCCCATTGTCCTTGTCGATCAGGAAATCCAGCTCGAAGTAGCCCTTGTAACCCTCCTTGCGCAATTGGTCACCGAACAGCTGTGCATACTTCCGCGCTTTTCTGCGGATGGATGGCGTGAACGTATCGGCATAGATCTCGTTCCCGCACCAACCACCTTTGTACGGGGTCAATTCCTTGAAGCCGACGAGCTCGGTCATCAGCGGAGCTACAACGGTTCCGTGGCGCGTAACACAAGCTTCCATCGCCGCACCACGGCAGTTGATCCGCTTCATCACTTTGCACTCCTTCTCCGCCTCGATCTCTTTCGCGTACTTCTTGTAGTCCTCTTCGCTCTTGATGAAGAACGTGGTATGGCCACTATCGCCAAAGGGTGTTTGCACAACGAGATCAGTACCCAGTTTCCCGGATACTTTGTTCAGGTGCGCGTAGTTCTTCACCGGACTTAGCACGTAAGGAACACAGGGAACACCGGCCTTCTCCGCGACCCGGTTGGTATTCACCTTGTTGTCCATGAAGGTGCGCATCTTGGCACTCGGGAACATCACCTCCAGACCGATCTTCTTCGCAAGCTTCTCGGTCTTCTCGTCGAACATGAGGAAGAGCACTTTGCCTGCTTTGCCCTTCACCTTGCGGTTCTCGATGTAATCGCGCACCTCGCTGTGCGTGAGCAAATAGTTGTTGATGTCTTCGATGCTTTGGAATTCCTCATGTGGCTCTTCGTTCCTGGGGCTCATCAGGTTCGGGTGCAAGCCATCAAAGCAATCGATGTAGGTGATGAACTTGAATCCCTTTATCCATTCATCAGCACCGAGCAAGTTGAAATTGGTGGCGCTGATGAAGTAGATCGGTGTCTCGTTCCTGTAGAAGGATCGCCGGATATCGCTGACCCCTTTTATCGTTGCGGATCGTTTCCGTTTTGCAGGTGCTTTTGTCTTTACCGCAACCCTGCTTTTTACGACGGATCGTGATGGAGCGGAAGCGCGGACCGTCCGCTTTTTCGGAGCCGCCTTCTTGGACTTTGCAGGACTCTTCGGCTTCGCAACAGGTGTTGCGCGCTTGGTGGCCTTCTTTTTCGTGCTGTTCACTTTCGCTTTGCTTGCCACGGTCTTTTTCAACTTCTTGCTCATGCTTTCTTCGTCTTCTTGGTGATCGATGTACTACCATTTCCAGCTGCTGCTGGTGCACGCATCCCGCCCATCGCGGTTCCTGTCTTTTGTCGACCCAACGCCGCATCGGTGAACACGCGTAAACCCAGATCGGGCCGATATCCGTGGATCTCTTTCACATCTATGGCCAAGAGGAAATCGATGATCTCGTGGTTGATCACTTGGCCCGGCACTAGGACGGGAAAACCGGGCGGGTAGGGGATCACAAAGGAAGCGCTCACCAGTTCGTGCCCGATCAACAACATGTCCAAACAGGCGTGCAGTTTGAAGTACGCGCAACGTTCCTCTTTATAGCTGAGGAAGTAGGCTGCGCGCAGATCACCGCCCGGAACACCGGGAACTGCTAAGAACGAACTGTGGAACCTGCTGAAATCAGGTAACGGCGGAACGGTCTCGACAAGGGATCGGATCTTGCTTACGTGGACTTTCTTCTCCGCGTGCTCCATGCCCGAATTGCGGATCTCCAGGTCATCGGCGATCTCCAACAACACTTTGGTCAAGTACGCAACGGACCCACGCGTAGTGCCGATATTGGTCATGAACAGCACACTGTTGCGCGAGGTCTTGTTCACTTGGATGGAGTATTTGTCCATCAGGTATGTGTTCTTGAACGTATCCCCATCGATCCCCGTGCGACCCGTGAACAAATTGATCTTGGTGGGATCCAACGCGAACTCGTCCTCCGCCCAAGCCTTCTCGATCTCTTGCCAGCCCTTCTCTTTGGAATAGTATCCCTCGATACCGCTTTCACGGTGTTCCTTCGGGATCAGTTCGCTGATGGTGATGATGTCGAACCACTTGCGCAATTTGTCGTTCTCGCGGATCGTGCGACGCAGCATCATCCCCAACTCGATCGCTTTCTCCACCAGCTCGTAGCCTTCGAACTGCACTTGCCTACGACCAATGTCCAAACTGCCAAGGATCTGATAGTTCGCGCTGGTACTGGTATGTGTCATGTACGCTTCATGGAACGCCGCTTCGCTCTTGCGTTTGAAATCCTCGTCCCAAATGTGGATCATGCTGCCTTGGCGCATGCTGCTCAAGGTCTTGTGCGTGCTCTGCGTTGCATATACCCTGATACGCACTTTCGCTGGATCGGGCATGCGTGGCTCTTCACCTTTCTTCAGGGAAGAGATGTGTTCTTCATATTCTTTCTTGTACGCTTCGGTCTTGTATTTCCGGTGCAATTTGGCCGCTACGTACATCGCCGTTCGTTGCCGCATCACTGAGCTGAATCGTGCGAAGGCGAACCATGCTTCATCCCACAAGAAGATCATGTCGGGTTTCAAAGCGAGCACCTGCTCCATTACCCGCTCCACATTGTATACAACGCCATCGAAAGTGCTGTTGGTGAGCAGTACCATCTTCGCCCTGTCCAGCCTGCCGCCATTCCGCAGCGTGATCAACTTCTCTCTAATGTGAGCAAGCGGAACCGCACCGTACATGCTGTACTTCGGCAACGGGTAGCTGTGGAGGTACACCGGGTAGGCGCCGCTCAACACCATGCCGTAGTGATGGCTCTTGTGGCAATCGCGATCGATCAACACGACATCACCGGGTTGCACCAAGGCTTGTACCACGATCTTGTTACTGCTGCTGGTGCCGTTGGTGGCGAAGAAGGTTTGCTGCGAACCGAATGCGTTGCTCGCCAACTCCTGTGCTTTCTTCAATGGCCCTGTAGGTTGTAACAACGAGTCCAATCCGCCGGTCGTGGCACTGGTCTCGGCCAAGAACAAGTTGCGTCCGTAGAATTCACCGAAATCCTTGATCCAACGGCTCTTGAAAACGCTGTTGCCCCTGGAAATGGGCATCGCATGAAAGACGCCCATCGGCTTTTTGCTGTATTCCTTCAACGCAGTGAAGAAGGGCGTTTCATACCGTTCGCGAATACCGCGCAAGATGGTCAAGTGCATCTCTTGCAGGTCCTCAGTGCGGTAGAAGATCCTGCGGAAGTTCTTCAATGTGCTTTCCTGCAAGCCGGTGATCGGGGTGTCGGTCACATAGTAGCGATCCACTTCCGGGCGGAATTCCCGCATCACCTCGCCCAGCTTGGGGCCCAAGTCACTTTTGTTGATGGAGCTCAAGTCTGTTCCGTCGAAGGCACGCAGGTAGGGCCGAAGGATCCCCTTTGCATTCTGACTTGGAAAAGAGAGGCCGTACCGCACTACGCATGCCTGTATGTTGTGGTTGAATAGAAGCGCTATCAAAGCATCTTGCACGGTGCGGACCACCACCACGTCATAGATTACCGTATCGCTTACATCTCGGCATTTTCGCAGCTTTTGTTTCAAGGCCGCTTCTTCTTTTTCGTCGATCTCGTCCACGAACAACACTTCGAAGTAGTTCTGTTTCAAGCGTTCGGGGTCTTCGTTCTCTTCTGGCCCTTTCAATAGGCCTTCTGTAGGTACCGGATCATTGCGGAATGAGCCGCTCACAAGGTTCCGTAACACTTGCTCAACGGCTAAAAGAAAAGTATGCCATTGTTTGGTATGTACCAATTCCTGCAACTGCCTTACGCGATCGATACCCGGAAATGCCCAGTAGAGTTCGATCGTGATCAACTCTGATAGCAGCTCTATCGCAACCACTGCATCCTCCTTTCCTTCATCCAGCGCAATTGCTTGCAGCTTCAGTTTGTTCCACGTGTACGACCGGAGGCGTGCTGCGTTGAAATGTTGACGTTCGGGAGCATTTGCGGGTTTGGTCATGCGCGCGGCCAAAAGTGATCACTGGATGTGATGTTGGCCTCGTGTGAAAGATAGGAATTGGAATTCGGTTCCAAAAGTTGATGGGGCTACGGTTGTTGGGCGATTGCATTGCCGGTTGCGTTCTGTAGCCCAGCCTGTGCGGGAAGCATCCGGTCTGAGCCGTGTTTCGCGACCAGCAGATGGTTTGCGAATGATGGTATGAAGAAGAATATAATGGACCGCAATGTTACATAGCAACCTACCTGTAAAGCAGATCACGAACGCTACGGAAAGGAACCAACGTTCACTTCTTCTTGGCAGGCGCCGCCGCTTTCTTCGACTTGGCCGGACGTGCCGGCTTGGCCGACTTCGCAACTGCCTTTTTCGGCTGTGTCCGTGGCTTGGCTACTTTTACCGATCCCTTCCTTTCGCCGGCACCCTCATGCAACGCCAATCGGTTCCCTTCGCTGTCTATGAACAAGGCGAATGAACCTGCGGCTTCACTTATCATGGTCCGTGGCATGATCACACGCCCGCCGGCCAGCTCCACACGGCCCAGCACGCTGTCCATATCACTGCCTGCATTCAAGTAGATCAGCGTTCCGGTGGCATTGGGTATGCAGCCGGGTCCGGCCACCAACGCACCCCCGATTCCCTTGTCCACCGGAAAGTAGGCCATGGCGTGATCGGGACCAACGTTCATTTCCATCTCCATGTTATAGATGGAATTGTAGAAGGTCGTGGCACGCTGGATGTTGTAGACAGGTATCTCGAACCAGGTAACGAAGTCCTTTAGTTTCTGAAGGCCTTTGATGGATGCTGTGCTTCCCATGGTAATGCGCCGTAGCGTGGTTATCGTGTGGTGGTGCTGGAATGGTCCGTTAAATTCTCAATGATGCAAAGTGTCCGGTGGGGGTCGTAATGAAGTGACCATCGGGGTCACATGTGGATCCACCACTTGACGCGCTTCATCCCGCATTTGAAGTTCGCCTAGCTCTTGCACTTTGCGAGGTTTGATCAATGGACCCAGACCGTCAAGGTACGCATGTTTTGTTTCCTTCTCATAGATCTCGAATTCCACCGGCGTATCGCGGAAACTTTTCAAAGGTTGCCCCAAACGTAGCAAACCAAATTCGCGGCTGCGACGCACCTTTTCCAAATTGATCTCGATCGGGATGAACTCCTCGTTGTTATGCGCTTGGTAGATCACACGACCTTCTGGTCCGCAGATGATGCTGCGCCCGCTTCCACCGGCATCCAGACCATTGATATCGATAAAGTAGCACTGGTTGATCGCCGCCATGCTGCGCGCAATGCTCAGTTCAATGTCGCGGTCGATGGTGCCGGTGAGCGTGGGATGCAGGATCACCTCCGCGCCCATGACCGCCAACGTGCGGATGGTCTCAGGGAACCACATGTCGTAACAAATGCTCACCCCGAAACGACCTACATCCGGTACATCGAACACGCAGAATTCCGTTCCGGGCGTCACACCCACTTCATACGGATAGAAAGGGAACATCTTGCGGTACCGCGTAATAACACTGCCTTCAGGATCGATCACCGTGGCGGTATTATAGATCTTGCCATCCTTCTTCTCGAAGATGCTGCCGGGCAACAGCCATACGCCATGTTTGGCGGCCATCGCACACATTTCCTGCTCAAAAGAACCGGGCACCTCTTGGGCGTTATGCGTTAACGGACCGTGCGCACAGAGTTCGCTGAACACCACCATGTCCACCCATGGATAGATGTTCATCAAGATGTCCATCTTCAATTTCATGGCCTCCACATTGCTGAAGGATGCGCTTACGCGCATTTGGATACCGGCTATCGAGAATGGTTTCATGAAATGAAGATCAACCGCAACGACGTGACGGTGCAACGGGAACGACACATGTTGGAGTGCTTGATGACAAAGTCGATTACTGTGTTGCGCATTCGTTACGTAGTTGCGCCGTGGTGGTTCACTATCAGGAACAGATCTTCTCCAACTCCTCCTCCATGATGTCCAAGCCCTTGTTCAGCAATTCATCACTGATCACAAGCGGACAGAGAATACGGATGATGTTCTTTTCAGTACCCGCGTTGATCACTACCAGATCACGTTTGGCACAAGCCATCATCAAAGCGGAACACGTGTCAGCATCGGGTTTGTGCGGATCATTGTCCTTCACGAACTCCATCGCCATCATGGCACCGAGGCCACGAACATCACCGACGCAAGCGTGCTTCGCTTTCATTTTCTCGAAGCGTTTCCGGATCACTTCACCAACATGGGTGCCCTTCGCGTTGATATCGATCTCCTCCATGTATTTCAATGTAGCCAACGAAGCAGCGCAACTGAGGGGATTGCCGATGTACGTGCCGCCGATGCTGCTTGGTCCGGCCTTGTCCATCACTTCCGCTTTACCCATTACAGCGGCTATCGGCATGCCGCTGCCCAAGCTCTTCGCCCAGGTGCTCAGGTCCGGTGTTACCTCGAAATGCTCGTAAGCACTCCACGCACCGGTGCGTCCGAATCCACTTTGGATCTCGTCGAAGATCAAGAGGATGCCGTGCTTGTCGCAGAATGCACGCAAGCCTTTCAGGTATGCCGATGGTGCTACGTTGAATCCGCCTTCGCCTTGGACAACTTCAAGGATGATGGCCGCCAAGTTCTCCGGTGCAACGGTGTTGTGTGTTAGTTCTTCCAACCGATGCAATTCGGCCCTTACGAATTCCGCCTCGCTGCGACCCGCACCGTACCGATAGAAATTCGGATACTGCGTACGGTACACTTCCGGCGCGAACGGACCACAATCCGGCTTGTAGCCCACCTTGCTGGTCAAGGTCATGGCCATTAGTGTGCGCCCATGGAACGCATCCGTGAAGCATAGTACACCTTGCCGCTTCGTCGCTTGCCGCGCGATCTTGATCGCATTCTCCACCGCTTCCGCACCGGTGCTCACCAACAATGTTTTGGTAGGCCCGCCATGGGGCAGCAGTGCATTCAACTTTTCACACAACTCGATGTAGGGCTCGTAGCTGGCCACATTGAAACTGACATGCAGGAATTTCGCAGCTTGTTCCTGGATCGCTTTCACAACGGGCGGTGGGCAGTGCCCAGCATTGACAACACCAATACCGCCTGCGAAGTCGATCAGCTCACGACCATCCACATCCGTGATCGTAGCTCCACTGGCATGCGCTGCAGTAGCATGGTTGAACATGCCTACCCCATTGGGAACAGCATTCTTTCGACGGGCGATCAGCTCTTGGCTCTTGGTCAATTCAGTGGTCATTGGTTGCATATTTCGGGGTACAAAGGTCCTTTTAAGGATCGACATGGAGCCGATATGCTCGTTCGGTTTTATAACGTGATGCTAACAATGAGAGCGCTGGAGCCAAATGGAACACGGGAAAGCGCTCCTGTAGTGCGTTCAGGCTAGAGTCGGTGCGCCAGCGTAACCGTCTTTTTAAACTTGTCCACGTTCCCGGCAAGGTCATACACCTCGAGCACAACGATGTATGGACCAATTCGACCTAAGCTCCCACTGTCCATGATCCCGTTCCACGAGATAGCTCCTTCGGTGCCGAGCAATTGGTTCTCCATCAGCTTTTTCACTTCCCGACCCACGATATCATAGACGATCATGTTGCCAACGAAACCGGGCTCCTGGAAACGGTACCCAACGGTAAGCAGGTCTTGGAAGCCGTCGTTGTCCGGACTGAAGATCGCAGGCTCAATTGTCATGTCCCCACTTGCATTGTTGGTCTTGGAATATTGTGAATTGACAAAGCCCGGTGTCGCTTTTCCCGCTATGTCCGCTGCGGTTTGCCAGTTGGTGTTGTCGTCCGTCACACGGTCAGGATCCACGCGCTCCAAGCTGTACCCTTCTGGGTTGTTCACCAAGGTGAAGTGAAGGTCGTCATTGTAATCGAATCGATCCAAGGTGCTTCCATCAGGGCCTTGGAGCACAACGCTCCCTTCGTCGTTATTGTAGCTCGGTAGGGCATTCTGAACGAACCTTTCCGTTCGGCTTTGCGGATAGAGCGAAGAAATGTTGACGGCATCGGAAGTGATGACCACATAGGTGCCCGGTAGCATCAACATCGCGGAATTGATCAAGACCGGACTCGCGATTGCGCCGTTCGTTACGTTCGCCATTTTCCAACCGGCAAGGCTCAATGTCTTTTGTGATCGGTTGTAAAGTTCCACGAAGTCCACACCATTGATGTAAGGATCGTACAGCACTTCATTGATCACAACATCGCCAGCTTCAACAGGCTCAGGAAGTGCGAACTGGGCGGTATTTCCGCCTGCTATCAAATTCCCCGGACAGTCGGACGCATCTTCAACGACCAGTGTATAGACCGTTCCTACCTCCAACGGTTGAAGCAATTGCACGTTAGCTCCATTGGTTCCATTAGGAAAGACATCACCCGTGGCGATCGTCGGTGTTATGAAGTAGTTCGCGCCGATCAAGCTTCCAACATCCATTGCTTCGCTAAAGGTCACTTCAAGGGTCAGGTCATTCAACACTTGCACTGAAAGGAGCGTTGGTGCTTGCGTATCCGGAACGATCGCGTAAATTGAATTTACCGATCCCGGTGTTCCGCCGGCCGGTGCATTGCTCGCACGCCAATTGCTCGCACCACTGCACGGACTCGTCGGATCGATCTGCTCCAAAGTCCAACCACCATCGGCTTTCACCGGATCCTGGTACCAACTCAATGCGTAGGTCACAGCATCTATCGTGGTGGCCAAATTGTCCTTTAATATCAAAGGGTCCCCATCGTTGTTCATGGATGGGAATCCGGACACGCCTATCTTGTTAGCGATGGATGGGAAAAGCGGAAGACTTGCCGTGGCCATGACCACCACGTATTCTCCTGGGAGCAGAGTGTAGGTGGGCAGAACGGCGGGTGTGCCCCCATCGCTGAAGGTCCACCCGGCTAGGTCGAAGGTCCGGTCCGTAGTGGCGTTGTAGAGTTCAACAAATTCCACCTCAGGCAAACCCACCACAGGCGACTGATCGGCCATGATCTCATTGATCACCACGTTCCGGAATTCCGGTGCCGCAGGAACAAAGTAGTTGAACGCGAATTGTGCAGAGGTTATGGCATTTCCTAAAAGGTCCTCCACGTTCTGCACGGTTAACGTGTAATCCGTTCCGCTGACCAAACCCGTCGCCAAGGTCAAGTGGACCCGTGCCAATTGCACGCCGTTGCGGATCGCAGTACCTACCGTGATCGCAGGTAATAAACTGTAATTCCCCACGGTGTTAGCTGTTGCGAGCTCCACGGGTTCGTCGAAGACCACATCGATGTGCGTGGCATCCAGAATTTCCACTGCAGTGATCCCTGGTGGAGCGTTGTCCACCACAATTGGCCCCACGTAGACATCATCGTAGAAGAACTTGTTGGCGTTGCCCGCTGTGTAAACACATTGCACACCAAGGTTGGAACCGCTCGTGTGATCCACATTTGCTCCGCTGGCTTGCAGCACGTAGTTGGTGCCACCGATCGGGTCCACCAGCAGTTGCCATTGACCCGTTCCATCCCTGAGCACTTTAACGGCAAGGTCAAAGGCGTTGGCGATCTGCATATCCACGCCGCGACACACGGACGTGCTGACCATTCCGGTTTGCGCGAACAACTCGATCGCGTCATTGGCAAGGGCCTCTCCAAATTGCAAGTAGTAGCCGTTCAAAGGACCAAAGAGATCGATTTGGTCACTTACCAAATACACTCTTCCATAGTTGCTACTGCTCGGCGAAAAGGACTGCTTCACCTTGATGCGCCACTCCATATTGTCCAAGGAGGGCATGGCAAGATCACTTTGTAAATAACTGCTCGCCGCCACCACATCGTTGAGTTGGAGTTGCCCGGAAGCATTCGCAATGAAAACCGTGGAACCCGCCCAAACAGGGCCGTTGGTGAGGTCCCCGTCATTGAAGTCATCCGTGAATTGTCCGCTAAGGAGAACAACGGAACCGAAGGTGAACAACGTGGCGAGGAGGGTGCGATACAAGTTGGGCATATGCGGAATTGGAAAGGGAAAGGTAGTAATTTCGGGCTCCGTAGCCCGTTAATGTGAAGCAATGAAAGTAGCTGTAGTTGGTGCCACCGGCATGGTCGGTACAGTTATGCTGAAGGTGTTGGAAGAACGCAACTTTCCGATCACGGAGCTTGTTCCTGTGGCAAGTGAGCGTTCGGCAGGTGGTACCGTAAAATATAAAGGGAAGGACCATCTCTTGATCACGTTGGAACAAGCCGTTGCGGCGAAACCGGACATTGCACTGTTCTCAGCAGGTGGGTCGGTTTCCTTGGAATGGGCGCCGCGCTTCGCCGAAGTAGGTTGTACGGTGATCGATAACAGCAGCGCATGGCGCATGGACCCGACCAAGAAATTGGTGGTGCCGGAGATCAATGGCGATCTGCTCACACCGGAGGATCGGATCATCGCCAATCCGAACTGCAGCACCATCCAAATGGTCATGGCGCTTGCCCCGCTGCACAAGGCTTTTGGCGTGGAGCGGGTGATCGTTTCAACCTACCAGAGCGTGACAGGTACAGGGGTGAAGGCACTGACCCAAATGGAGAATGAGCGCAAAGGGGTCACCGGTGAAATGGCCTATCCGTTCGCCATCGACCGCAATGTTATCCCGAGGTGCGATGTCTTCACGGACAATGGCTACACCAAAGAAGAAATGAAGCTGGTACACGAAACGAAGAAGATCCTGGACCCGACTATCCGTGTTACCGCAACCGCTGTTCGTGTACCTGTTACAGGTGGACACAGTGAAGCCGTGAATGTGGAATTCACCAAGGAATTCGATCTCGATGAAGTGCGTGAACTACTTCGCAACGCACCGGGGATCACCTTGCTCGATTCACCGGAGAACGACGAATATCCGATGCCGATGCACGCCAACGGAAAGGATGAGGTGTTCGTCGGTCGCATACGACGTGATGAAACCCAGCCGCGAACCTTGAACATGTGGATCGTGGCCGATAACCTGCGAAAAGGGGCTGCTACAAATGCAGTGCAGATCGCGGAGCTGTTGGTGTCAAGGCGATTGATGGATCAGAGGATCTTGGTGGGAAGATAATTTTCGCCGGATCTTTACGTTCATCGTCGAGATCGAACAAGATCATCCATTATCCCCACATGAAATTCTTCCGAACCCTCTTGGTTGCCACTGCTCTGGTAGTGGTACCGACCGCATTCGCGCAACAAACCATTTCTACCGAAAGCCGGCCGTTGATCACCGACGTGTATTTCCCTGTGGGGTTCGTTGCAGGCAGCTCAACACTGATGACCACGACCGATTGGCGAAACCTGATGCCCAATTCGGAGTTGCTGAAGAATGACCTTTCTTGGGATACGGGTAACAGTACTCATGGTCCAGGTTGGAGTGGTGGTGAATATTGGGCTGTTCAATCGAATTCTGTTCCGGCATTTGAAGTTGCCGTAGGGTTGGATATGGGCAGAAAGAAGGGCGCTGATTCGCGGTTCGAAAAGCAACTTCGGGTCGGGGCCACTTACTTTGGACCCGGCTCGCTGTACCGCCAGTGGTACCGGTCTTCCACAGGGCGCTACGATACACTGACCTCCAGCATTTCGGGGCAAACTTCTTTCGTGGATACCACATGGAATGATTCGTACTCGGCCAATTACCAATTTTCGCGGATAGGGTTGAACGCATCGTACATCCTACGCAAACGAACACCGAATAAATGGTCGTGGTACGTGGGTATTGGTGGCATGGTGGGTACAACCTTCAATGCCTCGGCCTCCGTGGAACACAGGATCTTTACCGAGGCTTCCAACTCATATGTTGACTACCCAGAATTAGGCGGCTATTTTGACAATGAAGAACGCGAAGAAATGCACATTGCCTCCACTGGTTGGGGTGCCGCTTATGCGTTGGCCGGTATCGATCTTCGCCTAGGGAAAACAAATCCGTTCTGGAGCAGCGTTCACCTGTTCAACGAATTGCGACCCAGTATGATGTTCACCACCGTGCCCGGGTCAAAGCTTGCATCCAACGGAGCGATCCAAAACTTGTTCGGCTTGCGTCTCGATCTGCGTTGATCAAGTCGATTGGTCCACTTCCGTAACAGGTGTTACTGAAGGCTCGATCGCCCTGTCCTCCTCTTCCTTCATGTTGCGTTGTGAAAGAACGAACAACACAACCCCCACCGTGATCGCCGCATCGGCAATGTTGAAGACCGGTCGGAAGAACACGAAGTGGTCGCCGCCCCACATCGGCAGCCAATTGGGCAGCCTTCCTTCCCAAAGCGGGAAATAGAACATGTCCACTACCGCACCGTGCAGTAATGGGGCATAACCCCCGTCCGGAGGGAACATCACGGCTTTTTCGAACGGACTGCTCTCGCTGAACAATACGCCATAGAAGGTGCTGTCGATGATATTTCCCAATGCACCCGCAAGGATCAAAGAGACGCTGATGACCAAGCCCGAGCTCGCTCCGCGCTGGATCATTCGATATAAGCTGTAGCCAATACCGGTTACCGCTGCAATGCGGAAAAGTGTAAGGAGCAATTTCCCCCATTCCCCGCCGAATTCCATACCGAAGGCCATGCCCCGGTTCTCGATGAAGTGCAAATACCCTTTATCGCCCAAGATCGAGATCGCGGAATCGTAAAAGAAACTGAGCTTCACCCAGATCTTCAACGCCTGATCAGCGAGCAGAACAAGCAGGACAATGGCAAGCGATCGCTTCAACACTAATGCTTTTGGGGCCTAGACGGAGAGACTAGTTGCCCATCTGCTGTTTGGCCTCTATGCTCAAGGTGGCATGGGGTACCAAACGCAAACGCTCCTTGCTGATCAACCGACCGGTAACACGACAAATTCCGAAGGTCTTGTTGCGGATCCGGAGCAGTGCATCTTCCAAGTGCTTGATGAACTTCTCCTGACGGCCTGCCAACTGTGCGGTCTCCTCTCGGCTCAGGGTCTCGCTACCATCTTCGATCATCTTGAAGGAAGGGCTGGTATCGTCCGTACCGTTGTTGTCCGTGTTGGCCAAGGTCTGCTTCAATAGGTCATAGTCCTTGCGGGCCTCGTCCAATTTGCGCACGATCAAGTCCTTGAACTCCACGAGCTCATCATCGTTGTACCGGAGCTTATCCGGATGCTCCAACGTGGAAACCTGCTTCTTCACAATAGGCGCGGACATTGGCCGGTTGGGTGCAACCCGCTGTGTTACCAACGGTGCTTTTGGGGCCCTTTGTGTTGGCTCCTTCACAACTGCTTTCTTCTTTTTCTTCGAGGGCTTGGCCGCCGCGACTTTTGGCACAGGGGCAGCTACAACAGGTGCCTTCTTTGCAGGGGAAGCAGCCTTTGGTGCAACTTTCGCAGCTTTGGCGGGACTTGCCTTTGCCGTGGTCTTCACTGCCTTGGCGGGAACTTTCGCCTTTGGCGCTGTCTTCTTACTCACTGGAGCGGTTTTCTTCATCACGGTCTTTCCCGTTTTAGCGGGAGCTTTCGACTTGGCTGCCGGTTTTGGCGCAATCTTCTTCTTCACCGGGGCTTTGGTCACCTTTTTGGCGATCGCTTTGGCTTTGGGCTTTGCCGCCTTCTTAGGCGCTGGCTTTGCAGCTTTTTTAGGAGCAGGCTTGGCGACCTTTTTTACAGGCTTCGCTGCCTTTTTTGGGGCGGGTTTCTTGGCCATTTGATCCCGGATATTGATTAAGCCGCGAATATAGCGCTTTTCCAGCCCTATCGCCCGTTTGGCGTGATGTACACCGCGCAGGTCAAGCTTTCGTCCAATTCAAGGGCATGTGTTCCTGCGTCCAATTGGGGCAGTTCGGTCACCAAGAGCTCATTCTCAGGGGTCAGGGCCAAAGTTTCCGCTAGAATATGTCTAGCGTGCCCTTGGACCGCCCGCTCAAACCGCTCATTTCCATTGCGTTGGATATGTAGGTTGATGCGATCGGTCACTTCCAAGCCCGTCTCTTTCCGCAAGGTTTGGATGCGACTGACCAGCTCTCTGGCCAATCCTTCCTCGATCAATGGTTCGGTCAGGGTAATGTCCAATGCAACGGTCACCCTGCCCTCATTTGCCACACTTAGTCCAGGCACAGTCTCCGCTGTGATCTCCACATCATCCATTGTTACCTCTACCTCTTGGTCCTCAACTGTTAAGAAGATCCGGCCGTCTTGTTCCAGCGCGGCGATACCCTCTTGGTCCAATCCGCTTACTGCAGCAGCTACGCTCTTCATCAGCTTGCCCATACGTGCCCCCAGCTTCTTGAAGTCCGGCTTGATCTTCTTTGTCAGCTTGCTCTCGCTAGGGTCAAGAAATGCCAGCTCCTTTACGTTCACCTCGCTGAGCACCAGTTCTTTGATCGCTTCCAAACGGGTGCGCATCGTTCCATCAAGCACCGGAACCATCATTTTCTGCAAAGGCTGGCGAACGCGATGTCCCTCCTTCTTTCGGATACTGAGCACCAGCGAAGTGAGCGTCTGTGCCAGTTTGGTGCGCTCCTCGAGTTCGGTATCGATGAGTGCATCGTCGCGCTTTGGCCAATTGCTCAGGTGAACGCTCGTGCCTGTAAGGTCGCGGTACAATCGGTCACTGAAGAAAGGCGCGATCGGCGCGCTAAGCATCGCCACCACCTCCAAGCATCGATGCAAGGTCTGGAAGGCTACGTTCTTGTCATCGCCTTGCTCGCCTTTCCAAAAGCGACGACGATTCAAACGCACATACCAATTGCTGAGGTCCTCCACGACGAAATCCTGGATGGCGCGAGCGGCGATCGTTGGCTCGTAGTCCGTATAGTTCGTGTCCGCCACCTTGATCAGCGAGTTCAAGCGCGACAGGATCCAGCGGTCGGATTCCGTGCGCGCTGCACTAACATCTGCGCCCATTTCCGGCTTGTCGATATTGGCGTAAAGCGCAAAGAAGTTGTAGGTGTTGAAGAGCGCTCTGAAGAATTTGCGCTGCACTTCCTTGATCCCTTCCGCATCGAACTTCAGATTATCCCAAGGCGATGCGTTGCTGATCATATACCAGCGAACGGCATCAGCTCCGAACTCGTCCAATGTCTTGAATGGGTCCACGGCATTGCCAAGGCGCTTGCTCATCTTCTGGCCGTTCTTGTCCAGAACAAGTCCATTGCTCACGACGGCTTTGTATGCGACTTGATCGAAGACCAGTGTGCTGATCGCGTGCAGCGTGTAGAACCAACCGCGTGTTTGGTCAACACCTTCGGCAATAAAGTCAGCTGGGAATTTCTCTTTCAGGTCGGCTTCCTTCTCGAACGGATAATGAAGCTGCGCGTAGGGCATGGAGCCACTGTCGAACCACACGTCGATCAAGTCTGTTTCGCGCTTCATCGGCTTTCCGCCCGGCGAAACGAGGATGATATTATCGGCATATGGGCGATGCAGATCCACGCTGTCGTAGTTCGTGTCGCTCATGTCATCGACCTTGAAGGATGCGTACGGATCCTCCTTCATCAAACCCGCCTTTACACTTTTCGCGATCTCTTCCTTCAACTGCTTCAACGAACCGATGCACAGCTCTTCATCGCGATCTTCCGTGCGCCAGATCGGGAGCGGCACACCCCAGTAGCGGCTGCGTGATAGGTTCCAGTCCTGCAGGTTCTCCAACCAATTCCCGAAGCGGCCGGTGCCGGTGCTTTCGGGTTTCCAGTTGATCGTCTTGTTCAGCGCGATCAAGCGATCTTTCTTCGCCGTGGTGCGCACGAACCAACTGTCCAGTGGATAGTAGAGGATCGGCTTGTCGGTGCGCCAACAATGCGGATAGTTGTGTTCGTACTTCTCCACCTTGAACGCACGGCCCATCTCCTTCAGCTTGATGCTGATCTCCACATCCAGGCTCTTGTCCGGTGCTGTTCCTTCGGGGTAGTATTCGTTCTTGACGTACTTGCCAGCGAACTCGCCCATCTCCTTGGTGAAGCGGCCTTGCAGGTCAACTAATGTGAGCGTTCCGATGTTGTGCTGACGCGCCACACGCATGTCGTCCGCACCGAAGCTGGGAGCAGTGTGGACCACGCCGGTACCATCTTCCGTCGTCACGAAATCACCACCGATCACTTTGAACGCTTCGCCTTGTTCGGGTTGTGCGTAAGGGAGCAGTTGTTCGTACGTGATTCCTTCCAATTGATGGCCGAAGAACTCCTGGTCCATCGTCCATGGTGTGTGCTTTCCGTCTTTTGCATAGGCGCCCGCCGAGGCCTCCCATCCTGCAAGATCCACGAAATTCTTCTCGCTGAAGTACGCGCTGATCCGCGACTTCGCCAGCACCATGGTCTGTGGCTCGTGCATGTACGGGTTGAAGCTTTTGATCCGCACATACTCCAACTTCGGACCCACGGTAAGCGCGGTGTTGCTGGGAAGTGTCCACGGAGTGGTCGTCCACGCCATGATGAACACATCGCCGAACGCATCCTTGAAAAGGAACTCGCTTGCACGGTCTTCCTTCACCTTGAACATGGCCACAGCACTAGTGTCCTTCACGTTCTTGTAGGTGCCGGGCTGGTTCAACTCATGTGAGCTAAGCCCAGTGCCTGCCGCCGGCGAATACGGTTGGATCGTATAGCCCTTGTAAAGGAGGTCCTTGTCGTATAGCTGCTTCAACAACCACCACACGCTCTCGATGTACTTGGTCTGGTAGGTCACGTACGGATGCTCGAGGTCCAACCAGAAACCGATACGACGTGTCATGTCGTTCCACACGTCGGTGTAGCGCATCACGGCCTTCTTGCACGCCGCGTTGTAGTCCTCGATGCTGATGGTTGTGCCGATGTCCTCTTTCGTAATGCCAAGCTCCTTCTCAACGCCGAGTTCGATCGGTAGGCCGTGCGTATCCCAGCCCGCTTTGCGATGTACGAGCTTGCCCTTCTGCGTTTGGTAGCGGCAGAAGATGTCCTTGATCGCGCGGGCCATCACGTGGTGGATGCCGGGCAATCCATTGGCGCTGGGTGGTCCCTCGTAGAACACGAAAGGTGGGGCGTCCTTGCGCAATTCAAGGCTCTGGCCGAAGGTGTCCTCGGCGTCCCATTGCTTCAGTACCTCATCGGCGACCTTGGGCAGGTCCAGTTCGTCGTATTGCTTGAAATGCTTGGGCATCAGCTCGTTCAAAAGGGCCGCAAAGATAACGGGGTTGATCAAGCGCTTCCCGATGCTGCAACACCTAATGGGCAACCGAGAACCTGATCGCGGGCTGGGCTTGATCCACGGACATCATCAGATACACTCCATCCATCAATCCACTCACCTCCACTTGGCCGTTGCGCACTGTTGCTTGTAAGTGCTCGCGACCTGCAACATCCAAGATCCGCACGGCTCCTGAAACCCCGTTCACGTACAACAGATCATGGGCCGGCTGCGGATGCACACTGACCGGGGAAACCCTTTCTGGAAAAACTGTTCCGGTATTCAGGCAGACGCCGAGGTCTGCTGCATAGGGTTCGAAGAAATTCGCCACGTTCTGGCCGGTAGTGGCGTGGTTCCGCGTGAAGTGGTAACTCCCATTATCGCCCATACGGATACAATCGAAGAAGGCGATGTTCGGATCGAAAGCTGGATCGTACAAGAACTCTGTGGCATGGACCGGGGCCTGTGCCATTTGATCGAAGGCCGTTTTGATGCCGCCGCTGCCATAGGTGATCGGAAATTGATAATGCCAGGGTGCCGCACCCAAGTTGCAGTAAGTGCTAAGCACGCCATACGGTTTACCCTTGTTGAACGGTACCACTGCATCCGCTGTTTGGTGGTACAGGTAGACCGCCGGAGTATCCACACCCTGCCACCAATCCAGTGAGAACGCCTCCTGTGGCACACCGCCGTAGAAATTCACCACACCCTTTACGGTAGCATCTTGACCATTCATGTTCAGGAAGCCTTCCACTGGTCCCAAGTCCGGGCGCTCCCGCATGGATGCAGTAACGGTCACACTGTCGAAAACGCAGTTCAGGGCGGTGGCGTTCAGGAACAAACTGTACGGTACCGGTGCTTCGGGAAGGGCATTGCAGGCGCTTGGCTTTTCTTCGTCCCTATCCAGGAAAGCGGTTGCCAGAGCTACGAATCCACCTGCACTTTCGCCACCAAGGAAGACTTTCTCCACACACACACTGTCCTGTTCGGCGCGCCCCTTCATAAAGCGGATCGCCCCTTTCGTATCTTGTTGTCCCCGGTACATGGCACGTTTGATCTCCATGCTGTCCAATGCATAGAATGCACGATATTGAATGGGCCATGGACTGATGCCATAGCCTGCCACATTGCCGCTCACGAATTCGGCCTTGTGCCAACCCAAACGGTAGTTGATGCTGGCTACCACGTATCCGCGCTTCACGAATTGCAGGATCATGGGTACGATGCCCGATGGGTCATCCTTGCAACCACCTAACCAAGTGCCACCGTGGACCAAGACCATCAAGGGTCGTTCTGTATCAACGTTGTTGCTGGGCGTGTAGATGTCGAGCAATAGTGTGTCCTCCGAGCCGAGGTAGTTGGTGGCCACGCCATACGGCAGATCGCTCTGCACCCGGAATTCGTACTGGTCCGGAGTGGTGTAATCCTGCGCGTGGGAAACGCCGATAAGCAACAAGGCCAGGAACAGGACCATTGCCCTGGATCCGCTATTCATGGTGGACCAATTCTTCATCTTGTCAGTTCTTAAAACGTACCATGACCATATTGCCTTTCTCCTCCCGTCTCGTTTCCAGTTGGTCCTTCAGAGCGCTTACCAAGGAGGACAGTGATGCATGGCCGTAGCTCCGCGGATCGAAACCGGGGTCCAAACGCCGAAGCGCCTGTCCTATGAGACTGAGTGAAACCTCTTCCTCTTCTCCCTTGGCAATGTCGAAGGCCTTTCGAAACTTCTGCATCAGGGCGGTGTTTGCGGAGAGTTTCGACTTCTCGGCCGTGTTTTTCGAGCGACCTTGCTGCTTGGTTCCCGAGCGATGATCTTCATGCACATCCAAGTTCTCCACGTAAATGAATCGCTCACAGGCCTTAACGAAGGCATCCGGTGTTTTCTTTTCACCCACTCCCATTACGAACAAGCCACTTTCACGGATGCGTGTGGCCAAACGGGTATAATCACTGTCACTGCTTACGATACAGAAGGCATCCACTAATTCACCGTGCAGAATGTCCATGGCATCGATGATCAACGCGCTATCCGTGCTGTTCTTGCCCTTGGTGTAGGCGAATTGTTGTACAGGTTGAATGGCATTGCTGTTCAAGAGGTCCTTCCAGCCCGTCATTCCTGTGGTGGTCCAATCGCCATAGATGCGGCGGATGGTGATAGTGCCCTGCTTGCTTACTTCTTCCAAAATGGAGGCCAAGCGTCTCGGAGCCGCATTATCGCCGTCTATTAGCAGAGCAATGGTCGTGTCGTTGATCTTCTTCATTCAAGGTGCAAGGTAGGCCGCCTCGCATTTCCGCTCAAAGGAGTTTCAACAAGGACCCGCCGCGCCCCTTTCGAGATGGTCCGGCCTCATTTGGCAGACAACAAACCATGAAGCAAGTGCGTTCCCTAACGCGCTCAGCGAACTTTCAACCACTTACTTTTGTTCATTCGTAGTTCGCCAACGGTTCCACATGAAGCAGTCCACTACCTCAAGACCCTTGCTGGAGCGCATCCAGTTGCCCGCTGATCTGCGCACCCTTAGTGAGGACCAGCTGCAGCAAGTGTGCAACGAACTGCGCGATTTCATTATCGATGTGGTCAGTGTGAAAGGTGGGCATTTTGGGGCTAGCCTCGGGGTGGTGGAACTGACCGTGGCGTTGCATTACGTGTTCAATACACCGTATGATCAACTCGTATGGGACGTTGGCCATCAAGCATACGGCCATAAGATCCTTACTGGAAGGCGTGAAAATTTCCATACCAACCGCATACACAAGGGGCTTAGCGGCTTCCCAAAGCGCAGCGAGAGTGAGTTCGACACCTTCGGCGTTGGTCACAGCAGTACCAGCATCGGTGGTGCTTTGGGTATGGCCGTGGCCAGCAAGCTGAAGGGTGAAACGGATCGCCATTGCGTGGCCGTGATCGGCGATGGTGCCATGACCGCCGGACAGGCGTTCGAAGCGCTGAACCATGCTGGGGGCGCCGGTACCGACATGCTCGTGGTGCTCAACGACAATTGCATGAGCATCGACCCCAATGTGGGCGCACTCAAGGAATATTTGACCGACATCACCACCAGCCATACGTACAACAAGGTGAAGGACGAGGTCTGGAACCTGCTCGGAAAACTCAGCAAATTCGGACCGAATCCACAGGCTGTTGCGCAGAAGGTGGAGAATGCAGTAAAGAGTGCGCTGCTGAAACAAAGCAACTTGTTCGAGAGCCTACGCTTCCGCTATTTCGGACCTGTGGATGGCCACGATGTGGACCATTTGGTGAAAGTGCTACGTGACCTGCGCGATATCCCCGGACCCAAGATCCTGCACATTGTAACCGTGAAAGGGAAGGGCTACGCACCCGCCGAAGCAGGCAGCCCTACCGTTTGGCATGCTCCGGGCCTCTTCAACAAGGAGACCGGCGAGATCATCAAGGTGGTGCCCAAGAGCCCTCAACCGCCTAAGTACCAAGATGTCTTCGGCCATTCCATTGTGGAGCTCGCAGAGAAGAACCCAAAGATCGTGGGTGTAACGCCCGCCATGCCTACAGGCTGTTCGTTGAACATCATGATGAAGGCCATGCCGGACCGTGCCTTTGATGTGGGCATAGCCGAACAGCACGCCGTCACGTTCAGCGCTGGTATGGCCACCCAAGGAATGGTGCCCTTCTGCAACATCTACAGCAGTTTCATGCAGCGCGCCTACGACCAGGTGGTGCACGATGTGGCCCTTCAAAATTTGAATGTCGTGTTCTGCTTGGACCGCGGTGGATTAGCAGGTGCTGATGGACCCACGCACCACGGGAACTTCGACTTTGCCTACTTCCGCTGTATCCCCAACATGGTGGTGAGCGCCCCCATGAACGAGGAGGAGCTGCGAAATTTGATGTACACCGCGCAACTTCCCGACCAGGGTCCTTTCAGCATTCGTTATCCGCGTGGCGAAGGGGTGATGACCGAGTGGAAAACACCGTTCAAGGAGATCAAGGTCGGCACGGGGCGTAAAGTGCGTTCCGGTTCGGATGTCGCAGTTCTCAGCATCGGACATATCGGCAACCTGGCCGCCAAAGGCATCGATGCGCTCGAGGCCGAAGGCTACAGCGTGGCTCACTACGATATGCGATTCGTTAAGCCGATCGATGAAATGCTCCTCCACGAAGTCTTCGGCAAGTTCAAGCACGTGATCACCATAGAGGACCACGCCATCATGGGCGGTATGGGCAGTGCCGTGCTGGAATTCATGGGCGACCACGGCTACTCGGCACAGGTGAAACGCTTGGGTATAGCGGATAAGTGGATCGAGCACGGTTCGCAATCCGAGCTATACGCCGAATGCGGCTACGACGATAATGCCGTGATCGCGGCGGTGAAAGAGATGCTGGGCGAGCAGAAGGCGCGAAAGGGGAAGAGGGCAAGTGCATGATAGGTGATGGCCACTAAGAAGTCGCTATCCCCAATTGGAAAAGCATCCATGAAAAAGGAATCCACCAAGCCGTCGGAATTTAACACCGATATGATCTTGAAAGCGTTGCAGAGAGCCGCGAAAGAAGCCCGCCGCATGGCCAAAATGCACGGCTCTCTAATTTGGGTAAAAGTGGATCGGAAAGTGGTGGGGTTGAAGCCGTAGTCACCGCTTCGTTAACCGGGCACTTCCCAGGACCCCATCGCTACCGATCCAAGTTAGATTGTATTGTCCCGCAGGTTCGCTGGAAACATCCAAGGTCAATCGCCGCGTTTGGGGCGAAGTGAACTCCTGTGGCCATTGTTTGGTAATGTTACCCGCACCATCGATCAATTGTAGAACCGTCCGTTCCGCTTTGGCTGCGGGCAGGTCTATGGTGATGATGTCCACACAAGGGTCAGGGAAGGGACGTAACACAACCGGACGAAAAAGCATTGCCGGGTCTTCTTGCCATGACCCGTCCAACCAACGAAGTAGGCGGTCCGGAGGGGCCCATCCTTTCCGTTCACTGATCACCATCAAAGGCATGGGTGTCTTTTCGCAGTAAAAGGAATAGCGCGTTTCGGTGCGCATGGGCCATTGGGAATAACGTCGATCGATCAACGCCAGATCGCTGCGTAAGCGCATCACATTGTTCACCACACCGTATGGCATTATGAGCGTGCCCCACGATTCGGCCTTTACCGTGTAAAGCACGTCCAGGATCTGCATGCGACCCGCACCGGTGACCGCCAC
>Ga0154020_10001113_pt1 | contig 33206 bp, 24 predicted proteins | sample Klosneuvirus_201_FD_109709 | JGI IMG/M metagenome (GOLD analysis project Ga0154020, IMG submission 109709) | Active sludge microbial communities from wastewater, Klosterneuburg, Austria - Klosneuvirus_20160825_MG | ecosystem: Engineered > WWTP > Aerobic digester > Activated sludge | place...
CCGTTTGAGCGCCACAGGCCCGGGATTTCGCGCCACCGTGGCGGCCATGGCGGTCGGGCAGTTGCTGTGCTGGGCGGCCCTCTACTACGCCTTCTCGGCGTTCGTGCTGCCGATGCAGCAGGCACTGGGCTGGAGCAAGGCCACCTTGATGGGCGCTTTCACGGTCGGCCTGGCCGTCTGGGGTGCCACGACCTACGCTGCCGGGGCTGCCATCGACCGTGGGCTCGGGCGGCGGGTCATGACAGCTGGCGCCGCGCTCGCCGGCGTGGGGTTCGGGGTGTGGTCGCAGGTGCATGAGCCGTGGATGCTCTATGTCGCCTGGGTCATCCTCGGGGCATCGATGGCCCTGACGCTGTACGAGCCGGCCTTCAACGTACTGACCAAGCGCTATCCCGAGCGCTACACGCAGGGAATTACTGCTCTGACGCTGGTGGGTGGGTTCGCCAGCACGCTGTGCTTTCCGGCTGTGGCGATGCTCCAGGACGCACTGGGCTGGAGAGCGGCTCTGGCTGTCATCGGCGCGGTGTTACTGGTCGGCGTGGCGCCGTTGCATGCCTGGGCGCTGCGAGGGCCGGCGATCGTGGCGGCCCGTGTGGCACCCGCGCTTGGCTCGGAGTCGACCCTGCACGACGCGCTTCGCGAGCGCTCGTTCTGGTTGCTCACCGCCTGCTTCACCTTGTACGCATTCTGCAGCGCCGCGCTGTGGGCCCATGTGATGCCGGCGTTCGATGCCAAGGGCCTGTCGCGGGCCCATGCCCTGGCGGTCGTGATGGCGATCGGTCCGTCGCAGGTGGGGTCGCGACTGGTCTTTGCCGCGCTCGGCCGGCGATGGTCCTTGCGGGCGCTGGGTTGCGTGGTGCTGGCGGGGCTGCCGGTATCGTTGCTCATTTTTGCGCTTGGCCACACATTGGCTGCACTGATGGTCTTTGCCGTGCTCTTCGGCACCGCCAACGGGCTCGTGACCATCGTGCGCGGCGGGCTGCTGCCGCAGTACTTCGGACGTGCGCACATTGGCCGCATCAGCGGCGCGATGTCGGCGCTGGGGCTGCTGTCGCGCTCCGCCGCCCCGCTGGTGGCGGCATGGCTGCTGCTGGTGCTGCCTGGCTACGACGAACTGCTGCTTGCGCTGGCCGCCCTGGCGGTGCTGGCCGTGTTGGCCTTCTGGCGGGCTCGGCCGCCCGCCCGCGCTTGAGCGAGTGGGGAAACGGGCGCTCGGGTCAGCGCTTCTCCAGCCGCATCACGTCGCCATCGCGCCGCATCGAAAAACGGCTGAGAAAGCTGTTGCCCAGCAGCACGATCGGCATTTCGGAGGGCACGACGACAGCATCGACGTTGTAGACCTCGACATCGCCCACGCGCACCGAGTTGAGGTTGACCGCATGCACGGGCACGACGCCGCCGGCTGTCTGGGTCAGGCCGCGGCGGCCGCGCTTCCAGTCGACGCCGATGCGTTGGGCTTCGCTCTGGCTCATGGCCACCACCGTGGCGCCGGTGTCGACCATGAACTGCACGGGCTTGCCGTTGATCAGGCCTTGAGTCGTGAAGTGCCCGCCTGGGCCGGCCGGCAGCACGATTTCGGTGCCGCCGCCGCCGCTGGCGCCGCCGCCCACGCGAGCCGGGGCCGCGCCCAGGCGCAGCACGCTCACCCGGCCGCCAACCTCGACCTCAGCCTCACCGTCACCAAGCCTGCGCAAGGTGACGCCACCGACTGTGCTGCCCACTGCCACCGTATGCGGCTGGCCATTGATGAGCAGGAGGGCCTTGCTGCTGCCCAGGCTGCCCGACAGGCTCACGCTCTGGGCGGCGACCCCGAAGGGGGCCACCAGTGCGATGGCCAGCGCCAGCGCGGACAGGCGCGCGCTAGTCGCGGAAGTTGTTGAATGCCAGGGGCACATCGGCCACCTCCTTGCGCAGCAGTGCGATGGCGGCCTGCAGTTCGTCGCGCTTGGCACCCGTGACGCGCACGCTGTCGCCCTGTATGGCGGCTTGTACCTTGAGCTTGCTTTGCTTGACGAGTTGCTGGATCTTGCGGGCGGTTTCGCTGTCAATGCCCTGCTTGACAGTGACGGTGTGTCGCAGCTTGTCGCCACCCATCTTCTCGGGCTTTGCCGAAAAGTCGAGGAATCGGGCGTCGACACCGCGTTTGCTGAGCTTGGCCAGCAGGATGTCCTTCACCTGGCCAAGCTGGAAGTCGCTGTCGCCCCACAGTTGCAGGCTGCGATCCTTGCCGGACTCCACACTCTCGATGCGGGCCGAGGAGCCCTTGAAATCGAAGCGGGTGCCGATTTCCTTGGTGCACTGGTCGACCGCATTGCGCAGTTCGACGAGATTGGGCTCGAGGACGGTATCGAAGCTGGGCATGGTGTGTGCCGGGCGTTGCGCTCGGTGAGGCAAGGGAACCAAGGCAAAAATTTTGCCATGTGCCTGTCGTCGCCACGCATGATCAGATCAAGCACCGGTCGGCCACTCGGGGAAAATGCACGCATGCATCTCTCAACTGGGTCATCGCCATCCAGCCTGCCCATCGAGCATGGCGTGAACCTGCGCGAGCTGAACACCTTCGGTTTGCCGGCCACCGCAACGCACCTGGTTCGCATCACCTCGGATGCCGACGTGCGCCGCGTGTTGGACCATCCCAAGCTCGGCCGGCTCCCCAAGCTGGTGCTGGGTGGTGGCAGCAACCTGGTGCTCACACGTGATCCGCCGGGCGTCGTGCTGCGGGTGGAGGTGGCGGGACGACGCCTGGTGGCCGAGCGCGACGATGCGTGGGTGGTGGAGTTCGGCGCCGGCGAAAGCTGGCACGACTGCGTGCGCTGGACTCTCGAGCAAGGCTGGCCGGGGCTCGAGAACCTGGCGCTGATACCGGGCACGGCCGGCGCGGCTCCGGTGCAGAACATCGGCGCCTACGGGCTCGAGCTGGCCGACCGGTTCGAGGCGCTCGACGCGGTCGACCTCGTCACCGGTCGCAGCGTTACGCTCGATGCCCGCGCATGTGCCTTCGGCTACCGCGAAAGTGTTTTCAAGCATGCCGGCTTCGGCGGCCTGGCAGGCCGCAGCCTGGTCACCCGGGTGCGCCTGCGGCTGCCGCGCCCGTGGCAACCGGTGCTCGGATACCTCGACCTGGAGCGCCGCATGGTCGAAACCGGATGCACGCACCCCGACGCGCGAACGATCTTCGACTGGGTCTGCGAGATCCGACGTGCCAAGTTGCCCGATCCGGCCGTGGTGGGCAACGCGGGCAGCTTTTTCAAGAACCCGGTGGTCAGCGCCGAGCAATGCCACGACATCATCGCCCGCGATCCGCATATCGTGCACTATTCGCTGCCCGACGGCCGGTTCAAGCTTGCCGCCGGCTGGCTGATCGATGCCTGCGGCTGGAAGGGCAAGAGCGTCGGGCGTGCCGGGGTCTATGAGCGCCAGGCACTGGTGCTGGTCAATCGGGGTGGCGCCAGTGGAGCTGAGGTGGTGACTCTCGCGCGCGCCATCCAGGAAAGCGTCTATGGTCGCTTCGGCATCCGGCTCGAGCCCGAACCGGTGGTGGTGTAGCGTCAGCGCAGCAAGCCCTGGGCCTCGCACAGCCCGCGCGTGGCCTGCACCAGTTCCTCGTAGCGCTGCACGGCCAGTGCCAGCTGCATCGGTGCCAGAACGTCGGCCTCGCGCTGCAGGCGGGCTGCGGCGTCCGCCAGCGCGGGCAGTCCCAGGTTCAAGGCAGCGCCCTTGACGGCATGCGCGGCCCGTCGCAATGCCTCGGGATCCGCCTCACGCATGGCTTCGCGCATGCGGCGCGCGGCGTCGTCGGCTTGCTCGAAGAAGCCGCCAAACAGTGCCGGTGAGCGTCGGGCGCCCATGAGTTCGGCCACGCTGTCGAGCACGGCCTGGTCGACCAACAGGGGTTCGCGCCCTGGACCGGTGGTCGGCGCGCTCGCGCGGCCGGTGCCTGCGGGCGGCGAAGCAGCCCGACCCAGTGTCGACACCAGTGCATTGAGATTCACGGGCTTGGTCATCACCTCGTCCATGCCCGCACCGAGGCAGCGTTCGCGGGCCTCGGCAAAGACGTCAGCGGTCAGCGCGACGATGCGCACTCGCCCGGCTGGACCGGACAGCGTGCGTATGTGCTCGGTCGCGGTCACGCCATCCATGACCGGCATGTGCACATCCATGAGCACCACGTCGAAGGGCTGCGTCTGCATGGCCTGTACCGCTTCCTGCCCGTTGGCCACGCATACCCCGCGGTGGCCCAGCCGCTCGAGCAGGGCCGAGAGATACATGCGGTTGACGGGGTGGTCCTCTGCGACCAGGACCCGCAGCGAGCCCTCGGCGGTGACAGGGGCGTCGACGGGTGCGGCAGCGACTGATGGCGCACTGCCCAGAGCGAAGTTGAACGTGAACACGCTGCCCGCCCCAGGGCTGCTGCGTACGCGGATTTCGCCACCCATCAGGCGCGCCAGGTTGCGCGAGATGGCCAATCCCAGCCCGGCGCCGCCCGGCGCGCGGCCCGCTGCTTCCTCCGCGCGGCTGTATCGATGGAACAGCCGATCGATGGTTGCGGCGTCCATTCCGGGCCCGGTGTCGATCACGTCGAACTCGAGGCCAGGCTTGCCGCCGGGCGTGGCGGCGCGGCGGCAACGAAGGGTGATGGCACCGCTGTCGCAATAGCGCACCGCGTTGTTGAGCAGGTTGAACAGCACCTGCTTGACGCGCGTGGGGTCCAGGTGCACCTCGGGCGGCAGATCGGGAGCGAGCGCGACCTCGAAGCCCAGGCCCTTGGCCAGGGCCTGCGGCTGCATCAGGTTGCGAACATCATCGACCAGCCTCGCCAGGGCGATGGTCTGGGGCTGCAGCATCACGGTGCCGGCCTCCAGCTTCGAGAGGTCCAGGATGTCGTCGAGCAGGTGCTGCAGGTGCGACGCGGCTTCGTCGGCCATGTCCAGCCACTGAGGTGCCCGTGCATCACGCGGGGTCTCGCGCAACAGCGCCAGCATGCCCAGCAGGCCGTGCAGCGGCGTGCGAAGTTCGTGGCTCATGTCGGCCAGCACCCGACTCTTGGCTGCGGCGCTGGCTTCTGCCTCGGTGCGGGCGTCTCGCAGCTCGTCGGCCAACTCCTCGAGGTGACGCCGGCGCTGCTCGAGCTTGCGCATCTGCCTCAGGGCAATCAGCGCGAACCCCAGCACCATGGCCGACAGGAACGCCGTCAGGGCCATCCCGATCTCGCTGTGCTGCCGTATCGCCGCCTGGCGGTCGGTCACCTGTGTGGCCACCAGGTGCGAGGCATCCAGCAACAAGTCATGGATGGGGGCGTCCAGTGCAAAGAGCTCCCCCCGCAGCAACTGCGCCGACTGGGTGTCCATCGACACCCAGGGTGCCTCGCCCAGGTAGATGTCGGCCTTGCCGACGAAGTCATCCAGGCTGGCCATCACGCCCGGCGCGCGCTCGATGGCGCCGGTCAGGCGCCGCGCGCGCTCCGTGCGCAGCAACGCGACACGACTGACGAAAATGTCGTAGCGCATCTTCAGTCCCGGCGTCGCGGCCGGCTGGGTGGCTTCCGGCGTCGGCCAGCGTTCGCGCAGCCGCAGGTAGTCGGCTTCCAACTGATAGAGACTGAGCACCAGGTAGTCGTCCTGCGACTGGACCATCAGGCCGAGCAGGGCGTGCTGTCGCACCTGCACGAACCCTGCTGCCAGCAGTGTGGCCAGCAGCAGCAGCCCGGTGATGCCGAACCAGGGCGTCAAACGCCGGGCGGGGGCCGGCGATCCGGTGGGACGTGCCTCGGTCACCTCACCGTGCTCCGGGCGGTCCTACAGCCTCTCGGTCCAACCGCGCAGAGGGCCCCGCGCTTTCCAATGGCTGCTGCAAATGCCTTCATGCGACTTCGATTGCCTTGAGCTGCCATGCGCACCGCGTGTAGTACACAGTCGTGCGGAGTTCACGCCGCGAGTCGAAGGGATAGATGATGAAAAGCGGTCCCTTGTCGCGTACGGACATCGGTTTGTCGTCGAGCCGGTGCGCGAGAACGACGTCGAATCGCTGCACATCCTCCATGGGGATGTCGACCCGGTAGTCGTTGAGTGCGCTGGCGCGCAATATGCTGCCTTGGGCAGCGGCCGCTGCCAGCACATCGCGCAGCAGGGGGCCGGTGAAGGTTCGCGGCTGGCTGTACCAGGGCGTGCGTGTCGTGAAGCTGGACTGGGGCATGCGCTCGATCATGGACATGTCGAACACTGCGTGCGGTTCCCCGCCGACCAGCCGGTTCGGCGAGCGCAGCCGGCCGGTGAGCGTCAGTACCACCGCCGACTCGGGCGCCTCCAGCGCACGCGCGGGTCGGATAGCCAGGCCGTTCGCGCAGGCCAAGTACAGCAAGTGGCGTCGTTGCATTCGTTGGCGGTGGCCGATATCACGCAGGAGGCGGTATCGTACCGTCAGTGCCGCCCAGGACTGCTCGGCGGAGCGCGAAACCTGCCCTTCGGCACGTCGGAGGCAGTGCATGCTGGGTTAAATTGCCGGGATGACGACCGCCAAAGTCTCTGCGGCTGACGGCCACGCCAATGCGTTGCCCGCTGGAACACGACTGGGCGAGTATGAAATCAGGCGTGTGATCGGGGTGGGCGGCTTCGGTATCGTCTACCTTGCGTTCGACCACGGTCTGGAGCGCGAAGTCGCGATCAAGGAGTACATGCCGTCGTCGCTGGCCGCGCGAACCGCGACCCTGCATGTGTCGCTGACGTCGCCATCGCATGCCGAGACATTTGCACTCGGCCTGCGGTCGTTCATCAACGAGGCCCGACTGCTGGCCCGGTTCGACCACCGATCGCTGATCAAGGTGCACCGATTCTGGGAGCAGGACGGGACCGCTTACATGGTGATGCCGCTGATGCGGGGGCACACGCTGCGCGAAGTGCGCCGCACATTGCAGCAGCCGCCCGACGAAGCCTGGCTGCGGCATCTGCTGCAGCCGCTGCTGGGCGCATTGGAGGTGCTGCATCGCGAGGAGGTCTATCACCGCGACATTGCCCCGGACAACATCCTCGTGGGCGCCGATGGCGTGCCGGTGTTGCTGGACTTCGGGGCAGCGAGGCATGTCATCAGTGGGCGCACGCAAACCCTGACCGCGATCCTCAAGCCTGCGTATGCACCGATCGAGCAATACGGGGAGGCCACGAACCTGCGCCAGGGTGCCTGGACCGACCTCTACGCGCTGGGCGCCACGCTGCATTACCTGATCACCGAGATGCCCCCGGCGCCAGCGACCGTGCGCACGGTCACCGACGACGCGCCGCCGCTTTCGGCGGCTCCTCGCCAGGGCCTGGGCACGGAATTCCTGCGTGTGGTGGATTGGATGCTGCGGCCTCGCCCGGCCGATCGGCCCCAGTCCGTCGAGCAACTGCGTGAGGTGCTCGAAGGCAGGCGTCCGGCACCGGCGCGGTTGGCGAACCCGGCACCGGTTGTCGGTGGCTGGGAACCTACCGCCGTTCTGCAGCCCGATGGCACCAGCATGGCGCCGGTGCCGGCATCGGCGCCGCTGGCATCGATCCCGCCAGTCGCGGCCTCCGCCCCGCAGCAACTGGCGCCGCGCAGCACCCCGGGCAGCCCCGTGCCGTCGCCCTCGGCGGCACGGCCGCAGGCGCCCGTCGATTCGAGTCCAAACGTGCGTACTGCATCACTCGTGCAAGACAGCGCGACCGGGCCCGACCCCATCGAGGAAGCGATGCGATCGGCTGTTCGCGAACGGCCCACTGCGGCGCACCGTGCACCCGCGGCGGCGTCCTCCCCCTGGGAGCCGCGGCGGGGGGGCGTCGGCGGGTTGTGGTGGGTTGGCGGTGCAGCGGCGCTGGCGACAGCTGCTGCTGGCTACTGGTGGAGCCAGCGCCCCGCGCCGGGTCCTGCGGTCGTCCCGCAAGCGGCGTCCGCCCCCGCGCCAGCTCTCGCAACGATCCCGCCCAGCGCACCTGTGGTCAGCGAGGTGGCTTCCGCGCCCACCGAACTGGCCGTGCCTGCGGCCAGTGCCGCCATGGCGGCCATCGTGGCGCCGATGCCCGCGGCATCGGGGGCCGTGACCCCAGGAGACGCCGCGCGCAAGGTGGCACCTGTGGCGACGGGCGCGGTCGACACGACGACGGCCAGTCGCGCGTCGGCGCGGCCCCGATCCGACACGGCGGGTGCGGCAGGCACGGTAGTGGCTGGCCAGTCGGCCGCGGGCACCACAGGCGGCACAACGGCTGTTGGTGGTCGCAGCAGTTCAGGCGGCCGACCGTCGCCCGGCGCTGCGGTTTCGGTAACCACCGGCGCGCTGCCCAGCGGCGCGCTGGCGCCGGCGCCACAGCGGCGTACCAATTTGTCTGCACCGCAACCGCTGGCAGGTGGCGCGACCGCTGCCACGACGGATAGCCCGTCTGTCGCACCGGCCGTACCTGTAGAGGCACCGACCGTCGCGCGCGCACCCGAGCCCGCGGCTGCCCCGACGGGACCGCGGGACCCTCGCGAACAGTGTGGCGGCCGCATGCTCCTGGCCCTGCACATGTGCCTGGTGCGCGAGTGCGCGAAGCCGCAGTACTACGACCACCCTCAATGCCAGCAGGCGCGCAACATCGAAGAGCGCGCGCGTCAGCGACAGATGGGTCAGTAGCGCATCGCCAGCCGCTCGCGTCGCCGGCGTGACAAGCCGCAGGCGACGCTCGGTGCCACCATCTCGGCCCAGGCACGGGTCATCCCAAGACCCGGCAGCCTTCCTCCGCACCATTCCCGCCAATTGAGACCGGGCAGTCGCCCGCCGCCGGAGTTGCAAAGGGGCCGACCGATGATCGACAGCGCATCCCGTCCTCACCACGCACATTGGCCGCGGCGCCTGCCACGCGAGCTGGCGCTGCCGCAGACCAGCCTGTGGTTCAACCTGGAGGTCGCGGCCACCCGATATGCCGACAGAGCCGCCTACCTGTTTCTTGGTCAGCCCTTGCGGTATGCGCAGTTGCACAGCCAGGCCGAGGCCTTGGCCGGATGGTTGCAGGCCCACGGGGTGGTGCAAGGCGATCGCGTCATCGTGTTCATGCAGAACTGCCCGCAGTACGTGGTGGCCGTACATGGTGTTCTGCGCGCAGATGCCGTGGTGGTGCCGGTCAACCCGATGAACAAGGCCGACGAGTTTGGCCACTACATTGCCGACTCCGGCGCTCGCGTGGCCATCGTCAGCGCGGACCTGGCCGACACCGTGGCGCGAGCCGATGCGGCGCTGCCGCCGGCGCAGCGCCTGCGCCACTTGGTCGCGACACGCTATGGCGATGCGATGCCCGCGGGCGAAATCGATCCCGCGGAGCGTCCGGCACCGGCCGTGCTGCAGTGGCTGCAAGGTGATCCACCGTTGCCGGCGGGCACTCGGCGTTGGGTCGACGTACTGGCGGCGGACCACCGCCCGGCATTGCACGCCAGTGGGCCTGACGACATGGCCCTGCTGCCCTACACGTCCGGCACCACCGGCCTGCCCAAGGGCTGTGTGCATACCCACCGCACACTAATGCACAACGTCGTCGGAGGTGGGCAATGGGGGTACGGCGGCCCCGAGTCGGTGAGCCTGGGCGTGGTGCCGATGTTCCACATCACCGGCTTCGTCTACGGCGTGCTGGGCTCAGTGGCCAGCGGGGGCACCACGGTGATTCTGCCCCGCTGGGACCGCGAGCTGGCGGCGCGGCTGATCGCTCGCCATCGGGTCTCGCACTGGACCTGCATCCCGACCATGATCATCGACATGCTGGCCAGCCCCGACGTGGCGCAGTTCGACCTGTCCAGCCTGCGCTATCTGTCCGGCGGCGGCGCAGCCATGCCGCAGGCCGTGGCCGAGCGCCTGCAGCGCGACTTCGGCCTGACCTTCGCCGAGGGCTATGGCCTGACCGAGACCGCAGCTCCGACGCACGCCAACCCTCCGGAGCGCGCCAAGCTGCAATGCCTGGGCATTCCGATCTTCGGCACCGACTCGCGCATCGTCGACCCCGAGACCCTGGCCGAACTGCCCCCCGGCGAGGTGGGCGAGATCGTCACCCACGGGCCCATGGTGTTCAAGGGCTACTGGGGCCACCCCGAAGCCACCCGCGCGGCGTTCGTCGAAATCGACGGCAAGCCGTTCTTCCGCACGGGCGATCTGGGCACCATGGACGACGAAGGCTACTTCTTCATCACCGACCGGCTCAAGCGCATGATCAACGCCAGCGGGTACAAGGTGTGGCCCAGCGAGGTGGAACTGCTGCTGTTCAAGTGCCCGGCGGTGCAGGAGGCCTGCGTCATTGCGAGCCGTGACGACTATCGTGGTGAAACCGTCAAGGCGGTGGTGGTGCTGCGCGCCGAAGCGCGCGGGCGCACCACCGAACAGCACATCATCGACTGGGCGCGCGAGCACATGGCGGCCTATAAGGCGCCGCGCATCGTGCGGTTCGTCGACGCGCTGCCCAAGTCGGGTGCCGGCAAGGTGATGTGGCGCCTGCTGCAGGAGCAGGAACCGACCTCGGTGTAGGGCCGTCGGCCGTCCTTCAGTCGCTGAGTTGCTGCCAGAGGAACGAGAACTCCAGCGCCATCATGTCGGCACGCTGGGCGTTGTCGGCGGCGCCGGCATGTCCGCCCTCGATGTTCTCGTAGTACAGCGGAGCGTGGCCTTGTTCGTCCATGCGTGCCGCCATCTTGCGCGCATGACCAGGGTGCACACGATCGTCGCGGGTGGAGGTGGTGAACAGCACGCGCGGCAGCTTCATGTCTGGGCGCACGTTCTGGTAGGGGCTGTAGCGCGAAATGGCCGCCCAGTCGTCGGCTCGATCCGGGTCGCCGTACTCGGCCATCCACGAGGCGCCAGCCAGCAGCTTGTGATAGCGCCGCATGTCCAGCAATGGCACCTGGCAGACCACCGCGCGAAACAACTCCGGTCGCTGCAGCATGACGGCGCCTACCAGCAGCCCGCCGTTGCTGCCGCCCTGGATGCCCAGGTGTCGGGGCTGCGTCACGTTGTGGCGGATCAGGTCCTCGGCCACGGCCGCGAAGTCGTCGTAGCTTCGCTGCTTGCGCGCCAGTGTCGCCGCCTGGTGCCAGGCCGGCCCGTATTCGCCACCGCCGCGTATGTTGGCCACCACCAGCACGCCGCCCTGCGTGGTCCAGGCCGTGCCGAAGCCGGCCGAATACCACGGCTGCTGCGACACCTCGAAACCCCCGTAGCCGTAAAGCAGTGTCGGGTTGCGACCATCGGCGCGCGCCTGAGCAGGCCAGACGATGAAGTAGGGCACGCGCGTGCCGTCCTTCGACGTGGCGAAGCGCTGCTCGACGCGGATGCCGCTCGCGTCGAAGAAGGCCGGGCGGGCCTTGAGCAATTCACGCTCGTCGCTGCCCGTGCGCCCGAGCATCAGCGAATCGGGAGTGACGAAGTCGGTGTAAGTGATGAAGTACTGCTCGGCCAGCGCATCCTTGTCCAAGAGCGGATCATGCAGCGCGGCCACGCCCAGGGTGCCGGGATAGGGCGCGCGCACCTCGCGTCGCGTCCAGCGGTCGCCGTCGCGCTGCCACTCCTCCAGCCGTCCGGCCACGTTGTCCAGCACGTCCAGCAACACGTGGTTGCGCGTCAACGCGTAGCTGGACAACGAGCGAGTGGCAGTGGGCGTGAACAGCGCCTGGAACCGACGCTGCCCGGCCAGATAGGCACGGGCATCGGTGACCAGCAGGCTGCCTGCAGGCCAGGTGTGCGATCCGATGGTCCATGCGCTGCGCAGCTTCAGCAGCAGGGCATCACGCCAGAACGTGATCTCGCTGTCGGTGGGTCGATCGATCGCCACCAGGCGGCCATCGGTCCACAGGTGCTGCTCGGTGTTGTAGAAGTCAGTCGAGCGACCGAAGACCGTGCGTTCCCAGCCCGGCGTGCGATCGATGCTGACGAAGGCCGAGACGTCCCGCGCCTGAGCCTCGAATACCGTGCGCGCCTGCGCCAGCGGCTGGCCCCGCTGCCAGCGCTTCTGCACACGCGGGTAGCCCGAATCGGTGAGCGATCCGGGGCCGAAGTCGGACCCGACAATCACCGAGTCGGCGTCGAGCCAGTCGATCGAGGTCTTGGCCTCGGGCACTTGGAACCCGTCGGCCACGAAACGCTTGTCGACGGTGTCGAACTCGCGCACGACCGTGGCATCGGCACCGCCACGCGACAGCTGCACCAGGCAGCGGCGGTAGGCCGGGCCCAGACAGGTCGCGCCAGACCAGACCCAGTTCTCTCGCTCCGTGCGGGCCAGTGCGTCGAGGTCGATCACCGTTTCCCAATTCGGCTGAGGGCGGCGGTAGTCGGCCAGGGTCGTGCGCCGCCACAGGCCGCGCGGATGCTCGGCGTCACGCCACAGGTTGTAGAACCAGTCGCCCTGGCGGCTGACGTAGGGCACCTTGTCGCGCGAGTCGAGGATGCGCCGAAAGGTGTCGCGCATGACCGCGAAGCGCGGGTGGGCCTCGAGCACGCGCCGCGACTGGGCGTTGCGGTCCCGCACCCAGGCCAGCGCTCGCTCGCCGGTCACGTCCTCCAACCAGAGGTTGGGGTCATCCGTGGCGGGCATCGCCAATGCGGCGCTGGCGGCGACTGGTGGCGGGGTCGGGGACTCGGGGGCGGCCATCGCGGTGGCGGCTGCCAGCCCAAGCGCGGGCAGCAGGCGTTGCAGCAGGTTTTGCATGAAAGAGGGCCGTGGCCCGGGTAGGGCGGCGGCGGGGAAAATCAGCGGTGGGGCATCATAGCGGCGCCCCGGGCGCGGCTCGCGTCAGGCGCCACCCCGCCACAGGGGCACCGGCTGCAACTCCACCGTGCTGGCCGCACTGCTGACCCAGAGCTGGCCGTCCTGCACAGTGACCTGCCATTGCATCGAGCGCTGAGCCAGTAGCGCCAGCGCCTGGCTCTGCTCCGGTTCGAGCTTCCACACTTCCAGGTGACGCCAGCGCGTCACCCGCGTTTCGAGGCCGGCCCACCAAAGGGGCGTGCTGGCCGAGTAGGCCAGCACCATCACCTGTTCTGCGCGGGCGCAGGCGCGGCCGATGCGGCGTTCGTCGGGTTGACCGACCTCGATCCACTGAACGACCTGGTCGGTGTAGTCGCGTTGCCAGAGGTCGGGCTCGTCGGTGTCGGACAGCCCGCGCGCGAATTGCAAAGTGCCACGCTGGTCGCTGGCGGGTATTCGCAATGCGTAGGCCAGCAGCCGCACCATCAAGCGCTCCTCGGTTTCCGAGGGATGCAGGGCCAGCGTGAGATTGTGTTCGCCATAGACCTGGCGATCCAGGTCGCTGATCTGCAGCTGGGCCTTGTAGATGGTGGATTTCAGGGCCATGGGAAGCAGCGTGGCGCGGGTGTGGCAGTTGAGCCACGGCGGGCTGCCGAGCCCCGGGGCGCGGCTGGCCGTGGCGGGGCAGCGAGGGTGGCACTGTGCCACAGTGTGCAAGGTGTTGCGCGGCGCGCACCGCGCATGACGTGCACCTGTCCGCTTTGCTCACGATGCCACCCACCGCCCCCAAGTCGAAAGCCAGCGTCGCGCAGGAAGCCGCCGGCGTCGAGGCCGACGCCTGTGCGCGTGCCGCGGCGCCTGCTGCCCAGGCCGGCGCGGCGCGCCGCGTCGCGTGGCTGCTGGCATGCGTGCCGGCAGGGGCGGCCATCGGTGCCGCCGGTCGGTGGTTGACCGACAACGAATGGTGGTACCTCGCTGTTCCAGTCTTGCTCGCACTGGCATGGTGGCAGGTTGCCGATCCGACGTGCTGCAACCGCGCAGCCCGTCCTGGCGATTGAACCCTGCCGAACATGCGCGCGATCGCGGTGGCATCATCGCGAGCTTCCGCCACACGCGTGCAGCACCGGCCACGAGCCTGGCGCTGCGCGCACCGACGACTGCCACCGCATGGACGCCGCGCTCAATCCCCTGCTTTCAGACTGGTCTGCACCGCACGCTTTGCCCGCGTTCGACGCTGTCAGGCCGGAGAGCTTCCGACCCGCATTCGAGGCAGCGATGCGGGAGCACCGTGCCGAGCTGGCTGCGATCGTCGCCGACCCGCGGCGAAGCTTCGAGTCGGTGATCGCCGCGTTCGACTGCGCGGGCGAGGGGCTCGCGCGGATCGAGGCGCTGTTCTACAACCTCACGGCCTCGGCCACGACGCCGGCACTGCAGGCCGTGCAGCGGGAAATGGCGGCACCGCTGGCGGCGCACTGGAACGCCGTGCGCCAGGATGCGGCGCTGTTCCGCTGCATCGAAGATGTCTGGCAGCGGCGCGATGACCTGGGCCTCGATGCCGAGCAGCGCCGGCTGGTCGAGCGCATCCACCAGGACTTCGTGCGTGCCGGGGCGCGCCTGGAGGGCGCACAGCGCGAGCGCTACGCCGAAGTGGTGCAGCGCCTGGCCGAACTGACCACCGTGTTTGGGCAGAACGTGCTGCACGACGAGTCCGACTACATGCTCGAACTGCAAGACGAAGCGGCGGCCAAAGGCTTGCCCCGGTTCGTGCGCAGTGCGGCCACCCAGGCCGCGGCCGACCGCGGCCTGGCCGGTCGCATGGTCATCACGCTGTCGCGTTCGCTCGTGCTGTCGTTTCTCACCTTCTCGCAACATCGCGAGCTGCGCGAGCAGGTGTGGCGGGCGTGGGTGGGGCGTGGCGAGCGCACCGGCGAGCACGACAACCGACCGATTGCACGCGAGATCCTGGCGCTGCGCCGTGAACAGGCCGCGCTGCTGGGCCATGCCTGCTACGCCGATCATGCGCTGGCCGACACCATGGCACTCACCCGCGAGCGTGTATGGGCACTGCTCGACGAGGTATGGCAGCGCGCGGTGCCGGCGTGGGAACAGGAGCGCGAGTTGCTGCTGGAGGCCATGCGTGCCGCAGGCGTCGACCATCCGCTGCAGCCCTGGGATTGGCGCTACTGGGCCGAGCAGGTGCGACAGTCGCGGTATGCGCTCGATGAGTCCGAGCTCAAGCCGTACTTCTCGCTGGATGCGATGGTTCGTGCCTTGTTCGAGTGCGCCCATCGCTTGTTCGACCTGCGCTTCGAACATCGCCCGGACTTGCGGGCCTACCATCCCGATGTGAAAGCGTACGAAGTCAGCGGCCACGACGGTGAAGTGATCGGTCTGTTCCTGCACGACAACTTCTCGCGCCCCGGCAAGCGCAGCGGGGCCTGGATGAGCGCACTGCGCTGGCAGCACCGCAACGCCGCCGGCGGCGGCCGGTCGCAGCCGATCATCCTCAACAACAACAACTTCGCCAAGGCGCCGCCGGGCGAGACCACGCTGTTGTCGCTGGACGACGTGCGCACCCTGTTCCACGAGTTCGGGCATGGCCTGCACGGGCTGCTGTCGGATGTGGGCTACAACCGCCTGTCGGGCACGAAGGTTCTGCGTGATTTCGTTGAATTGCCCTCGCAGCTCTTCGAGCACTGGGCACAGGAGCGCGAGGTTTTGAGGCGACATGCCCGTCACCATGCGACCGGCGAACCGCTGCCCCAGCACTTGATCGAACGTATCGAGGCCGCGCGTCGTTTCGGACAGGGCTACGAGACCGTGCGCTACACGGCCAGCGCCATCGTCGACATGGCCGTGCACGAGTGCCCCGAACCGGTGGACGACATCGTGGCCTTCGAGGCCGACGTGCTGGCGCGGCGCGGGGCGCCGCCCGCGGCTGGGCTGAACCACCGGCTGGTGCACTTCCAGCACCTGTTCTCGGGCAGCGCCTACGCGGCCGGGTACTATGTCTACCTCTGGGCTGAAGTGCTCGACGCCGATGCTTACCAGGCCTTCGTCGAGGCGGGTGACCCCTTCGATGCGCCCACGGCGCGGCGCTTGCTGCAGCACATCTACAGCCGCGGCGACAGTGTGGAGCCCGGCGCCACCTACCGGTCCTTCCGCGGCCGCGAGGCGACCTTGGAGCCCATGCTGCGGGACCGTGGGCTGATCAACTGAGCACGGCTGGCGTACGGCGGGCTCAGTCCCTGCGGCTGTGGTGGCCGAACCAGTCGTCAAGTGCCGCATCGAACCGGCGCAGGTCCAGCGGCTTCGTCCAATAGGCCTCGAAGCCGGCCTGCAGCGCACGCTCGATGTCCTCGGGCATTGCGTTGGCCGACAGCGCCACGCAGCGGATGTGCGCGGTGCGCCCGTCGGCCCGCAGGCGCCGCAGCACTTCGTGTCCATCGAAGTCCGGCAACTGCATGTCGACCAGGATCAGATCCGGCAAGTCGGCCTGCGCACGGGCCACACCCTCGTTGCCGTCGGCCGCGATGGTGCAGTGCATGTCGCCACGGCGTCGCAGTAGCTCATCGACGATCAACTGGTTGACCGGGTTGTCCTCGATGTAGAGCACCCGGTGAAGCACGGTCGGAGGTTCGGTGCGAGCCGGTGGGGCTGGCTGCGCGACACCTGCCGGCAGTTGCACCTCGGCATGCGCGCGCGGCAGCGTCAACTCGAAGCAACTGCCTTCCCCAAGCCGGCTGCGCACGGCGACCTCGCCGCCCATGCGCTGCATCGAGGCCTTCACGATGGCCAACCCGATCCCAGTGCCCTCGATACCGGCGCGCTCGGCGCCGAGGCGATTGAACGGTTCGAACACATGGCGCAATTGCTCGCCGCTCATGCCATGCCCGGTGTCGGTGACCCGGATTTGCACCTGATCACCCTCGGCGACGGCTTCGATGTGCACGTGCCCGGCCGGACGGTTGTACTTCACTGCGTTGGACAGCAGATTGATCAGCACCTGGCGCAGGCGCACCGGGTCGGCCAGAACCGCCAGGTCAGTGGGTGTCGTCTGCACGGCAACGCGGCTGGCTTTGGCCAGGTTCTCGACCAGTGGCAGCGCTTCGCCGAACAGCGCCTGCAGCGGCACGGCGTTCAGCTGCAGCGGCAACTCACCGGACTCGAGTGCGGACAGGTCGAGAACGTCGTTGATCAGCGACAGCAGGTGCTCGCCCGCGGCGTGGATGTGCTCGATGCGCCGGCGTTGCAGCATGGCATCGGCGTGCTCGCGCTCGGTCAGAAGCAACTGGGCGAACCCCAGCACCGCATTCAGTGGTGTGCGGAACTCATGGCTCATGCGGGCCAGGAATTGCGACTTGGCCTGGCTTTCGCGTTGGGCGAGTTGGCGCTGGTGCTCGGTTTCCGCGGCGGCGCGTGACTCGGTGATGTCCCAGTTGATGCCGATGCGCTGCACGGTGCGACCGGTCTCGTCGCGCACCGGCGTCGAGCGCGATGCGAGCCAGCGCATCGTCCCATCGGGCCAGACGACGCGAAAGGTGGCATTGGACGGGCGGTCCTCGGCCACAGCGCGCCACATTTCGTCGTGGTTGGCGGCGAGGTCCGGTGGATAGACGCAGGCCGCCCGCTGCTCGGGTGTCGAAGGGCCGTCCTGCGGCAGAATGCCGCGCAGGCGGTACATCTGCTCGTCCCACCAACCAAAGGTGGCTTCGGGATCGGCGCGCCAGGTGCCGATGCCCACGGCCCGCGTCACGAGCGCCACACGCTCCGAGGCTTCTCGCAGGCGCGCCTCGGCAGCGTGGCGCTCGGTCACGTCGAGCATGACGCCATACAGGGATACGCCCTGGGGCCCCATCTGCGCCGAGGTGCGGGTGGCGGCGCGGCGCACCGTTCCATCGGGTCGAAGGACACGCAGATCCATCTCCACCAGGCCGCCGCGGCGTGCCAACAGCGTGCGCAGTGCCTCGCGGGCAGCGACGCGGTCATCCGCGTGGATGCAGTGCTCCAGGTAGTCGCCCAGATCACCAGGGTTGTCCCCATCGTCACGTCCGTGAAGCTGGCGCATCTGCAGATCCCAGTGCAGCCGACCGGTCGGGTCGAGGCTCCACACCGCCACGCCGGCGGCACTGGTGGCCATTTCCAGCCGATGGGCGAGTTCGGCCTCGCGCTGCGACTGGCGCAGCACCTCGGACTCGTCCTGGACGATGCCCAGCGCACGCTGGGGCAGACCGTCAGGCCCGGCGCGCACTTCCCAGTGTGAGTAAACATGGCGCAGTTCCCCATCGGGGCGCACCAACCGATAGCGCACGGAATAGCTGCCGCACTTCGCCAGGGAGCGCTGGAATACGCCGATGGAGTGGTCGCGGTCCGGCTGGGGAATCGACAGCATGGCCTGGTCGAAAGGTGGCGCATTCCCGTCGACCGGGAAACCCCAAATCGCCCAGACATGCGGGTCCCATCGCCCGGCCATCGTCGCCGCGTCGCGCTCCCACACGCCGAAGCGGCCGAAGTCCTGGGCCATGGCCAGCAACTCGGCGGTGCGAGCCAGATCGTCGCGCAAGCGTTGTTCGGTCAGTGCGGGCTGCATCAGCAGCACCGCGCCATCGGGCCCCATGCGCATCGACAGGCGCATGGGCAACGGACGGCCGGACGCATCCTGGCCAGTGAAAGCCACTGCCGCGAAGCCTTCGCCGTCACGCAGCCGCTTGGCGATCCAAAGCTGTTGCGCCGGGTCGGTGGCATCGCCACAGATCAGCTCTTCGAACCGCCGCCCATGCCATTCCAGCGGCGCCAGGCCGGTGAAGGAAAGGAACGCGGCGTTGACGCCATGCAGGCTGCCCTGAGCGTCAGCCAGTGCTACAGGAACATCGAGCAGTTCGTAGGCGCTCATGTCCGGCATCGCGGCAGGCGCGACGGCGGGAGCGTCGGAGGGAGCGCGGGACATGGGTGCGGCGCCAACGGCAACGGGCAGTCTAACCATTTGGGCATGCGCGGTGTGCGGCGTCAGTGCGCGTATGCTCGCCGGTCTTGCGACCACCCACAGCACTGTCCTGGTTGCCCGCCAGGGCGACCGGGAGCCCTGGAGCACGCCGATGAGTGAAACCGACGCACCTCGCCCTGACCCCGAAGCGGACAAGCGCCAGCGCGAGGCCACCGAACAGCTGTTGGCGCGCGCGCCGGTTCAGGCCAGTGGCCGCGTGGCGTTGGCCAGCGGAGCGGTGCTGGACTACGGCGTGCGGGCCGCATTCGTGCCGGTGACCCGCGGTGGCATCGACACGCGCAGCGGCGAGCTGCAGGCGGCCGTGTTCACCGTCGCATACACGGTGCCCACGCCCGCAGGTGCCGTGCGGCCCGTGTGCTTTGCCTTCAACGGAGGTCCTGGGTCGGCCTCTGTGTGGCTGCACCTGGGGGCGCTGGGACCCAAGCGGGTGCCGATCCGCGACGACGGCACCATGCCACTTGGCCCCTACGAGGTTCAGGACAACCCGCTGACGTGGCTCGAGCACTTCGACCTCGTGTTCGTCGACCCGCCGCATACCGGCTACTCGATGGCGGTGAGCGAAGAGGCGCGCAAGAAGCTGTTGTCGGTCGATGGCGACGTGGAGGCACTGGCCGAGGCGATGCGTGCCTGGCTTGCCGCCAATCGCCGCTTCGGAGCGCCGCTGTATCTGGCCGGAGAGAGCTACGGCACCACCCGGGGAGCGGCATTGGCCGACCGCATGCTCGACCTGGGCCTGCCGCTGGATGGCGTGATTCTCGTGAGCTGCGCCATGGACTTGCAGGCGCTGGCGTTTGCGCCACGCAACGACCTGCCGTATGCGCTGTTCCTGCCGGCATTTGCCCAGGTGGCGCATTTCCACGGCCGCCTGCGTGGAACCCTCGGCGCTTCGCCGGAGGCGGCGCGCGAGGCGGCGCAGGACTTCGTGCAGCGAGACTATCTGGCCGCCCTGCATGCCGGCCACCGGCTGGACGGGGCGGCACGCCGTCGCATCGAGAAGCGGCTGGCCGAACTCACCGGTCTGCCGCTGGCGCTGGTGCAGGAAAAGAACCTGCGCATCAGCGACCAGTGCTTCTTCTTCGAGGCCTTGCGCGAGCAGGGTCGTATCGTCGGCCGTCTGGAGGCGCGTGTCACCGGCCCCATGGCGGCCAGCCGGACGCGGGATTGGGAGTTCGACCCCGGGATCGAGGCCATCAGCGGGCCTTACACCACAGCGGCACTGGCGTACTTCGAGACCCTGGGCATACCGACGGGCGCACGCTACGAGGTGCTGTCGCGAGATGTGCACAAGCACTGGCACTGGATGCGCGGCAACGGCGAGGGCGGGCGCGGTGAGCAAGGATTTGCCTGCACCAGCACCGACCTGGCTCGCGCGATGCGCCGCCACCCGCATATGCGGGTGCTGGTGGCCAGCGGTCGCTATGACCTGGGTACGCCGTACTCGGCCAGTGATTGGTCGCTGGCGCAGTTGGACGCACCGGCCGACGTGCTGGCGCGCGTGACTCACCGCTACTACGACGCCGGGCACATGTTCTATACCCGGCCACAGGACTTGCGGCAACTCAAGGCCGATCTGGCGGTGTGGCTGGCAAGCTCGGCCGACTGAAGCGGCCGCCGACCGGGCGTACGGACTTCCCGTGCGCAGCAGCGGCCGCCCGAGGTCTCCCATGCACATCGGCATACTCACCGGCGGCGGCGATTGCCCCGGACTGAACGCGGTCATCCGGGCGGTGACGCTGTCACTGATCCACGGGGTGGGCGCCCGCGTCACGGGCATCGAGCGCGGCTTTCTGGGACTGCTCACCGGCCGCGCACGGTCGCTGGATGCCGATGCGGTGATCGGCATCCTGGCCCAGGGGGGCACCATCCTGGGCACCCACAACCGTTGTGACCCCTTTCACTACTTCGCCGCGGACGGCGCCGACGTCTCCGAACGCGCGCTGCAGCAGGCCCGCGACTGGGGCCTGGACGCGCTGGTGGTGATCGGTGGCGACGGCACGATGGCCATCGCGCACCAGTTCCAGCAGAGGGGCCTGCCGGTGGTGGGGGTGCCCAAGACCATCGACAACGATCTGCCGTTGACCGACCGCAGCTTCGGTTTCGACAGCGCGGTGGCCGTGGTGGCCGAGGCGCTGGACCGGCTGGGTACCACCGCGCGCAGCCATGGCCGGGTGATGATCGCTGAAACCATGGGCCGATATGCGGGCTGGATCGCGTTGGAGGGTGGGCTCGCCGGCGCGGCCGACGCCATCTTGCTGCCCGAGCGCCCGTTCGATGTCGATGCAGTAGCCTCGTTCTGCGCTGCGCGCACGGCGCGCGAGGGCTACACCATCATCTGTATCGCCGAGGGTGCCCATGCCGCGGGAGCCGGCCTGACGGTGCGCGCGACGCTGGCCGACAGCCCGGACCCGCTGCGCCTGGGGGGGGTCGGCGCCTGGCTGGCGTCGCAGTTGCAATCCCGGCTGGAAACGGAAGTGCGCGCTACCTTGCTCGGCCATGTGCAGCGCGGTGGCTCGCCCACCCCCTATGACCGGGTGCTCGCGACGCGCTTCGGTGTCCATGCCGCCCAGCTTGTGCGAGCAGGGGAGTTCGGGCGCATGGTGGTGCTGCGTGGCGAGGACTGCGCAAGCGTGCCCATCGCCGAGATCGCAGGTCGCAGCCGGTCGGTCCCGGACGATCACCCGCTGCTGCTGGCGGCGCAAGGACTGGGCATCATGCTGGGCACGACTGCACCGCAGCGTTGAAACCGCCCGCCGGCACCCGATTGCGGGGGCAGCAGCGCGACGATATGCGTGGAATCCGCCACGCGGAAAAAGTTCCTCTGGTTTTGTACGGATGCCAAGCCGCGCCGGCGGGCGTAGTCTGGGCTTGTCGCTGTGCCGGATCCGATGCGTTCGGCGCCTACCAGCGGCGAAGCGATGAGGAGCATTGCCCCTGGCGCCCCGGTGGTGCCAGGGGCTCTTTTTCTTCCCGTGTCAGTGCAGGATCTCGACGCGATTGCGGCCGTTGCGCTTGGCCTGGTACAGCGCGGCGTCGGCGTTGTGCACCAGCGCCGAGGCACCGGAGCCGGACAGGGGCACGCTCGCGGCCACGCCGATGCTCACGCTGATCGGGTAGCCACCCAGAACGATGTCGGTGGTGTCGGCCGACGCCACGCAGCGGCGGATCGTCTCGGCCATCTCCAGTGCACCGGTGCTGCCCGTGCCTGGCAGCACCGCGGCGAACTCCTCGCCGCCATAGCGGGCGGCCATGTCGCCGGCACGCCGCACGTTCTGGCGGATGACGTGTCCGACACGGGCCAGGAAGCGGTCGCCGGTCTGGTGACCGAAGCGGTCGTTCAGCGACTTGAACCGATCGATGTCGATCATCAGCAGGCCCAGTGGAATGCCGTCACGCAGTGCCCGCAGCCACTCCTTCTGCAACGTGCCGTCGAATTGACGCCGATTGGGCAGCCCGGTCAGCGCATCGGTGGAGGCCAATGCCGAGAGCTCGGCGTTGGCCTGGCCCAGCGCCTCCTCGGCGTGGCGGCGCTGCTCCGCATCGCGCAGCGTGACCAGGAAGTCGCCCAATCCGTTGCCGGGTGGCAGGGGCGCCACTCGTGCCTCGACCCAGCGCGCGTGACCCCGCGGCCCCAGCACCTGGAACAACTCCGGCCCGCCAATGCGTTGGCCGGATTTGCCGAAGTGGCGGGCCATGAAGTCATGCCGTTGCTCGGGCGCAAGCAACTCTGCCAACGTATGGCCGTGCAGCGCCGAGGGCGCACAGCCCAGCAGGTGCTGCGCCGCCGGCGAGGCATAGCGGATCGCCAGGTCCGCATCCACCGCGATGATCAGGTCGGTCGAGTGCTCGGCCAGCAGGCGAAACCGAAGCTCGGCGTCGCTGGGGCGGTGGGTGACGGTGATGCGGCGCCCGTTGTTGAGCACTGCCACGTGGCTGCCGTCGCCGTTGGCCTCGCGCCCGCTGCCGGCTGTTGCGGCGTGGTTGCGATTGGCCGCCAGCGTCTGCCCGGCGTCGTCGGACAGATGGAAGCCCAGCCCGAATCGGTCGAGCAACTGGCCGATGACATGCAGATCGGCATCGCTCATGTCCACGCACTCCCCCTAGCGACCGGCGTACGGCTCTGACGGCCCATGGGCCCAGCGCGGCGCTGATACGACCGAAACCCTCGCCGGCAGCGCCATCGTAGCCGTCCGCGACGCACAGCGAAAGGGGATCATCCTGCGGTCCCAGTGCCGCCGGGGCGCCCCTGCGGCACCGCGTCGGGCTCCGACTGTGCTTCCTCCAACTGCTGCAGTTGTACCAGCCGCTGGTAAAGGCCACCCTCGATGCCCATGAGTTCGGCATGGCTGCCGCGCTCGGCCAGGCGCCCATGGTTGAGCACCACGATCTCGTCAGCGTCGCGGATGGTGGACAGCCGATGGGCGATGGCCACCACTGTGACCTGGCCGCGCAGTGCGGCCAGCGTCTGCTGGACCCGCCCCTCGGTTTCACTGTCGATGTGCGAGGTGGCTTCATCGAGCAGCAGGATGCGGGGCTGGCCGGCCAGCGCCCGTGCGATGGCCACCAATTGCTTCTGCCCCACCGACAGCCGCGCACCGCCTTCGCCCAGCGGCGTGTCGTAGCCCTGCGGCAGGGCCTGAAGGAAGTCGTGCGCATGCGCGGCGCGGGCGGCCTCGTGCACCTGAACATCGGTGAGCGGGCGGCCCATGGCGATGTTCTCGCGTGCGCTGGCGGCCAGCAGGAAGGGCTCCTGCGGCACCAGGCCCACGGCGCTGCGATAGGCCGCCTCATCGAAACTCTCGACCGGCTGTCCGTCGACGAGCACCTGTCCTGGCGGCGCCACGTAGAAGCGCAGCAACAGCGACATCAAAGTGCTCTTGCCGCTGCCGGTATGGCCGACGACACCGACGCAGCGGCCGGCGTCGATGCGCAGGTCGATGTCATGCAGCACGGGCCGTCCCGGCGCATACCCGAACTGCAGATGGCGCAGCTCGATCCGGCCGGCGCTCACCCGCGCCCCACCTGTGGGAGCCGGGGCCTCGGCCTCGCGCAGCAGCGTGTTCACGCGTGCGGCGGCCACCATCGCCTGCTGCAACTGCGAGAACTGCATGGTGATCTGGATCAGCGGCTCGACCACCCGCGCGATGTAGCTCACGAACGCGTAGAGCACACCCACCTGCACGGCGTCGAGCGCACCGCCGTCGTCGCGCAGGCCGAAGACTGCGATCAGCGCGGCGAGCATGGCCACGTTCAGGAAGTCGAGCATCGGCCGCAGCAGCCAGGCATTGGCGCGCAGCTCGTCGCGGCGCGCCGCATAGTGCGCGGCATTGGTGGCGCAGAATCGGCGCGCGAACACACCCGCCGCACCCGATGCCTGGACGACGGCCATGCCGGCAATGCTCTCGGCTGCCTGCGCGTTGAGGTCGCTGCGCAGGGCGCGGCTGCGCGTGACGGCTGGTGCCGACAGGCGTTGGTACAGCCACACGATGCCGAAGACCGCCGGCACCAGCATTGCCACGATCAGCATCAAGCGCCAGTCCAGCAGGGCCATCGTCACCATCATGCCCAGCAGCATGATGACGCTGTCGAGCATGACGAACAGCACCTGTACGTAAAGCGTCTTCACTGCCTCGGTATCGTTGGTGACCCGGCTGACGAGCTGGCCGGTGATGGCCCGGTCGAAGAAGCTCATCGGTAGCTGCAACACATGGCCGTAGACGGTCTCGCGGATGCGTTGCACCGAGCGCATCGCCAGCGCCGCCAGGCGCACCAACTGGCGGTAGCGCAGCAGGCTGGCCAGCGCGCCCGCAGCCAGTGCGCCGCCCAGCAGGCCAGCCATGGCGGGCACGTCGGGTACGTGTGGCACCAGGTAGCGATCGATGAAGGCCTTGCCCAGCACCGGGCCCAGCGCCTCCAGTGCGGCGGCCAGCGCCAGCCACGCCACGGCCTGCCGCAAAACGGGCATTTCCGGCGCCGCCGCCCGCAGCAGCAGGGTGAGCGCGGCCCGGCGCTCGCCGGCCGGGTCCTGTGGCGACGGCACGGTCTCAGGCTGCATCGAGCGATGCCTCCAGTTGCTGAACCCGCCACTGGGTGGCGTACCAGCCGGCGCGGGCCAGCAACATCTCGTGGCTGCCGCGCTCGCTCACCTGGCCGTGACGCAGCACCACGATCTCGTCGGCGTCCAGCAGCGTCGACAGCCGATGGCTGACGATGATCACCGTACGGCCATGCCGTGCCCGCCGCAGTGCCTGCAGGATGCGCGACTCGGTCTCGGTGTCGACCGCCGACAGCGCGTCATCGAGCAGCAAGAGCGGCGCATCGGCCAGCAGCGCGCGGGCGATGGCCACGCGTTGGCGCTGCCCGCCCGACAAGGTCACGCCGCGTTCGCCCACCGGTGTGTCATAGCCCTGCGGCAGGCGCTCGATGTCCTCGTGCACGCAGGCCTGCCGGGCCGCTTCCTGCACCTGTTCGCGCGTGGCCTGCGGGCGGGCCAGCGCGATGTTCTCGGCCACTGTGGCCGAGAACAGGAACGGCTCCTGTGGCACCCAGGCCACCGCCTGGCGCAAAGCCTGAAGCGTGTGGTGTTCCAGCGGCGCGCCGCCCCAGGTGATGGTGCCGGCATCGGGGTTCCATTGCCGCAACAGCAACCGCAGCACCGTGCTTTTGCCCGCCCCGGTGGGGCCGACCAGGCCGAGTGTGCGTCCGGGCTCGATCTGGATCGACACGTCGCGCAGCGCTGGCTGCCTTTGGCCGGGGTAGGTCAGGCCCACGCGCCGCAGTTCCAGCGGGCCGGTGTGCACGGTATCGATGTGCCCGTGGTCGTCCACCGCCAGCGGCTCGGCCAGCACTGGCGCCAATCGGCCCCAGGCTGCACGGCCGCGTTCCACCAGCGACAGCACCCATCCGGCTGCAAACATCGGCCAGATCAGCTGCCCGAGGTACATGCCGAAGCTGGTGAGCTGGCCGACGGTCATCTGGCCGTGCCACACCAGCCAGCCGCCGTAACCGAGCGCCAGCACGATCGCACTGGTCAGCGTCAGCCCCACCGCCGGCTCGTAGGTGGCTTCCCAGCGCTGGGCACGCAGGCCGGCCGCCGCCGCATCCTGCGCCAAGCCTGCGAAGCGCGCGCCAGCGCTCGGGGCCAGGCCCAGCGCGCGCAGCGTGCGCACGCCCGACAAGGTCTCCTGGACGTGATCGTTGAGATGCCCGAAGGCGCCCAGCGCCTCGCGCGAGGCATCGTGCACGTGGCGCGAGATCCACCAGAACGACAGCGCCATCGCCGGGAATGGGATCAGCACCACCAGCCCCAGACGCCAGTCCACGCCCAGCGTCATGGCCGCCACCACCAGCACCAGGGTGAGCGTGCCGTCGAAGCCGGCCAGCATGGCTTCGCCGACCGCCAGTTCCACTGCGTCGACATCGTTGGTGGCCAGCGCCATCAGGTCGCCGGTGCGGCGGGTCTGGTAGAAGCGCGGGCCCTGCAGCGTCAGGCGCTCGTACAGTCGCCCGCGCAGTTCAATGCCCATGCGGTAGGCCGCGCCGAACAACTGTAGACGCCAGGCCACGCGCAGCCCGTAGACCACCACCCCCACGGCCAGCAGGCGGCCGATCTCCCAGGCGAGTGCTGCACGGCCCAGGCGCTGGGTCACCAGTGCGTCGACCAGCGTGCCGACTTGCCGGGGTATCCAGACGATCAGCAGCGCGATCGCCGTCAGCATCAGCGCCGACGACACATAGGCGCTCCGATGTCGGCGCACGAAGTCGACCACGAGCGCCGACAGCGTGGCCGGTGGCGATGACCAGCGGGGCGTCGCGGCGATGGTGGCGTCCCTCGGGATGGCCTCGTTTTGCAGCATCGTGGGATGACAGGTTCAGAAGGTCTGACGACGGGCGGCCCCGCAGCGTGGGTGTCCCGCTGCGCGGCGGCGACCGGGCTCAGGCGTCAGGCCCGCAGGTCTCCCACCACCTCATGACCAAACGATGGGTCGGCCAGGCGGGCCAGCAGCGCGCGCGCGCAGGCCTGCGGCGAAATCAGCACGCCGTCGTGTTGCAGCTTGACGAAGCGGGCGCGCTCGGGAAACACCTGCGGATCGGCCGCGCGCAACTCGGCCTGCATGTCGGTGTCGACGACCCCGGGCGCCAACGAGACCACGTGCGCCGGGTTCACATGATCGGCCTGCTCGAGTGCGAGGCAGCGGCTGAAGTGATCCAGTCCGGCCTTGGCCGCGCAGTACGCCGCGCTGCCGGCCATCGGGCGGCGCCCGAGGCCCGACGATACGTTGAGCACGCAGCGACGTGAGGGCCACGCGTCCGTGACTTCAAGGAATGCGCCCGTCAGGACGAGCGCCGCCTCCAGGCCCACCCGCAGCACCGTGGACAGGTCACCCGGTGATACCTGTTCCAGGCGCGCAGGGCGACCGACCTGCGCCGCGTTGTTGATCAGCGTCACCTGATGCACCAGCGCCGGGTCGAACCCGGCCAGCCAGACGCGCAGGCGCTGGGCCACAGGCGCCGAGTCGGCGAGGTCTGCCTGCCATTGCTCGAGCCGCATGCCTGCCGCGTCGGCGCGCGCCTGCACGCCTGGCTGCGTCTGGCGGGCGATGCCCAGGACCACCTGCCCGGGCTGCAGCAACTGCTCGACCAGCGCCGCGCCCACCCCGCGCGACGATCCGGTGATGATGGTGATGTTCTGTGCCATGCGCGGCAGCATACGTCAGCAGCCCGCGCGCTGTCGCCTGTCGCGGCTCGCGACACAATGCCCGGCAATGAAGCAACCGTTCTGGTGGGCCGTGTCGGCAGGCGCGGCAATCCTGCTTGTCGCGTTCGCGCCGACGTTGTGGCAATCGGCGCGCCCGCCATCGGTGGGCGAGCACGCCGCCGCCATGCCGCAGGGCTTGCCGTGGCAGACCGAAGTGGCCGCCGACGGTGCCTTGCAGGTCTTCGGCCTGGCGGTCGGTCGGGACACGCTGGCGCGGGTTGAGCAGCAGCTCGCCGACGGGCTCCAGGTGGCGCTTGTCGCGCGCCTGGGCGAACCACCGGTACTGGAGGGTTTGGTCGATCCCCATCGGGCCGGCTTCGTCAGCGGCCGCCTGGTGCTGGCGTTTGAGGTCGACCCGGCCGAGGCACGGCGCTGGCAGTCGCGCAGCCCGCGGTCTTCGCCCATGGAGGGCGGCGTGCGCCGGTTCGAACTCGAGGTTGGGGATTGGGCCGCTGCGCGCGGCTCGCGCCTGCTGGGGCTGAGTTTCGTGCCGGTGGCTCAGCTCGACGAGGGCGTCGTGCGCCAGCGTTTCGGGCCGCCCGAGTCGACGCTCGGCGTGCCCGGCCTGGCAACCGCGCTGCTCTACCCGGCGCGTGGACTGGTGGTCACCGTGGCTGCAGGCCAGCGCAGCGTGCTGCAGTATGTCGCGCCGCGTGACTTCGACGCGCGCTTGCGCGTACCGCTGGCCACGTCGGCATCGCATTGACCGGGCTGCAGCCCGCGCGCTTCGTGTCAGACACGGCGCCCACACGAAGGCAACGTCCTAGAACGGCGTCGGGCTGAGCGAGGTCACGGGATGGCCGCTGACCGGATGCGCCAGAACCAGCCGATGGGCATGCAGCAACAGACGCGGCGTCGCCGCCGCGAGAGCGGGTGGAGCGTAAAGCTCGTCGCCGACGATGGGGTGACCGATGGCCATCAGGTGCACACGCAACTGATGTGAGCGGCCAGTCACCGGAGTCAGCTCGAGCCGGGTCCAGTTCGGACCGGCACTGTGCGCGGCGTCGGGTGCCGCGTGGCGCTCCAGCACTCGCCAGCGCGTGAGTGACGACTTGCCGTGCACGTGGTCGACCATCTGTCGCGGGCGATGGGGCCAGTCGGTGATCAGTGGCAGATCGATCTCGCCGGCATCGTCGGCCACGATGCCGCCCACGACGGCCACGTAGGTCTTGTGCACCTGTCGCTCTGCAAAGGCACGGTTCAGTTGTTGCTGCGCCTGCAAGCCTCGCGCGAACACCATCAGGCCGGAAGTGCCCATGTCCAGCCGGTGCACCACGAGCGCGTCGGCGAACTGCGCCTGCACCCGGGCGGCCAGGCAGTCGGCCCGATCGGGACCCCGCCCCGGCACCGCCAGCAGGCCGGCCGGCTTGTCGGCGACGATCATCGCCTCATCGACATGAATGAGCGTGGGTGGCTGCATCGGCGCAGCATAGCGACGAAAAGAATCGATACACGCCGATACCCGGGTGAAAGGACGTGCGTGCGGCCTGAGTCCACGATGCGAGCCATGTTCAACACCCAACGGAGAGATGCACCATGAAACCCTGGATCAAGCGCACCCTGATTGGCACCCTCGGGCTGGGTGTCCTGTTTGGCGGCCTGGCTGCGTGCTCGCACCACGCGCACCACAAGTGGCCGGCGACCGAGGCCGAGGCCGCCCAGATGCGCGAGCGCGTGATCGACAAGGCCAGCCGCGAACTGCAGTTGGACGACGCTCAGCGCGCCAAGCTCGGGCTGCTGGCCGACGCGATGAAGGCCCAGCGGGCGGCACTGGTGGCCGGCGGAACGAGTCCGCGCACCGAGTTGCAGGGCCTGGTGTCCGGCGCCCAGTTCGACCGCGCCCGTGCGCAGGCCCTGGTTGACGCCAAGACCTCGGCTGTGCGCGACAAGGCGCCGGCGGTGGTGGCCGCGTTTGGCGACTTCTACGACAGCCTGCGACCGGAACAGCAGCAGAAGGTGCGCGAGTTCCTCGAGCGCGGTGGCCGCCATGGCTGGCGCGGCGGGCTCGGCCGGGGCTGAGACCATGCAGGCCCTGGAGTGGTTGGGCCTGTGCCTGGCCGCGGGCGGCGCGGCCTGGGCCGCGTGGGCCTGGTGGTGCCTGCGCCTGGCGCACACTGCCGTGCGCCCGGGCGCGCGCCCCACGGTACTGGTGGAGGAGGGGCCCTATAGCCTGGGACGCCACCCGATGTACCTGGGCATCGGCGTCGCATGGGCAGGGGCTGCGCTCCTGTCGGGCTCGCTGCCGACAGCCGTGGCCGGTGCGGTCTGGGCCGGCGCGGTGGCGCGCGTACAGGTGCCGCGCGAGGAGCAGCGCCTGCGCCAGGTGTTCGGCGGTTGGTACAGTGACTATGCTGGCAGCGTGCGCCGCTGGCTCTGAATGCCGCCATGCACCGCATCCTCCTGATCGACGACGACGAGCACCTGGCCGCGCCGCTGGCCACCTATCTGCGCCGGTTCGACCTGGAACTGCACGCCGCCACGCGGCCCAGCCAGGGACTGGCCCGTCTGGCCGAAGGCGGGTTCGACGCGGCGATCCTGGACGTGATGCTGCCGGAGATGGATGGCTTCGCGCTGTGCAGGCGCATCCGGCAGGACAGCGACATCCCGTTGCTGATGCTCACGGCGCGCGGCGACGTGACCGACCGTGTGGTGGGCCTCGAACTCGGTGCCGACGACTACCTGCCCAAGCCGTTCGAGCCGCGAGAGTTGGCCGCGCGGCTGCAGACCATCCTGCGCCGGCGGGCCCCCGCAGCAGCGGCGGTGGCCACTGGAACGTTGGGCACCTTGACATACGATGGGCTGGTGATCGATCTCGACCGACGCGAGGTCATGCGGCAGGGCCAGCCGGCCGAGCTGACGGGCACGGAGTTCGAACTGCTGGCCATGATGGCGCGCGAGCCCGGCCGGGTGTTCACGCGCGACGACATCCTGGCGCGCCTGCGAGGGCGCGAGGCTGACCTGTACACCCGCGCGGTGGACATCCTGGTCAGCCGGCTGCGGCGCAAGCTCGAGCCGCTGTCGTGCATCAAGACACTGCGCAACGCCGGCTATGCGTTCGCGTTGGGACGCACGCCGTGAGCAAGCACGGCGCCAGGCACTGGCACCGCCGCCTGCGCCGGTCGCTGCACTGGCGATTGGTGGCCATGTTCGTTTTGTTGGCCATGGGCATGGCAGTGGTCTTCGTGTTGGGTTCGCGGCAGGCGTTTGGCCTGGGCTGGCGCGAAGTGGCTCAACCGCTGTTGCGCGACTACGTCGATCGGCTGGCCGCCGAGGTGGGCAGCCCGCCCGATATCCTCCGCGCCCAGGGGCTCGTTCAGCGCCTGCCGCTGACCATCCGTATCGACGGGCCGATGGTTCAGTGGCACTCGCATCCCGATGCCGACAACGGGCCGCCAGCCCACGCCGGTGAAGCGCCGGCATGGCTGGCGCGCACCACGGCCGATGGTCACACCGTGCGCTTCGGGCTGGCGCTGTGGCACCAGGCGCAGCGCCCCAGGTTCGTCGGCTGGCTCACGCTGGCTGGCATGGGCGTGCTGCTGCTGCTGGCATTCGGCTATGTGCGGCACCTGCTGCGTCCTCTGGACGATATCCGTGCGGGCGCCCTGCGCTATGGCCAGGGCGACTTCTCTCGCCCGATCGTCACCCGGCACGCGGACGAGTTGCGCGACCTGGCCAACGATGTCAACTCGATGGCCCAGGGGCTGCGGCAACTGCTGGAGGGCCAGCGTGGGCTGCTGCTGGCGATCAGCCACGAGCTGCGTTCGCCGCTCACCCGCGCCCGACTGAATGCCGAGCTGGTGCCCGAGGGTGACGCGCGCGATGCACTGCTGCGCGACCTGAGTGTGATGCGGCAACTGATTGCCGACCTGCTCGAGAGCGAACGACTGGCCGGCGGCCGGGCGGCGCTGGCCATCGAAACGGTCCATCTCGACGAGGTGGTGCACGCCGTGCATCAGGCGCACTTCGCGGACTGGCCCATAGACCTGGACATCGACCCATCGTTGCCCGCCTTGCAAGGCGACCGGGTGCGGCTGGAACTGCTCGTGCGCAACCTGCTGGACAACGCGTTGCGTCACAACCCGCCGGGAGCGCGTGCGGTGCAGGTGCGCGTCGCTCGTCGCGGGACTGATCTGTTGATCGAAGTGCGCGATCACGGCCCGGGAGTTGCCCAGGCCGAGCTCGAGCGGCTCGGCCAGCCGTTCTACCGGCCTGACGCGGCTCGCACGCGCAGCAGCGGTGGCGTGGGCCTGGGCCTGTATTTGTGCAGGCAGGTCGCGCGGTCGCACGGCGGGGCGATGCTCATCGGCTTGGCCCAGCCGGGCCTGCGCGTGCAGGTGATCCTGCCGGTGGACAGCCGCTGATCGGCCTACGCTGGATGGTTTGCTCGAAGCAAAGTCGATGAATGGTCGCGCGGCATGCGGGTCAACCGGCGGCGTTGGGCGCCAGGTATTCGATGTCGCCGTACCACGCCTGCTGCTCGTGCTTGAGCGCATCGCTGTCGGTGAGCACACCGACGCTCGAAATGCGCTGCGGCGCTTCGCCGAAGGCCCGCCGGAAGTCGGCCACGACATCGCGCTCATAGGCGAGCCACGACCCCAGGCGTGCCTGCCCGTGCTCGACCGTGAGGTAGCGAATGCGCGAAGTGCGGTGGTTGTGGATCACGGACTCTGTGGGCAGGTGGCGATCCCACACATACATCAGCGTTGCATAGGGCAAGCGCTGGCCGGTGAACAGCTCGACCTGGTCGAAGAACAAACGCTCGCGCAGGGACAGGCGGGCGTCGTCGCCATCGAACGCCAGGACAATTCGCGCCGGGCTGTCATCGGCCTCGGGACGGGCGACCGTGGCGTCGTCGTGCATCTGGGCGACCCGCCAGCTGAAACGCAGGCGGTCTCCCGCGGCAGGTTCAATCGCGACCGGGCACTGCAAGCCGGTGGCCGCAGCAGCAGCGTGCGCATGCAGCACCTTGCGGGGGCCGTCGCGCACCACGGCATACCGCGTTTGCGGGCGGTCGCGTCGCAAGACATAGTGTCGCCAGCCAGTGGGTGCCTGGGTGCCGGGTACCGCGACCGAGAACGGCATCACCTGCGTCGGCAAGGGCGCGTCGGCTCCGGGCGTGGTGGATGTCGATGCCGGTGCGGATTGCGGCTCATGCACAGGCCGAACCGCGCAGCCGGTCAGCGCCAGTACGCCTAGACCAAGGCAGGCGCGGCGGCCAGGGCTGCCTGGTGCCGCGGCTGGCTGCCCTGGGTCCAATCGCCGGTCGATTGGCGCGAATGGCCTTTGCCTGGGCGTGGACGGGCGCTGCGGCGGCAGGATGACGGACGGCTTCATCGGGCGGGGCGCGGTTTCGGTCGAGGGCTCGATCATGCCCGGGTCGGGCGACAGCCGTACGACAGTGTCGCGCAGCGATGTCCGTGTCTTCGGCCGGCCGGGCTCTGCGCTTGAGACCCCCGGTGGGGCCACCGTTGCCCGAGGGCACTCAGCGCTCGGTCTGGCTCTCGGCGCGGTAGACGGCGGCGCGCAGATCCGCAGCAAAGCCGGGGTCGCTGGCCTCGATGCTGCGCGCCCAGGCCAGAACTTCGGCGGTAGAGCGGGGGTCGCGGCGCGAGCTGCGCTCGAGCTGCCAGCGGTCGATGCGGCGCAGCAGTTGGATCAAGGCGGCGGCGGCATTGGCGAACCAGCGCGAACCGCGGGGTATGCCGTAGGTGGTGCTGCGGCCAAAGGTCATGGATGCGGTGGA
>Ga0154020_10001114_pt1 | contig 33196 bp, 44 predicted proteins | sample Klosneuvirus_201_FD_109709 | JGI IMG/M metagenome (GOLD analysis project Ga0154020, IMG submission 109709) | Active sludge microbial communities from wastewater, Klosterneuburg, Austria - Klosneuvirus_20160825_MG | ecosystem: Engineered > WWTP > Aerobic digester > Activated sludge | place...
CGCATTTGGACAATAAAAGTCCCATCAAAACGGTTCAAATGGAGTTCAAATGGCAGGAGTGAAGGGGCGCAGCGGCGGAGCCCGGCCCAACTCTGGGCCAAAGCCGAAAGAACCTGTCGTTTTGGTGCTTGGCGCCATCTACGACGACCCGGACAAGTTTTTGAAGGCCGTCATGAACGACAGCGGCACGGATGCCAAGCTGCGCGTGGACGCGGCCAAGGCGCTGCTGTCTGCCCAGGTGCGCCGCGCTGAGAATGGCGGCAAGAAGCAAGAGCAGGCTGAGGCCGCCAAGAAGGTCGCCAGCAAGTTCGCCACGGCCACACCCCCGAAGCTGGTTGCGGCTGGCGGTAAGAAGGTCTGATGTCAGAGTGGTCAACAAGCTGCCATGACTGGGCGGCGCGGCTGCGCGCGGGCGCGTCGATCATTCCACCGCCGATCTTCCCCGAGCAGGCAGAGCAGGCGCTTGCCATCTTCAAGCAATTGAAGATCGTGGACGCGCCTGGAAGCCCGACATTTGGAGAGTCGTGCGCGGAGTGGGTTTTCGATCTGGTGCGCTCTATCTTCGGGGCCTACGACGCAGAAAGCGGGCGCAGGCTCATCACGGAATGGTTCATTCTCATTCCAAAGAAAAACTCAAAATCGACCATCGCAGCTGGAATCATGATGACTGCGGTCATTTTGAACTGGCGTCAGTCGGCTGAGTTTTCGGTACTTGCGCCCACGGTGGAGGTCGCCAACAACGCCTTCGCGCCAGCCCGCGACATGGTGCAGAAAGATGATGAACTGGAAGTGCTGATGCACGTCCAGACTCACATCAAGACCATCACGCATCGGGAAAGCGGCGCGGCGCTGAAAGTGCTGGCGGCTGACCAGAACACGGTAGGCGGCAAGAAGTCTGTCGGCACCCTGGTGGATGAGCTTCACCTGTTCGGCAAGATGGCCAGCGCCGAAAACATGTTCCGGGAAGCCTTGGGCGGCCTGGCATCGCGGCCCGAGGGCTTCGTGATCTGGCTCACCACGCAATCCGACGAACCACCGGCAGGCGTGTTCAAGCAGAAGCTGGACTACGCCCGCGACGTGCGCGACGGCAAGATCATCGACCCGGCGTTCGTTCCGGTGATCTTCGAACACCCGCCCGAGATGGTGGAGAACGGCGACTGTCTGAAGCTGGAAAACATGGCCATGGTGAATCCCAACATGGGGTTCTCGGTGGATCAAGCATTCCTTGAGCGCGAGTTCAAGAAGGCCGATCTGGCCGGTGGCGACTCGTTCCGGGGCTTCATGGCCAAACACGCCAATGTAGAGATAGGCCTGAACCTGCGCAGCGACCGCTGGGCTGGTGCCGATTGGTGGGAATCTCAAGCCAAGGCCCCAGGCCTGACGCTCGACCAGTTGCTAGACCGCTCCGAAGTGGTGGATATAGGCATTGACGGCGGGGGCTTGGATGACTTGCTGGGCCTTGCCGTGATAGGCAGGGACAAAGACACGCGCGAATGGCTCACATGGACGCACGGCTGGGCGCATCCGTCTGTGCTGGAGCGCCGCAAGGAAGTTGCCCCCCGGCTGCACGACTTCGCCAAGGATGGAAACCTCACGCTGGTGCAAAACATCGGCGAGGACGTGGAAGACGTGGCCGGTATCTGCGCATTGATCGAAGCGCGCGGCCTGCTGGACAAGATCGGGTGTGACCCGGCTGGGCTGGGCGGCATCGTGGATGCCCTGGCAGAAGCCGGTTTGCCCGAAGAGAAGCTGATAGGCGTGTCCCAGGGCTGGAAACTCACTGGGGCCATAAAAACGGCAGAGCGCAAGCTGGCCGAAGGCGTGCTAGTCCACGGCGGACAGTCGCTGATGGCCTGGTGCGTAGGCAATGCAAAGGTAGAGCCACGCGGCAACGCCGTAATCATCACGAAACAGGCGGCAGGCAGCGCCAAGATTGACCCACTGATGGCGCTGTTTAACGCCGTCACTCTCATGTCGCTGAACCCAGCAACAGAAGCAACCCCCGAAATTCACTCACTCGACCTCTACTCATGACCCAAACCCTGGATTTGACCGCCAAGCCGCAAGGCAGCCGAGTCCTTGGGGACTGGATCGCCAGTCGGGAAGGCGCTGCAGAGCGTGCGGGCATTGTTGCCCTGGGCGAAAACAGCACCGGCAGCCTCACGCTGAGTGAGTTGACGGCGATGATCGGCGCGTCTGCCGTGTCGTCGTCCGGCGCGTCGGTTACTGCTGACACGGCCATGAAGGTGTCTGCGGTCTACGGCTGTGTGTCACTGATTGCCGGGGCTATCTCCACCCTGCCGCTGGGCGTGTTTCAGCGCACAGCAGAAGGCCGGGACAAGGCAGATCACCCTTACTGGTGGCTGTTCAACGAGCAGGCAAGCGAGGCATGGACAAGCTCGGCAGCGCTGGAGTACCTGATCAGCTCCAAGCTGTTCTATGGTGACGGCTTCGGTCGTCTGATGCGCAGCAACCGCAGCAATCAGGTGATTGGCTGGGAGCCTCTGCATCCGCTTTCGGTGCAGCCCTTCAAGCATGAGGGGCGCGTGCTGTATCGGGTGACAAAAAGTGGCGAAGCACCCTACACGTTGGACAGTTCGGACGTGATCCACCTGCCCAGCCTGGGGTTTGATGGACTGACCAGCCCTAGCCCGATCACCTACGCAGCACGCGAAGCGATTGGTACGGCAATTTCTGCACAGCAGTTCAGCGGCCAGTTCTTTGCTGGTGGAGCTAACTTCGACTACGCGCTCAAGACCACATCGAAACTGACGGCGGAACAGCTCACGCAGCTGAAAGCCTCCTTGCTGGGGCGCGCGCAAAACGGCGGGCGCGGCCCTTTGATCCTCTCCGGTGGCCTGGAGCCAGCGCAGCTGTCTGTGAACAGCAAGGACGCCGAAATCCTAGCAACGCGCCTGTTTACGGTGGAAGAAATCTGCCGCGTGTTCGGCGTGCCGCCCCACATGGTGGGCCACACGGACAAGACAACCAGCTGGGGAAGCGGTATCGAATCGCAGGGTATCGGCTTCGTCCGGTACACCCTGCAGCGCCACCTGACGCCCATGCAGCAGGAGTTGAACCGCAAGCTGTGGCCGGTGCGTGAGCGCTTCTTCGTGGAGCACATCACCGCAGCACTGGAGCGCGGCGACCTGAAGGGCCGCTACGAGGCCTACCGCATCGCCCTGGGCCGCGCTGGCGAAATGCCGTTCATGGCGTCTGATGAAATTAGAAGGCTCGAAAACATGCCGCCAAACGAGAACTTGCACATCAACCCCGGCCAGGCTGGAAGCCAGCCAGCAGAAGGGAAGCCGCAATGAATATGAAACTTCTCCAGCTACTGCTGGATAACCGTCGCCCTGATGGGAAGTCGCGCTCGCGTTTCGAGGCAGCGACCAAGGACAGCGGCGAGACGACCGTCTACCTGTATGACCCAATTGTGGGCAGTCGCATGCTTGCCGAGTTGTTCGGATACGTGTGCGCCCAGGAGATGGTGCCCTCCATCGACGGCGTGAAAGACGGCACCCTGGTGCTGCGCGTCAACTGCCCTGGTGGTGACGTTTTCGCCATGCAGGCCATCATGAACGCACTTCGAGCGGCGTCCGAGCGCGGCGTGCGCCTGGTCGGCCAGGTCGATGGCGTGGCTGCCAGCGCCGCCACCGGCATTCTGGCCGTGTGCGACGAGGTAATCATGGGCGCTGGCACCCAATACATGATCCACAACTCCCAAGGCATGGCCATGGGCGACCGCAACGAGCTGCGCGCGTTGGCCGACCTCATGGAAAAGGTGGACGGCGGCATGCTCGAAGCGTACATGGCGAAATCCGGCAAGCCCGAGGCTGCAATTCGCGGCTGGATGGACGCCGAAACCTGGTTCACCGCAGAGCAGGCCGTGGACAACGGATTCGCCGACCGCGTGAACACGGGAGGCAAGAAGGCCAAGGCATCGGCTGACTGGAAGCTAGACGCCTTCGCCAATGCGCCAAAGGCCCCCGCTGCCGACCCCGACCCACAGCCAGAACCAGAGCCCGCACCCACTGCGCTCTTTGCATCGGACGACCACCGAGAACGACAGCAACAGCGCCTCCGGGTGCTATCGCTTCTTACCGCGTAACGATCACCCCAACAACTGAACCGCCCTAGAGGCGGTTTTTTTGTGCCCGCAAGGGCCTCACAGCACCCCGCACGGCGTCCTGCCCTGCGGGTTTTTTATGCCCCTTGCGGGCGCTCTCTTCACAGAAAGGCCACCAAATGGCGTCGAAACTCGCACAACTCCGCGCCCAGCGTGACGCAAAGGCCAAAGCAGCTCACGAACTGAACGCCAAGACGCCCACCGACCAGCGCATGAACGCTGCTGACGCCTCCGCGTTGGACGCCCTGCTGGCCGAAGTGGAAGCAATCGACGGTGAAATCGCCCGTGAGAACCGCATCAATCAGATTGCCGGTGACGCACAAGCCGAACACGAAGCCGCGATGAACGCAGCGACCCGCAACGGCGGTGGCAAATCTGACGAAGCTGCTGCACTGCGCGCCATGCTCAAGGGCGGTTTGTCTGCCCTGACCCCAGAGCAGCGCCAGGCCGTTGCATCTCGCCAGAACCCCGACATTCAGGCCGCAATGTCCACGACCACCGGCTCCGAAGGTGGTTTCACTGTGGCTACGGAATTCAGCCGCCAGTTGATTGAGGCCATGAAGGCCACGGGCAGCGTCCGCAGCGTGGCGAGCAACATCCGCACCGCAACCGGCGCTCAGATGCTGTTCCCAACGACCGACGCGACGGCAGAAGAGGGTGAAATCGTCGGCCAAAACGCATCCGTCACGCTGCTGGAAACCACCTTCGGGCAAGCATCGCTGGATGTCTACAAGTACAGCTCCAAGAGCATCGCTTTGCCCTTCGAGCTGCTGCAGGATTCGATGTTCGACATCGAATCCTACATTCAGAACCTGCTGCGCCTGCGCCTGGGCCGCATCCAAGACCGGCACCACGTTCTGGGCACCGGTACCGGCCAGCCGCACGGCGTGGTCACCAAGTCCACGTTGGGCAAGACCGGCACCACCGGCCAGACCACCAGCGTCATCTATGACGACCTGGTGGACTTGGAGCACTCCATTGACCCGGCCTACCGCGCGAACTGCCGCTACATGATGAACGACAGCACCCTCAAGGCGCTGCGCAAGATCAAGGACAGCCAGAACCGCCCCATCTTCGTGCCAGGCTACGAAACCGGCAACCCTGGCGGCGCGCCCGACCGCCTGCTGGGCCGCGAGATCGTCATCAACCAGTACATGGCCGCCATGGCCGCCAGTGCCAAGTCGATCCTGTTCGGCGACTTCTCGAAGTACCTGGTTCGCGACGTGATGGACGTGACCCTGTTCCGCATGACTGACTCGGCTTACACGCTCAAGGGCCAAGTCGGCTTCGTGGCGTTCTGCCGCTCTGGCGCGAACATGGTGGACAACGGCGGGGCCATCCGCCACTACGCTAACTCGGCCACCTAAGCAGGAGCCTGCACATGGCAACCAAAAAGCAATCCGCCCCGGCTTCGGCTGGGGCTGCACTGGTGCTGTGCGCGGGCGCCTTTGATGGTGTGCGCCCCATCCCTGCGGGCGCCATCGTTGAGGGCGTCCCCGCAGAGGTGTTGAGCGACAACGCGTATTGGCTTGATGCACATCCGGACGCTGTGGCAAGTGCGCGCGAATCTGGCGCTCTTGTACTGCAGTACGCCGACTGACCATGGCAAAGATCGACTTTGTTGCGGCAAAGCTGCATCTGCGCGTCACTGAGCCTGACGAGGACACGCTGATCGCCGCGTTGATCGCCGCCGCCTATGCGAACGTTGAGGGTCGCATCTTCCGCAAGGTGTACGACACGGAAGAAACCATCCCGGCAGAAGACACCACAGGCATCTATGTGAACGAAGCGATCAACGCAGCAGTGCTGCTGATCGTCGGCCACCTGTATGCCAACCGCGAGGACGTGATTACTGGCGCGACATCCACGGCTATACCGATGGGATCCGAGTTTTTGATCACGCCGTACATCAACTTCGCAGGGGGCGCCTGATGCAAGCCGGTCGCCTCAACACCCGCATCACCATCCAGCGCCGCACAGGCGGTGAAGATGCGTGGGGCGCCCCGCTGCCCGCCGGCTGGGAAGACGTAGCCCAGGTGTGGGCGAACGTGCGCCATGTGAGCGGCAGCGAAATGATCCGCGCCGATGCCGATGGGAGCAAGGTCAAGGCCTCCATACGTATCCGCTGGCGCTGCGGCATCGATGCGGGCATGCGCGTGCTGATCGGGCAGTCCTTCTATCTGGTGGATGCTGTCTTGCCTGACATGCAAAAGCGCGAGCATGTGGACATCGTGGCCACCCTGGAGGTCTGAGCCATGGCAAACGGACGCAACAGCACCAGGCGCAGCAGCCGCAAGCACCTGACAGGCCCGAAGACTGACGCCTTCTTTGTGGACGCAAGCGGCATCGATGGAATCGCCGACATGCTCGATCAAATGGGCGAGGCCGTGAGAGACGCTATCCGCCCCGTTGCCCAGGCCGGCGCCCAGGTGTTCTACGACCGAGTGAAGGCGAACGTCGCCGCCATGGGCCGCGTCACCGGTAACCTGAACAACGCCATTTATCAGAAGTACGTCTCCGAGCATTCCGAGGACGGCAAAAAGGCCATCTACCGCGTCTCGTGGAACGTCATCAAGGCGCCGCATGGGCGCTTGCTGGAGCATGGCTACATGCAGCGCTACGCGCGCTATGTCGGCAAGGACGGCAACTGGTACACCGACAAGAAAAAGCCGCTGAAGACGCCAAAGCAAGTCCCAGGCAAATTCTTTGTCGCCCGCGCCCGAGCGGCGGCGCCCGAGGCCATGGCCGCCATGCAAAAAGAACTCGCAGGCCGCCTTGAGGCCTTGCGCTACGGGGGCGCCTGATGGCATTGGAAGATGAACTGCTGCGGCGCCTGCGCCTGCACTGCCCGCGCGTCTCCACGCCCACGGCGCCGTTTGGCACGGCAACGCCCTACGTGACCTGGCAGCACGCCGGCGGTATTGCCGTGCGCTACCTGGACAACAGCGCGCCAGACAAGCGCAACGCCTTCATCCAGGTCAACACCTGGGGCACCAGCAAGAAAGCCGCATTCGACCTGCTGCGCGCCATCGAGGAAGAGCTGTGCGCGGTGACAGATGGCAGCTTTGTCGCGGTGCCGCAAGAGGAACCATCGGACGCCTACATCGACGGCAACGAAGGGCAGCAGCCGGGGCAGCTATGCGGTGCCTTACAGACATTCAAGGTGTGGGGCTCCCGGGCCTGAGGCTCTGCGACGTGTGCTACGGCCCGGTGATTTCCGTACCGTCGATCTTGTAAAGATCATCGAAACAACCGAATTCGATATTCCTGATACCGAATTCGATGTTGATGGGTAGACGCCATCCTGAGAAAATTCATGCATCCCGGCGCGGCACGAAAAGGCGCGGCCAGGTAAGTTGCGATCTGGCACGGCTCGTTAAGGCCGGGTAAGCCAAGGCACGGCAAAACATGGGCCGTAAACGGCAGACAAGGGCGATCTTCGTGTCGCCCTTTTTCTTTGGGAAATCGAATGTCTCCATCAACAAAAGAACTCCACCAAACACTGATTCGGCTCATCAAGGGCTGCGTCAGCGCATGGGAGCGCTGGCTGCAACAGCAGAAGTAACTCCCTCAATCCGTACTGCCTCGCGACATGCCTCGCCTTCGGGCCTCGCGTGTCGGTTGCCTCGCAGAAATCAGCCGCCTTCTGGCGGTTTTTTCATTTCTGAAAGGTAATAAAGTGTACTTAACCGCAGTAGGCTCAAAATTTTTCTACAGCACCAGTTTCGGCCCCAAAAAGACCGTCGATAGCGTCACCAACGCCGACCCGGCCGTGGCCACCTCCACGGCGCACGGCTTCGCCAACGGCAAAGAGCTGCTGCTGCTCAATGGCTGGGAAGATGCCGCCGAATCCATTTGGCGCTCTACCGCCGTCGCAGCCAACACCGTGACGCTGGAAGATCTCGACACCAGTGATACCGAGTGGTTCCCCAGCGGTACCGCGTCCAGCGGCACGCTGCAGGAGGTCTCCAACTGGCAGGAAATCGGCCAGGTGCTGGACGTGTCCAGCACCGGCGGCGGCCGTCGTGACATCACCGTGTCGCCGCTGGCGCGCCGCAACTCCGTCGTGCTGCCCGCCGGCTTCGAAGCATCTGGCATCGACTTCACGCTGGGCTTCGACCCGTCTCGCGTCGATCAAAAGGCCATGGACAAGATCAGCCGCCGACTGTCGCAGCGCGTGGCCTTCAAGTTCGTGCTGCCCGGCGGCGCAAAGCTGTACGCCTATGGCTTCCTGCAGAAGTCCGGCCTGCCGCAAATGGCCAGCCAGGACGTGATGAAGGTGAATGTTTCCTGCTCGTTCCTGGGCATGGTCAGCACCTACGTGGACGCGTAAACGCCCATCCCCCCGAGCACCTACCGCGCCCGCTTCTTCCGTTTTGCGGCGGAAGGGCGGGCGTGGCAAGGGCATTTCAACCCGCCGCAAACGAAAGCATTCAATGAACACCCCCATCAAGCTGAAAACCATCTTTGGCCCCAAGGAAGACTTCAACGTCCCCGTCATTGTCAAGAACCTGCAGGGCCAGGACGTTCAGATCGACTTCCAGTGCAAGGCGCGCACCAAGACCGAATGGGCGCCCGTGAAAAAGGAGATCGTCGCCACGCGCATCGCCAAGATCAAGGAGCAGGCCGAGGCCGCCCTGAAGGAGGAGAAAAAGGCCAAGGACGACGACACCGCGCAGACGTGGAAAGACACACTGAAGCGCGTCAAGGAATTCGAGGAGTCCGACGCCATCGCCCTTGCCGGCGCCCCCAACGCCGAACAGGCCGCCATCGCGCTCAAGATCGCCAACGGCTGGAGCCTGGACATCCCCATGAACGCCGAAAACCTGGCCGCCATGGAAGACGCCTATCCCGGCTCCATCGAGGCGCTGGTGACCGGCTATGACGGCGCCGTGTTTGGAGCACGCGAAAAAAACTGACGGACGTTGCCAGCGCCCTCTATCGCAAGCGCCCCAAGGGCGATGGCGGGTTTGGCAACGTCAAGATGGCCGGCAAGCTGGTGCAAATGGCGCAGGCGGCCGGCATGCAGGAAAACACCGTCGAAGTGTGGCAAGAGAACGCGCCCTCCGTGGCGTTTTTCACTGACTACTGCGGCACGCAATGGCGCGCGGGCATGGGCGGCGCGACCGGGCTGGACTACACGGCCGTGATTGCCAGCCTGCGCACATTGAGGCTGAAGCAAGAGCGTTTTGACGAAGTGTTTGCCGACGTGCGCGTGATGGAGCGCGCGGCGCTGGCTGAGATGAACAAGGAATAGGTATGGCAGAACGCACCGCCCCGCACAGTGAGATCGTTGTCGGTGCGCAGGACAACGCCTCGCCCACCTTTGACCAGATCCGCAACAGCGTCGAAAAAATGGCGCTGGCGATGAAGCAGTCCAGCGACAAAGCCAATGGCGCGATGAAAGATATGGACGCGCAGACGGAAGCGTCAGCGCGCGCGACAAAAAGCGCCCTGTCCGCCATATCTCGCGCGCAAACCGAGGCGATGCGCGGCCTGGTCGAAGCTGGCGGATACGCATACAAATCCGCAGATGGTATTGAGTACCTTGCCAAGCTGCGCAAAGCGGACGCAACTGCAATTCAGGGCCAGGTCGCCGCGCTGCGTGAGCTTGAAGCTGTTATGTCCGCTGCCAGCGCGAAACAGCGCGAGATGGCAAGCCAGCAAAATTTCCTCGCCAATCTGACGCGCGAAACCGAAGGCATAGGCAAGACGCGCGCCGAGCTGGTCGCATTGCAGGCGGCGCAACTGGGCGTGGCAGACAAGGCGGCGCCCCTGATTGCGAAATTGCGCGAGCAGGAGACGCAATTCGGCGCAAACGGCAAATCGGCCAAGGAAATGCAGGCCGCATTGCGCGGCGTGCCCGCCCAAATCACCGACATCGTGGTATCGCTGCAGGGCGGACAGGCGCCATTGACCGTGCTCTTGCAGCAGGGCGGCCAGCTGCGCGACATGTTCGGCGGCGTGGGAGTCGCGGCGCGCGCATTGGGCAGCGCCGTGCTGGGCATGGTGAACCCGCTTACCGTCTCGCTCGCCACTGTCGCGGGCCTGGGCTACGCCTACAGCCAGGGCAGCAAAGAGGCCGATGCTTTCCGCCTGGCCCTGGTCTCCACCGGCAGCGCATCCGGCGCCACCGTGGGCCAGATGCAGCAAATGGCCGCCAGCATAGACGGCGTGGTGGGCACGCAGGCCAAGGCCGCCGAAACGCTGGCCCTGTTCGCCACGCAAACGGTGGCCGGCAAGGCCAGCATGGAGCAATACGCGACCGCTGCCATTGCATGGGAGCAGGCCAGTGGAGAATCGGTGGAGAGTGTCGCCAAGAAGTTCGGCAGCTTGAAGGATGCGCCGCTACAGGGCGTGCTCAAACTCAACGAGAGCATGAACTTCCTGACCGAATCGGTCTATGCGCAGATCAAGTCCTTGGAAGAGCAGGGCAAGACCACCGAGGCGGCGAAGGTGGCGCAGGACGCACTGGCGAACGCACTGCAAGACCGATCTGCCGAGATGGTCAAGAACCTGGGCAGCATCGAGCGCGGCTGGAAGAACGTCAAGCACGCCGTCGCCGAGACCTGGGACGCCATCAAGGCTATAGGCCGCGTCACGCCACCCGAGGAGTTGCTGTCGGCATCCCGCTCGCGCGTGAACGTGATGCAGGCCGAATACGACTACAAGATCCAGCGCGGCATGTCCACGGGTACGCTTGGCGAGCGGCTGGAGAAGGAAAAGGGGCTACTCGCCACGCTGCAGGCGCAGGTGAAGGCCAACGCGGACAGCGCACAAGCCGAGGCCGACCGGCTCACGCGCGTCAACGCCAGGGCCGACGCGGACAAGAACGCGCTGAAGTACCTGGACGATCAAGCCAAGATGGCGCGGCAGATCGCGGCCGAGCGCGAGACCATCCAGCGCGCCTACACCGGCAAGACCGATGCTGCATCGCAAAAGGCCATGGCGGCGGAAATCGAGGCCAGCGAAGCGAGCATCCGCAATAGCTACGAAAAGACAAAGAAGGTGCGCGAGTCGGCGGCGACTGGCGAAAGCGAAGTCGCCAGCATCCGCGCCAAGATCGCGGAACAAACGCGCTACCTGAAGACCATGCAGGAAACCGGCGCGGAATACACCAAGCTGACCGAAGGCGAGCGGCTGGTCATCAAGATCAACGAGGAGCTTCAAACCGGCCTGAAAGGCGCGGCCAGGGCCAACAAGGAAAAGGCACTGGCAGCAGCCGAGGCGCTGGTGGTGGTTGAAAAGCAAGTCGGCGCGGAACAGGCGCTCGCAAAGTCCAACGCAGAATCCGAGGCCGCCTATCGAAAAGACCTGTCTGCCATGGCGCAGCGCACCGATGCCATGGACGCGCAGGCGGCGCAGTTGGAGGCCGCCAATGCCGTGTACGGCAAAGGCAAGATCGCCATTGAGGAGTACAATCTGCAGCTGGAGCAGGAGCGGCTGAAGCGCCTGAATGCGCTTGGCCTGCAGGGTGCAACGACCGAAGAGTTGACACGCGAAATCGAAGCCCGGCAGCGGCTGATTGCCGCCATGAAGCAAGCCGAGTTCAAGGCGGCAAGCCAAAAATCTACCGAAAGCCTGAAGCAGGCCAGGGCCGCGAATGGCCTGGTGCGCGAAGAAATCGGCCTGATCGGCATGACCGAGGTGGAGCGCAAGAAAATCATTGCAGCACGCAAGGCAGAAATCGAACTCGCAAAGGAGCTGCGCGCCATCGACGCCATGGGCATTGACGAATCGGACAAGGAAACGCTGCGCATTGAGGCCCGCGCCAAATCCCGGATTGATGCGGAGACCAATGCGTCGCGCGCTGTGCTGGACGTCTGGCAAAAGACCGCCGACGACATCAACCGCAGCTTGACCGACGCGCTGCTGCGCGGTTTTGAGAGCGGCAAGGACTTCGCCAAGAACCTGCGCGACACGATCAAGAACATGTTCAGCACGCTGGTGCTGCGGCCCATCATCAGCGCCGAGATGCAGCCCGTGTCTATGGCGATCAATGGCGCGGTGCAAGGCGGGGGCAGCGCCGGGTCGGCGATGAATCTGCTGTCCATGGGCAAGGATCTGTACGGGGCCATACAGGGCGGGTTTGCCACCATGACGAACAGCATCGCCATGTATGCGCAGCAGGGCATCAACTTTCTGACGGGCGCGGGGCCGATGTCCGCCACGTCGCTACCAGGCGCCGCGGCGCAGGGCATTGGTGCCGCGGGATCAGCGCTGGCAGGCGTTGCCGGCGGCATCTACGGCGGGCGCTTTGTGTCGGGCGGGTATTCAGCCTGGGGCGGCTCAGGCAATTCGGCCGTGAACACGGGCACGGCCATAGGCGCCGCCGTCGGCTCCATCGTGCCTGGCATCGGCACGGCCCTGGGTGCACTGGTCGGCGGCCTGCTCGGCGGCGCCGTCAACCGCCTGTTTGGCCACAAGCTCAAGGACAGCGGCATCGAGGGCGACTTTGGCGGCGCCACCGGCTTCGAGGGCCGCCAGTTCGAGTACTACAAGGGCGGCGTCTTCCGCTCCGACAAGACCAAGTACAAAGACTTGGACGAAGAAACCCGCGCAGCCCTCGCCGACACCTTCAACACTATGCGCAGAGGCGCCAAGGAGATGGCCGGCGTGCTGGGCCTGGGTACCGAGGCCATCGACAGCTTTACCGCCCACGTCAAAGTCTCCTTGAAGGGCCTGAGCGCCGAGGAGGCCGACAAGCGCCTGAAGGAGGAGTTCGACAAGCTCTCCGAGTCGCTGGCCTCGACCACCCTGGGCACCGATGAATACACCCGCTCTGGCGAAACCGCCGTGCAGACCCTCACGCGCCTGTCGAGCAGCCTGGTCGCAGTGAACTATGTATTCGACCACCTCGGCGTCACCCTGCTGTCGGCCAGCCTGGCGAGCGGCGACCTGGCATCGGGGCTGATCGACGCCATGGGCGGCATGGAGCAATTCCAGTCCACCCTACAGGGCTACTACCAGTCGTACTACAGCCAGACCGAGCAGCTGTCGAACGCGGCGCGCACCATGGGCAAGGGCTTCGATGAGCTGGGCGTGGCCATGCCCCGCTCGCGCCAAGAACTGCGCGGCATGATCACCGCAGCCCTGGAGGCCGGCGAATCGGGTCAGGAGCTGGCCGCCAGCTTGCTGAACGCATCGGCCAACTTCGACAGCTTTGCCGACTCGCTGATGTCTCTGTCTGGCATTACGACCGACACCATCAAAGGCATCTTCTCGACCATCCTGGATGAGGCCGGCAGCGCGCAGGAAGCCGAGCAGATGGCCGCCGATGCCTTCGGCGTGATGATCATGGACTCGATGCAGAACGCCATGCTGTCGGGCTTGAGCGACATGGTCATGAACAGCCTGGTGGCCCCGATGATGGAGAGCATGCTTGCAGGCGCCGTGACGGGCAGCACCGCGCTGGCGTCCGGCGGCGCCACGGCCGCCGCGGCCATGGCCCAGGGTGGGGCCTATGCCGGCGCGGCGAATGCAGGCGGCGGTGCGGCGGCGGCGGATAGCATGGCCCAGGGCGGGGCGTCTGCCGGCGCGTCCATGGCCTCGGGCGGCGCCGCGGCGGGTGGGGTGGTGGGCTCCTTCCTCGACCATGCAAAAGTCTACCTGGGGAATTTCACTGCCGTGATGAGCGACCCGGAGGTCCAGGCCGCGATGGCCGAGCTGGGAAAGACCTTCGGCTCCACCGCTGGCAGCTTGTACAGCTTCTCGGGCGGCGGTGGTGGTGGCGCCAAATCGTTCAATGGCGGCGGCGGCGGTGGCGGTGGTGCCGCCAGCGAGGCCGACAAGCTGGCCGAGTCCATGAAGAAGCTGGGCGAGGTCATAGGCGACGAAATCAAGCGCCTGACCGGCGCCATGGACGACTTCGACCCCAAGCGCGGGCGCGACTCCCTACTGTCCGAATTTGCCATCAACACCGCCAAGGCCAGATCCGGCGACACCGGCGCGTTGGACACGCTCTCCAAGCTGTCCAAGGAGATCGAGAGCGCCACCAAGCTGACAGCGGCCAGCGCCCTCGACCTGAACGCCACGCGCGGCTGGCTGGCCGCAAGCTTGGCCGACACGCTCACATCGCTCAAGCTCGACCTGCCCAAGTTTGCCGTCGGCACCAACTACGTACCGCGCACCATGGCGGCCGTAATTCACGAAGGCGAGGCCATCGTACCCAAGGCCTACAACCCCTGGGCCAGCGGCGGCGCCCCACAGCAAAGCAATGCGCGACTGGAGGCGCTGGTGACCCAGCTGATCGAAGACAACCGCACCCAGGCCGGCGAGATTGCGCGCCTACAGGCCCGCGTGGCGCGCGTGGTGGAAAAGTGGGACGGCGACGGCCTACCCTCCGAGCGTGAGGAGGCCTCGGTATGAATGACAAAGCCTTGACCGTGGTGCGCCCGCTGGCCATCACCCCAGCCATGATGGTCAGCAGCAACGTGCCAGAGACAGACCACCCAGAATGGGCCGCAGGCACCACCTACGCCGATGGTGATCGCGTCATCATCGCGGCCCAGCACAAGGTGTACCAAAGCCTGGCGGCTGGCAATGTGGGCAACAACCCGACGGCCGCGGCCCTGCCTCCTAAATGGCTGGAGGTTGGCTCCACCAACCGCTGGCAACCATTCGACAAATCCGTCAGCAGCCAGGTCAAGCGGGCCGGTGCCATCGGCTACCGCATCAAGCCGGGACAGGCTGTCTCGGCATTGGGCGTGCTCAACATCACGGGCGGCACCTCGGTGCGCGTGCGCGTGGTTGACCCGACCTTTGGCACGGTGTACGACAAGACCGTGAGCCTGTCGCGTACCCCGCGTGCGGGCGGCTGGTGGGCCTGGTTCTTTGGCGAGCGCCATTTCCCCACGCAGGTGATCTTGCGCGACATGCCCAGCTATCCGCTGGCAGACGTGCTGATAGACATCGCGGGCACGGCCGACCTGGCCGTGGGCGTGATTCTGCTGGGGCAGCAGCGGCATTTCTCGATGGGCGTAAAGATGGGCGCGCGCGTGGGCATACAAGACTACAGCCGCAAGGAGCGCAACGAGTTCGGCGATGTGCTGCTGGTGGAGCGGGCGTTTTCCAAAAAAGCCAACCTGTCCATGATGCTCCAAGCCTATGAGGTGGACGCGCTGCAGCAGTTTCTGACCGACGTGCGCTCCACCCCCTGCCTGTGGGTGGGCACCAGCCGCTACGAGGCGACAACGATCTACGGCTTTTACAAGAGCTTCGACATCGTGCTGTCGTACTTCGACTACTCCGACTGTGATCTTGAACTGGAAAGCCTGACATGACCGATATCGTGACGACCATCCCCATCGATGCGCTACCCCCCGCGCCTACGCCCGCAGACACCCCGCAAGACTTTGACAGCAAGGCCTTTGCGCTGCTGGCGGCCATGGTGGCCATGGTGGCGCAGTTCAACGACACGGGCAGCAAGACCAGCCAGAACGCCATCGCCACCAACGAGCGCGCCACCTCGGCCGGCGCGTCCGCCACCTCGGCCACGGCCTCGGCCGCATCGGCAGCGCAAGACGCCGCGCGCCTGGCCGACCTGGATGAGTTGTGGCTGGGCGCCTTTGCCTCCGACCCCACAAAGGGCCGCAACAACGCGCCGCTGGTGGCGGGCAATGCCTACGTCAACACCGTCACGGGCGTGGTGCGCGCGTACAACGGCAGCGCCTGGGTGCAGGGCGTCGGGGCCGTGGCCGGCGTCAACAGCCTCAACGGCGAGGCTGGCGCCCTGGTCAAGACCACCTTGGCGGCCTATGGCATCACCGACATCGCCACGGGGGCGAAGGGCGCCGTTGACCTGAACACCGTTATCAAGTCCGGTTTCTACGCGGTCACCACGCCCGCGAACGGCCCGGCCGGTGTGACGAACTCGCAGCTCATCGTCTCGTGCGATGGCATAACGGCTACGCAAATTATCACGGACAAGGCGACCGGTGCGCTGTTCGTGCGCGCCGGCAGCGGACTGTCAGGCGCGCCGGCGTGGAGCCCGTGGCGCCGCGTAGCGCTGCATAACGACGTGGCCGTGCCGCTGGCCGGCGGCGCCATGGACTGCAACGCTGGCAACTACTTCACCGAGACCATCAACGGCTCGCGCACCCTGTCTTTTGCCAACATCCCCTCGGGCGCGTATGCCTGCGTGTTGGAGGTCAACCACACCAGCGGCACCATCACCATGCCGGCGGGTACGGTCTGGAAGGGCGCCGCCCCGACGCTGCTGACCGGCAAACGCCACCTCTTCTTCTTCCAGCGCGCGCAGCTGGGCACGGCCGGCTGGTACGCCTCGGCCATCGACGGGTACAGCGCATGATCCATCCCATGATGTTCTCGGGCACCGGCCTGGCCCCCTGGCAGGCGATGTACACCTACGCGGGCACCTACTCGCTGATCGTCCCCGATAACTGTTTCTCAATGGCTGGGGTGGTGATTGGCAGCGGCGGGGGTGGAGCGCGCGGGGCCTCTGGCGACACGAATTCGTCGCCCGCCGGCGGCGGTGGCGCCCTGTCGTACAGCAATGCCATCGCCGTCACGCCGGGAGAGACGCTCTCCGTGATCGTGCCCAACGGAGGCGCGGCGGGCGGCAATATGTCCAGCGGCTACGCGGCTGCGGACGCCGGCATCCAGCGCGCAGGCGCCTGGTTGCTCAAGGCGGAAGGCGGCCGTGGCGGCAACTGGGCATCTGGCATTGGCGGCGACGGCGGCCTGGCCGTGGCGGGTGTGGGTGATGTGCGCTATTCGGGCGGTAAAGGCGAGAACGCGACGAGCTTCACCTATGGCGGTTTTTCTGGGATGTACACAAACCACGGGATCGCAGGCAGCACCGCGAACGCCTTGAGCGCCGATCTGTTCGGCGCCAACAGTGGCACGAACCTGGGCCGTGGCGGTTCGGGTGGAAGAAGCAGCGCGAACGCGGGCGCCGTGGGTGGCGTGCGCATCATGTGGGGCGATGGCCGCTCCTTCCCAAGTGCTGCCGGCAACATCGTGCGCCCCGGCTGGTGGCGGTACTACCGGCTGTATGTGACGGCCATCGGATCTGGTTCGACCTTTGGACTGGGCGAGGTCGAGCTGCGCGCATCGGCCAGCGGTGCCGACATGACCAACACCGGCACCGGGGTCGCTGGCACCAGCGGCGTTGGCCTCGCGCGCATCGTGGACAACAAGTGGGCGGTGGATGCGGATTGCTACGAAACCTTCAGCGGCGCGGCGCCTTACTGGGTCAGCGCCGACCTGGGCACCTACACCGCCGAGCAAGCCGTCTTCGCGGCCGAGCTGGCCATTTATCCGCCGGTTACCGGGACTGCCGAGAGGTCTCCCAAGGACTTCATTGTCCAGGGCTCCAACGACAACGCCACCTGGACGAACATCAAGAGCTTCAGCGGCGTGACGGGCTGGACAGCCGGCACGCCGAAGATTTTTAGCCTGACTTGACCGACCCGCTGGAATACACCCCATGCACTACATCAACACCAAGACGGGCGACTATCCCGTGACCCTGGCCGGCGTAATGGCCGCACATCCGTTGACGCTGTTCCCCAGCGATTTTGCAGAGGCTTTTGGCGACTACGCCCCGGTGCAGCCGGCGCAGCCGCCGGCCCACGACAGCGCCACGCACAAGGCGGTAGAGCTGGCCCCGGTGCAAGATGGCGGCCAGTGGCGCCAGGCGTGGCAGATCGCCGCGTTGACCGCCGCAGAACTCAAGGCCCTGGTGCCGCCCAAGGTGACGCGCCGACAGGCACGCCAGGCGCTGCTGCTGGCCGGGCTGCTGGACGATGTGCAGCCGGCCATTGATGCCATCCCTGACCCCGTGCAGCGCGGCCTTGCGCAGATCGAATGGGACGATTCGCAGGAGTTCGATCGCCATCGGCCGCTGCTGATTCAGCTGGCCGGCGCGTTAGGGCTGGATGGTGAGGCGCTGGACAACCTGTTTATCCAGGCGGGGGCGCTATGACCCGACCGGCCCTCCCCGACATCGTGCGCGGCGCCACGCTGGACATCGCTGTGCGTATCCCTGACGGATTTGCCGATGGCTACTTTGCCGGTTGGGTGCCCACGTCTCAGTTGCGCACCTATGCCGACGTGCTTATTGCCACCCTGGATGCGCAGTGGGTCGATGCTGCCAACACCCGATACATCCGGCTGCGCGCGGCAGACACCAGCGGCTGGCCCCCAGGCCCAGCGCAGTTTGACGTGCGCCTGACATCGCCAGCGGGCGTGCGCCTGCAAACCACGACGGCCACGCTGCCGATTACCAAGGGAGTCACCCGCGTATGACAACGCCATGCGTTTTAGAGCTTGAGGGCGTGCCAATCCCCGTGTGGCAGGCCGAATTTACTACCGCCGTTATCCATGGCGGCGGCGCTGGTGGCCCTGGTGGCCCTGCGGCCTGGGGCAGTATCACCGGCACCATCGCCAGCCAGGCCGATCTGGCCGCCGCGCTGGCGGCCAAGGCCGATCTGGCAACCCTGGCGCCAGTGGCCACCAGCGGCGCCTACGCGGACTTGACCGGCACGCCCATGCTTGGCACGGCCGCTGCTGCCAGCGTGGGCGACTTTGCGCCCACGGTGCATACCCACCTGGCCGCATCCATCGCCGACAGCACGCCCACCGGCCGCGCCCTGCTGACTGCCATTGATGCGGCTGCGGCCAGGGCGGTCATCGGCACCACGCAGTCAGCATGGGGCAATATCACCGGCACGCTGTCGGCGCAGGTAGACCTGTCCGCAGCGCTGGCCGGCAAGCTGTCTGCCGCAAGCAACCTGGGCGACCTTGCCAGCGCCGCCGCGGCGCGCATCAACCTGGGCTTGGGCAGCGCCGCGCAATCAGCTGCCAGCAGCTTTGCCACGGCGGCGCAGGGCGGCAAGGCCGACACTGCTTTGCAGCCCGGCGCGGGCCTGTCTGCCATTGACAGCGCGGCGGCAAACAAGCTGGCTAGCGTGCAAGCTGGCGCCCAGGTAAACGCCGTAGCCAGCGTGGCAGGCAAGACTGGCAGCGTCACACTGGTGGCAGCCGACATATCCGGCTTGGGCGCGCTGGCTACAAAAAGCACCGTCGCAGTGGCTGACGTATCGGCCAGCGGCACGCCCGGTGCCGGTACGTTTTTGCGCGGCGATGGCGCCTGGGCCGTGCCTCCAGCGGGCGGCGGAGGCGGTGCGGCTGCCTGGGGCGGCATCACTGGCACGCTGGGCGATCAGGCCGACCTGTCGGCGGCCCTAAATGCCAAGGCCAATACCGCCACCCTGGCCGCAGTCGCCACGGCCGGCACCTATGCATCCCTGACCGGCAAGCCAACACTTGGCACGGCAGCCGCATCCAGCACCAGCGACTTTGCCGCAGCCAGCCACAGCCATGCAGCCAGCGCCATCAGCGACAGCACGGCCACTGGCCGGGCGCTGCTGACAACCGCCAATGCAGCAGCAGCGCGCGCCACGCTGGGCCTGGGTAGCGCGGCCACGTCTGCCCTGGGCGACTTTGCCACAGCAGCACAAGGCGTTAAGGCAGACAGCGCCGTGCAACCCGCAGGCCTGGCGCCCTACGCCAAAACTGCGGACTTGCCGCCTGTGCCGACAAATGTTAGCCAGCTCATAAACGACAGCGGATTTGTGTCGGACATCAGCGGCAAAGTGGACAAGGTCGCTGGGAAGGGACTGTCCACCGAGGACTACTCCAGCGCCGAAAAGACCAAGCTTGCCGGTATTGCCACAGGCGCCACGGCCAACGCGGCTGATGCTGACCTGCGTGACCGTGTCACGCATACCGGGAGCCAGGCCATTGCCACGGTGACCGGCCTGCAGTCTGCGCTGGATGCCAAGCAGCCCTTGCTGGTGTCTGGATCCAACATCAAGACCGTCAACGGCCAGGCGCTGCTGGGCGGTGGCGACCTGGTGATTGCTGGCGGCGGCGGCGCAGCACCTACCGACCTGCTCGCCCCCGTCAACACCACACCCGCATCGGGCGCCACCGGCATCGGCGCGCAACCGGCGCTGGTGTGCGGCCCCTACTACGAGCTGTACGGCGCTGCGCAAGCTGCCATCCAGGTGCAGCTGCACACTGCCAATGTCTGGACTACGCCCCTGCACGACAGCGGCGAGAAGCCTGCAGCCACGTCCTACCTGCTGCCCGCTGGCCTGCTGGTGGTTGGCACGACCTACTGGTGGCGTGCCCGCTACAAGTCGGCGCGCGCGGGGTGGGGTGACTGGTCAACGCCGACCAGCTTTACTACTGCTGCGAGCTTCGGGCACTACGTAGCCGCGCCACCAGCCATTTCGCCCGCAGTTGGTGACCCGCTGGGCGGCGGCTACTACGCCGGGCAGATCTGGAACGAGGTCACGCAGTCCGCGACCAGCACCACGATAGGCACGGGCGCAAAGACGTTCACCGTGCCTGACATGACCACGAACAGGCTCTTTTACGAAGGGCAGCAAGTCGAGGTGCGCAGTCGCGGTACGCCCACGACGAAGATGGTTGGCACCGTGACGGGCGCTTTCGGCTCGTCGTTGACCGTGACCGTGACCAGCACAAGCGGCAGCGGCACGCTGATTGATTGGTCAATCATGGCTGTGTACCGCATCATTTGCGCGCCGAAGGCGGGCGGAGAGCACTCTGGAATTGCACTCAAAAACGCGAACACATTGCTGCCTGCGGCCTGCGAGACGGCCGCAGAGGGCGCATTGGCTACGGCGGCCATGGTCGCTGCGGACAGCTCCACTGTTTATCCGGCCGCATGGTGGGCCAAAGGCCTGAGCATTGGTGGCTACACAGACTGGTATGTGCCAGCGCGTGATGAGATGTACTTGTGCTACGCCGCATTCAAATCAGGGCCTACCGCCAATGTCGTGCAGAAGCGCGCGGACTACGGTATGCCTACTTTCAAAACGCGCGGCGCTTATGGTGATGTATTCCCGAGCAACGAGGGCACAAGCCTGAACACCGTTCCGCAGCGCCCTGCAAATACGTCTACCGTGCCGCCGATAACGCTGCTCGCGGCATTTGCAGCGGGCGGGAGCGAGGCGTTCGCGGAGGCTGACTACACAACGGTTGGCGACCGTGTTGAGTACCCGGAAAGCTCCGTGGTTGTGCACATGGGCACATGTGTGGCAGGCGCCAATTACAAGTCCACAAACAGGCGAGTCCGCGCAGCGCGAAGGATGTTTGTATGACCCAGTACCTCAAGTACACCCATGTCGATGCCATGACCGGCATCCCTGTCACCCAAGAGCCTGCACGCAATGGCCCCATGGCCCCCGCAGTCGCCGGCCTGCAGTTTGTCTGGGCACGCGAGTCGCTGTACCCGACCGAGCAGCCGCAGCTCTTCGGCACCTGCCCGGATGAGTCCGACACCTCCGTCCCCGGCGTGCTGGGCGTGTTTGTGCAGCAGGACTTCGAGACGATGCAAGCCGACGAGATGGTGGCAAGGGCGGCGATGCTGCCTTCGCAGCGCATCACGCGGCTTGCGTTTCGCAACCGCTTCAAGGCCGCCGAAAAGGTGGCGCTCGAAATCGCCTCGCTGGACGACCCGGCAGCCGCCATGCCCCAACGCCAGCAGGCCGCGATGCTGCGGGCCTATTTGGCCGACGTTGCTGCCGCCACGCATATCGACCTGGGCCGCGCAGACACGCGGGGGGGCGTGCAGGCGCTGGAGGCATTCGGCCTGATTGCCCCGGGCCGGGCCGCTGAAATCCTGGACGCGCCCATCGACCCCACGGAAAGGGAGCACGCATGACCCTGCAAGTCGCCTTCTATAAGGGCCGCACTCGGCTGTACGACAAGGTAACGCAATGGTGGCTAAAGGGCAGCTACAGCCACTGCGAGCTGATCCTCGGACAAGACCCGCAAGGCCTGTTGATCTGCGCATCGTCGTCCGCGAGGGACGGCGGCGTGCGCATCAAGCACATGCAGCTCAACCCCGATCGCTGGGACGTTATCACGGTGCAGGGCGACGTGTACGACGCCTGGCATTGGATGGCCCTGCACGCGGACGAAGGCTACGACTGGCTGGGCTTCTTTGGCTTCATCGCCCGTGCGCTGGGGCATGACCCCAAGCGCTGGTTCTGCAGCGAGGCTGTGGCCGAAATGCTCGGCATCCCCGAGGGCTGGCGCTTTGACCCCTGCAGCCTGCATGCCGTGCTGTCGCGTGAGTACCCTGGCGCGGGAAGGGCGGTCACGCCGTGAAGCTGATGCAATTCTTCGCGCTGTTTACCGAGCGCGAGCTGTACCTATTGGTCATGCGCGACCTGTACGACCGCAACACGCGCCGCGTGTATCGGGCCGTTGTGCGCGCGGGCATGCGCGCCGTGCCGGTGTACCTGTCCTTCGTGCAGTGGCTGGGCGTCATTGACTCTGACCGTCGCGCGGAAATCGAGGCAAATATGAAGGGAGCCGCATGAACGAACACCTCGACCCCGTGAACGTGCTGATCGCGCTCGGCAGCGTGCTTTTTGGCTCGCAGCTGGCCGGGATCATTGGCCCCTACGCAGTCATCATCATCGCGGCCACTGTGGGTGCATCGTGGTCACTGGGCAGTCGCGCACCAACGACACGCGGCAGCGCAGTGCGCTACTTTGTGCTGCTCAACGCCACGGCCATGGTCGTGACGGTGCAGGCCGCAAACGGCCTTGCCCTGTGGATGGGCCTGCAAAACACGTCCTGGCTGCTGGCGCCCATCGCGCTGCTGATCGGCGGCGTGGGCGACAGCTGGCCCCGCATCGCGCGATGGGCCGTGGGCCTGGCCGGCCGTGTGATTGAGCGCCGCACCGGCGGCGATGGGGGTCAGCAATGATTACCTGGTCTGATATGCAGCACTTGCTGGCGCTGCTCAATTTTGGTGCCTGCACCAGCATCGGCTGGTTTTGCGTGTGCCGGCTCAACACCGACAAGGCGCGCATCTACCGCATGGCGCGCCTGCGCTACACGCTGATGATGGCTGCGGCCACTTCGTCGGGCCTGCAGCCGCTGCTGTGGGGCGAGTGGCCTAGCGTGGCTGATACCGCTTTGGCGCTGGCCGTGTGCGCGTGGCTGGCGATGTCCACTTGGGGCGCGCCCCATCCTTATGACGGCCCGCGCAGGCGGATGGGAGATTTGCAATGAGCTACTTTGATGACTGCTTTGCCAAACTGATTGGGCACGAGGGGGGGTACAGCAATAACCCCGCAGACCCTGGCGGGGAAACCATGTGGGGCGTGACCCTCAAAGTTGCGCGTGCGAATGGCTACACCGGCCCCATGCGCAGCATGGGCCTGGACGTGGCAAAGGGCATCTACCGCGCGCTGTACTGGGATCGCTGCCGCTGCGACGATCTGCCGCAGGGCGTGGCGTTTGACGTGTTTGACGCCGCCGTCAACAGCGGCCCCGGCCAGGCCGCCCGCTGGTTGCAGCGTGCCGTGGGCGTGGCTGATGATGGCGTGATCGGCCCGGTCACGCTGGCAGCTGTGCGCAAGCTGCAGCCTGGCGCCCTGCGCGCTCGTTACAGCGGGATGCGGCTGGACTTCATGACGCAGTTGTCCACATGGGGCACCTTCGGGCGTGGCTGGGCGCGTCGCATCGCTGCTAATCTGAAGGAGGTGGGGGCATGATCATCCTTTGGTGGGCCATGGCCCTGACCTGGTGGAGGGCGTGGACGTGATACCAGCCCTCTACACCCACGCGGCAGCCGCGGCCGTCGCTGCAGCGCTGGCCTTCGGCGGCGCCTGGCAGTGGCAGGCGAACAAGTACGGCGCCCAGCTGGCCAGCATGCGCACAGACCATGCGCAGGTGCTGCAGCAGCTGGCCGACAAAACCCAGGCCGCCTACGAGGCTGTGCGCGAGCGCGAGGGCCAGGTGCAGGCCGCGCTCGCCCAGGCCGATCAACAACACCAGCAGGAGCTGACCCATGCCAAAACTGAAACCGACCGCCTGCGCGCTTGTGTGCGTGCTGGCACTTGCGGGGTGCGCATCATCACCCGCAGTACCGCCTGTGCAGCCGGTGGTGATGTGCCCCAAGATGCCGGCGCCGGCGGCGTGGGCGATGGAGCCGTCGCGCTCGATGACGCTGCTGCAAACCGTGTTCTCGATCTCCGAGAGTCCGTCCAGTCCGACGCCGCGAAGCTCGCCTACCTCCGGGAGTACGCCAGCGCGTGCTACCGGGCTGGGGTTGAGGGCGCCGGGGTAGTAGGCGGCGCCGACTCAAACCCTCCATGACCGATGGCTTTTGCGCCAACGGTTGCGGCAACGATGCGATAAAAATAAAAAACCATAGCTAGAAACCTATGGCGCCCGCGAGCTTCCGAATCTCCTTCGGCTCAAGCAATTCGCCTTCTGTGATCATTGTCGCTGGCTCCAAAAAAGAAAAACCGCCTCAGCGGGCGGCTTGGTTGATTCGCGCGTGGCTCAGTTCAGGACGCTGTACCCTCGCCCCTGCATGCAGCGCTTGATGATGTCGCGTTGCGTGCCCTCTCCGGCCGCTGCGCCATGCAGGCCGCCGGCCACCGCGCCGACTGCTGCGGCCTCATTGCCCCAGCCGCCCCGGCCACCGCCGACGGCGAGCAGGGCGACACCCAGAAGGGCACCGAATACCGCCCCGGCAACAGCGCCCTCGGTCGCGCCTGCGCGCTGAGTGGCGTAGGATTGGCACTCCGCCAGGTCTTGGCTGTAATTGGCGCCATGGGTGCGGCCGTCAACCAGCGGTTGATATTGCGCGCCGGTATTTGCGCAGCCGGCCAGGATGGCTGCAGACAGGATGATGGCGGTGGTTTTCATGGTGTAGTCCGCGTTTGATTTTTTAGGCTTGCCTAAACGCCGTTTCTGTGTGGAGACTGGTGCTTAGACGGCGTGGGTTGTCGTCTAATTCTGGTTAGAAGCCGCTAGTTTCTTGCCTCGTTTAGCGTAAAACCATGTCAGGCTATCAACATAGCCGCCGCCCATCCTGCACCGAAGCACAGGCAGTGCGTGCGCTGAAAGAATGACCAACTCACACCCAATACTTTCCGGGTCTGCATCAGGAACTTCCATTGGCTTTGGCCATGTTCCGAAGTTTTCTACAGCCCACGCAGCTATTTGCTTTCTGCGCGCAGACACAAGCCTTCCTTCACTCATAATGTCCTCGCGTGTTCTAACTTTTCAATCAACCCGACCGCCCTTACGGGCGTCGGGTTATCTCAGGCGTTAGGTCATCCAATGCCAGCAGCCAGGTTCTTTCTGTGAATGCCGCAGCAATCCGCGTTTTTGCATTCGAGCAGCAGTACCAGCAGCAACCCACTGCCCCTTTTTCGGCCCGCCGTTATGTCGGTATATGGGCGTTTTCAGCCAGTAGGCATCCGGCCACAGCTTTTCGGCAATGAATTGCGGATTCATCGCCTCATTGCTGGGGTTTGCTGCCCGTAGCGTTTCGGCCATTTGCTCAAGTGTTGCCATTTTTCTTCTTTCGGTTGTTTGGCTCTAACCCGTCCATCAACCGGACGCGCTAAAGCGCGCCGGTTATCTCAGGCGTTATGCGTCTAGGTTGTACTTGGCATCAAGCAATCGCCTCGACTGCTCACAGACATTGCCTCCCTCAAGGCGCACAGTGCACTGCGATACCTTTGCCCGCAGGCCGCGCCATGCGCCGCGCACAAATGGCAGCCAGTCGGCGGCAGCCTTGCGCGACGGGTAAGCATTGCCTACCCGCGTCCAGCCTGTTGCCGGGTGCATCACCATCGTAAAAAACACGGTTCTCTTTTCCATTTCTCAGTCTCCACGCCTAACAAGTCGTTCAACGCGAAGCCGCTTCGCGGCTCGCGTTAACTCAAGCGTTAGATGGGTTAAGGCGTATGGTGTTCATCAATACGTCCAAAAACATACCCCGCTCAATGGCGTGGCTCGGTGAAGTCCGGGATTGGCTGGCGCTTGTCGCGCCGGTTGCGGCTACGTCTTGAGGCCATGGCTGTCTCCTTTGCATGGTGCGCCACCGATCCGGCGCAGGTAATGCGCTGGCAGGGTGCTCCAGTCGAAGTCGTCTTTGAAGTCTCCGCAGTGGTGTTCGCGTGGCGTCATGACGTGGCCCGCTGCCAGCGGGTAGGTGGTGCCGTGAATGCCCAGCATCGCCACGCGCTGCCCGGCTGGCACTGGTGCGGATCGGTGGCACTCTCCAGCGATGCTGTTGTGCTGATGCCACCAGTCACAGCCTGCGCAGCAGGGGCCGTGCTTCACGTACCAGCGGTCGGCAAGCTCCTGGGCGTCAGGCATGGCCGTCTCCCTTCTTGATGCCGATGCCGTGGGCGGCTTCGATGGCGCGGCCGAGCGCGACATGAAAGTCGTCGTTCTTGTCCTCGAAGTGCTCCTTGAAAGCGATATCTGCAAGTGCGCTGATCTGCTCATCCGTCAGCGGTTCAGGCCCGCGCGGGAACACCGAAGGATTGACCTGGTGCAGTCGCCCCCAGCGCTTGGCCTCGGCAAGTTGATGCTCGTTCAACCTGTCGTGCTGGCCCATGCCCAGCGCAAAGCGGATTGGTTGACCCACCGGACTGTTGCCGCCCTGGTGATGCCACAGCACCCACAGCAGAGCCGCGCGCGCCGTATCCGTGAAGTCTGGCGACAGTTCGTCAGTCTCTACTACAGCCGGTTCCATGTGCTTGAACCAGAGGGCAAAGACTGCACGCAATCCAGCAAGATGCACGTCTAGCGGATTGCCATGGGCAGGAACCGAGTCATACGCCTGAAGAATCTCTTCATCGCTCAGCGCTGCGCTTGTGGTGTCAGTCATGGCGCTGTCCTTCCTTGGCCTTTGCGCGTCTTGCCGCCTTACGAGCCCGCTTGGCCTCAGCTGTCGCTAGTCGCTCCGCATCTGCACTGGTGAATAGGCGCGGTTCTCGCGCTGTTGCTATTGAGCCCAAGTGCAGCCCATGTGCTGCTGCCATGCCAAGCGCCATGGCGAGTAGAGATTTTGTTTTCATGCTGCACCACCTTCCTTGGCCTGGGCGCGGGCGGCGAGAGCATCATGCAGCTCGTCAGTTCCAGCTTCCGCATAGAGGCACCAGTTGTTGATGATGTTCCATGCATCCGGGACGTTGCTCAACATCCATCGGTAGATTGCTGCGTGCTTGGCGTCCATTTGCCGCTGCTCCGCATCCCCCTGTGCTACTGGCGCTGCGGGGTGGGCAGCACGGTAGCCTTCAATAAACCAGCCTCCAGGCTCGGTATGCCAGTCGCGTTCAGCGCCCGCGCCAAAGAACCGGAAGAAGGCCGATTTGATAGCCCCTTCTACGTCGGCATCCCCCTGCTGTACGGCAGGCTGTGGCGCTGCATGGGCTAGCACAGAGATAGCTGCGTCGATGCGACCAATGTGATATGAGTCACCTCGTTTGATTTCCTCGCATAGCTCCTTGTACTTGCCAAGTAGCTCTATGGCATCTTCACACTGTCCCGCCACAGCGGCATGCGCTGCCTGTGCCCGCATGGCGCACGTTGCGTCTGCGTAGGCGCGCATTTGGTCAGCATCGTAGAGCTCGTCAGGTACGCATTCGACGGCCTTGTCTACGCCATCCTGCCATCCGTATTCGGCGCACTCGTACCGATCACGCAAGCCGCGATCTTCGACGCCACAGCCAAGTGCCTGCGAATGCAGCTCCGGCCAGTCGATCTCCAGCGGCTCAGGCAGCGGCGGATACTCGCCCGCAGGCACTACCTCTGCCTTTGGGGCGGTGCCAGGGTAGAGCGGGATCACTTCGGCGTCTGCGTGATTGGTCAGATCATCCAAGTAGCCCATGTCGTCCTGGCTGTCGTAGACGTGCTGGGTGTCGATGCTGGGCAGATAGACCAGCCATGCTTCAGGTTGTGCAGGCTCCATCATTTTCGTGGCGCCACGAAGATGATCGATCTCCAGCCGCGCTGCGTCGTAGCCCGCCTGGAGTGTGGCGTTCTCGGCGTGCAGGCGCGAGATTTCATCCTTTAATTCTTTCATTTGTGCCTCGCAAATTCTTTGTGCATAAGTTCCCGCATTGCAGCCGAAGCGGCAGCAGCTTCTTCAATTGTGGGAAACACTTTCTGCCACCGCTTTCCTTGGTACGTCGCCGATGCCGACCACTTTCCAGACGCTTTGTGAAAACAAACTCCTTTCACGCCAATTGAGCTTTGACTACTCCCCGGCCTGAAGGCCGAGGCTTGACGCGCTTCCAGGTCATTTTCTATCCGTGATTTTTTAGGCCGCCTAATCCGCTGTCTATTGCGGCACATGCGGATTAGGCTGCGTGTGGTGGATGCGGGCTTGTCTCCCAATCCTTGTTAGGCGTCATCAAAGGCACCCAGCGGTGCCCAGTAGCTGTGTCGGCGGCGCCCGGTGTAGCCGCACTCATCGCAGCCATGCCCCTTCGCTGATTCCATGTGGTAGCCCTCGTAGCAGCCAGTGCAGGCCATGGTGTAGTGCGCAGCCTCGTGCACTGCTCCGTCGATCACGCAGTAGTTGCGGCGACGGTCAAGCCGCTTGCCTGCGACCTGGCCGGCCTGCTCGTAGGTGATGGGCTGGTCGTCGTAATGGATGAAGCCTTGGCCATCTACCGTGTGGCCGTGCCGTTCAATGCATGTTGGCATGGTGCCTCCGTTCAGTGGTGTGACGCCTAACCGTGCGCTCAAGCGGACGCCCACAAGTGGCCGCCGCTTAGCTGTTGGGTTAGGCGTCACCGATGGCCGAGAAAACGCATCGCCACTCCGTCACGTTTCCATCGTTCCACCATGCTTCGCCAAACGGGTTGTGGTGGTCGGGTAGCTTGTGCGGCTTGTCCGCATCAAATTCCAGAATCACTACACGACCCACTTTCATTGCCCATGCCATCGCCGCCTGTAGTGTTGTAAATCCTCGAACTGGTGCATGTATCGCCCCGCTCTGGCGGTACTGCTTCGCCTTCTTCTGTGTTGTGGCGTGGTAAAGTCTCAATTAATCCTCCTGACTAACACCAAAGTTCAGCCGAGCAGCGAAGTGGCTTCGGCTGCAACGCGCTGTTATTGACATCCTCCCCGCCCTAAAGGCCGAGGATTGACGCGCATTCTGGTCAAGTCTTGTCCTTCCATAGCGCCCGCACACGCTCCCACTCTCTGCGGTCGCAGTCGTGTCCCAGTGGTTTGTAGGCATCCCCGCGCTCGCGGGCTTCATCGTCGCGGGCGAACTCCTCTTCGGTGTCGCGCTGGATGATGGTGCGCACGTTCGGAGGGAGGTTTGCCCACTCTGTGCACAGCCAGTCTGCGCAGCAGCCGACGATGTAGGTCATGCGGCCCATGCAGTACCTGTGTGCGGCAATGGCCATCAAGCCTTGGAACCCCCATGCCTGCTCTTTTGTCAGCAGCGGATCGGTGACCGGCTTGTATCTGCTGCCCTGTTTTGTGTAGTAGGTCATGCCGCCATCCCCAGCGCCTTGCGCACGTCGTTGGTGCCCATGCTGCCCGTCTGCACCAGCAGTTGATCCAGCTCCAGCGCGCCAGCGGCCATCGACAGCGGATGCCGGCTTGGCATCAGCCGATCAATTGCGGCCAGGCCCGACACGATGGCGCCTCGCTGCGCCTCGATGCTGTCGGGGTCTTGCGCCAGGTCAGCTAAAGCGTTCGCCGTGCCGGCCAGAATGCGCGCCTCGGGTGTCTCGCCAAGGCCGTGCAGCCGCGCCGCGTGGAAGGTGACGTACACCAGGCGCCCGGCGAGATTCGCCAGGGCCTGGGCATTTGCCCCGGTGTAGGCGTGCAGCGCGGCTCCGGTGCGAAGGCGCTCCACATCTTCGCGGATGCCGGCCACGATCAGCGCCTCTTTGATCGGGTTGACGTGCTTGTGGCGCTCGCGCTCCCATGTGGATGTTGCGCGGCGCTTGCGGGCGTAGGTGCTGGTCTTGCGCATGGTTATGTGCTGGCTGTTGGTTGGGTGGCGCTGCTGTCAGTTGATTGACAGCCGATCCTTGCGCACGATGCGCGCGCCTGCGACGGCTTCGCCGGCCTTGATGGCGTTCTTGATCTTCGTCTTGCTGGGCGCTGGCGGCTTCGGGTCATTGCACAGCGATGGCGGGAATTCCGCGCCATCGTCCAGCTCCACCGATTCATCACGCTCAAGGTAGAGCTTTGCGCCGAACAGGCCGAGGTCGTGCTTCACCTCGGTTATGCCGGTGGACTTCATGCAGTCCGCGATGTAGGCTTTGAATCGGTCGAGGCGTTTTTCTCGGGCCTCGATCTTCGCCAGCATGTCCTTCACCATGGCCTTCGCGCTTTCCAGCGTGGCGCCTTCCTCCTTGGCGTAGGCCACGCAGGCGACGGCCTTGTGCTGGAAAAGCTCGCGGCTGTCGCTGTAGTTTTCCAAGATCTCGCCCGTCTCCGGGTCAATCTGATTCACGGACTCGCGCACCTGGGCTGAGAGGTCAAATAGTGTGAGTGCGGTCATGGGGTGTCTCCTCAGAACGGGATGTCGGAATCAAGATCATCGAATCCACTGCCCATCGGCGCGGTAGCAGGGGCTGGCCTTGGTGCAGGCGCCTGGCGCGGGGCGGGTGCTGCAGTGCGTTCGCCGCCGCCCGCAAGCTCCACGTCGATGACGCGCCCGGCCAGCTTGTGGCCGTCGCCATTCTGGCTGGTGAAGGTTTCGATGTGCACATCCTCCAGCGTGACGGCCACAAGACCGCCCTTGAGCAGGTAGGGAGCCAGCGATTCCGCACGCCTGCCCCACAGGGCGCCGTCTACCCACTGTGTGAGCTTTTCACCCTTGACGCGGCGCGTGAACGCCAGGGCGAGGGTGGCAACGGTGTCGCCGTTGCTGGTGGTGCGCAGTTCTGCATCGCGCCCGAGTCGGGCGAGTCCATAGGCATTCATGAAGTTTCCTTTTGCTTGTTGTGAAGTCGTTTGATGGCGGGTGCGTAGGCGTTGGCGGGCATCGCGTCCACGCTTGGCACCGCCATGCCAGCGCCCTTGCTGATCCAGGCCAGAAACGCGGCCGTATCGCTGCCCGTGCTTTGCAGCAGCGTCTTGATTTCGTGGGACTGGGCGTCGGTGATGCGGGGCTGCTCGCGGCGCATGGTTTCCTCGGCGGCCCAGGCGACATACTTGGAGTCGTCCCATTGGCCGCTGAATATGTCGCCGGCAAAGCCCAGCATGGACAGGCACTTGACCATGCCATCGGTAACGGACTTCTTGGGCGCGTCCTCGTCCACGATGTGCTTGCCCTGGCTGCTGGTGTAGGCGGCCTTGGTCTGGCCCATCTGTTCGATCTCGCCGCGCTTGCCGTCCAGCATGTACCAGACCAGCACCTGGGCTATGTGCAGCGACTCGTCGCCGAAGCGTTCAAAACGCTCCGAGAGGACTTTCACCCCCCATCCAAGGCCACACGGGCCGAAGGTTTCCGTGGCCCGCTGGATGATCCAGTACGGTTTGGGGCTGCTGCCCTTGTATTGCTTGCCAGAAATTGGACGGACAGCAGCAGGGTCCGTTACACATACAGACCTCCACAAATTCATGTTTTCCGTTTTGTTCATACCCATGTCTCCCTATTCACAATCTTGTGTATGGCGGCATAAGAGACGCCGTACTGTCTAGCTAGGCTCATTAACGAATCTGGGCGTCGAACACCAGACTTGCCGGGCTTATATGTGGACCTGATTGCATCCACTTGTTCAACAGTCAATTTGCTGCTGCCAACTTCTTCGCCGTGTTGTACAGAATCTGGTCTTACTTTTGACTTGTGCCTGTCACCGCCAGCAGACCGCCCTTTGCACTTCATGTCCGTCATGTTGTCTTTGTGCGTACCAAAGAATAGGTGGTCTGGATTAACGCAAGATGGGTTGTCACAACGGTGGCAAACCATCATCCCCTCCGGTATCGGCCCGTAAGTCTCCTCCGCAGCCACGCGGTGCGCGTACACCGTTTTATTGTTCTTGGTGGTAACGCCATAGCCTTTTGGCGTTTTCGCCTTGTCCCAAATCGTGCAATTGCCGGTGATGGGCTTCACCGCTGCCGGGTCGGTCACGCAGACCGATTGCCATAGTTGCATATTGTTCATATACGTCCCTAAAACGGCAGACCCTTGAACGCCACGCCATAGGCGATGCGCGCGGAATATCGGATGGTGTTGTGTCGTGCGTACAGGCGGAATACCTGGATGAATTCAATCAAGCGGCGCATGTCGTGCTCCTCAAAAAGAACCGGCCCGCTGTGGGCCGTCGTGGATGTGGTGATCGCGCCGTATGACCGGCAGCGGTGTCTTGTGGCTGTAGTGGTGCCCGAAGTGCCAGGCACCGCACTCGGCGCAGTGGTACGCGGCTATGCCGGTGCTGTAGCGCCTGCTGGCGCGTCTGGCCTTGTCCTGCGCCTGCACCTTCGTGAATGGCTGCTTGCCTGTTGGGCAGCTCATGCCACCCCCGACAGCCACCAGCAATAGCCGATGGCGCAGAACCGCCCCAGGTGCGGCGCCCATGCGCGGTAGAGCAGGCGGAATTCTTGGATGCGGCGCTTCATGCCGTGGCCACAATCACGATGGCGGCGACGATGGCCAGCAGTGAGATGGCGCCCCACCAGGCAATGCCGTAGTTCAGGGCGTCAACGTCCTTGAAGATGGCGCGGGCGCTGTCGGCGTCGCACAGCCGGCCCTCGCCCATGCTGCGGGCGAAGCGCTCGGTTGTTTCGTTGTAGTCGGCAGGGGTTGGTACGCGGTTCATTGCGCGTCTCCGTACTGGATCTGCAAGGCCAGGGCGCGTTCTTGGCGCAGGCGCTCCTTGTGCTGCATGTTGTAGAGGTCTGCTGCTAGGCGCTGCGCCTCAGTCGGCTGGTCTTGCCGGATCGGCACAGGCCAGCAACGGTGCAGCACCGTGGCGATGGTGGGATTGACGTGTTCGTCCATGTCAGGCCTCCGCTGTCTCCGCCGTCGCTTCAATGATGGCCCCGGCACTTGGCCGGGACGGGGGGTGGTTAGCCGTCACCGGAGCCGTCGCCGTCGCAGTCGCCGGAGCCGGAGCCGTAGCCGTAGCCGGAGCCGGAGCCGTCGCCGCGTCCGGAGCCGTAGCCGGAGCCGTCGCCGCGGCCGGAGCCGTAGCCGCATCCGTCTCCGGAGCCGTCGCCGCGTCCGGAGCCGTAACAGGAGCCGTCGCCGCGTCCGTAGCCGTGGCC
>Ga0154020_10001117_pt1 | contig 33164 bp, 30 predicted proteins | sample Klosneuvirus_201_FD_109709 | JGI IMG/M metagenome (GOLD analysis project Ga0154020, IMG submission 109709) | Active sludge microbial communities from wastewater, Klosterneuburg, Austria - Klosneuvirus_20160825_MG | ecosystem: Engineered > WWTP > Aerobic digester > Activated sludge | place...
CCGCGTAAAATAGTCAATTTTATTTAGCGGAAACGATTGCGTAAATTTTAAATGGCACTAAATGAACCTATTTAGCAGATTTTCATAGTACTCTTGCTTTCCGCTGATTTGTTGAGGCTCACCATTCTTAAGGGCAAGTTTCCTCAATGCATCCAAGCTCAAGTTACCGCGCTCAAATTTTCTTCCGTTACCGGAATTAAATGAAGCATAGCGTTCCTTCCGCATCTCAATAAATTCGCCATCATCTATAATAGCTTGCGCTGCCAACAAAGCTTTGGCAAATACATCCATGCCACCAATGTGTGCATAAAAAATATCAACTAAGTCTGTTGATGTTCTTCTTGTCTTAGCATCAAAGTTTACACCACCGGTTTTTAAACCGCCTGCTTGCAAAATAACGAGCATGGCTTCGGTGATCTCATACACACTGTTTGGAAACTGATCTGTATCCCAACCATTTTGATTATCGCCACGATTTGCATCGATGCTACCTAACACTCCTGCATCGGCAGCCACTTGCAACTCATGATCAAATGTATGGCTGGCAAGTGTTGCATGATTTACTTCAATGTTTAATTTGAAGTCATCCATTAAATCAAACTGGCGTAAAAACGAAAGGCACGTTGCTGCATCAAAATCATACTGATGTTTAGTAGGCTCCATTGGTTTAGGTTCAATGTAGAACGAACCCTTGAAACCATTTCTGCGGGCATAATCTTTGGCAACATGTAAGAATTGAGCCAGGTGTTCTTGTTCGCGTTTCATGTTTGTATTCAACAATGAAAGGTAGCCTTCCCTTCCACCCCAAAAAGTATAACCACTTCCACCTAATTCAATAGTTGCATCAATTGCATTCTTTACTTGCAGACCTGCATGACAAACCACATTAAAATCAGGATTAGTGGCAGCGCCATTCATATAGCGTGGATTCGAAAATAAATTGGCTGTTCCCCAAAGCAATTTTACTCCGGATGCTTTTTGTTTTTCTTTCGCGTAAGCAACAATTTTTCTTAATCTGGTTTCTGATTCCTTTAATGTTGGAGCTTCTTCAACTAAATCGTAATCGTGAAAGCAATAGAATGGCGCACCAATTTTTGTAATGAACTCAAAGGCTGCATCCATTTTATCATAAGCGCGCTGCATCGGATCACCTCCAGCTAACCACGGAAAGTTTTTAGAGCCCGGCCCAAACGGATCGCCACCTGTGCCACAGAAGGTATGCCAGTAAGCAATTGCAAAACGTAAATGTTCTTCCATGGTTTTCTTTCCTACTTTCTTATTAGGATTGTAAAATTTAAACGCCAACGGATTGTCGGATTCTTTTCCTTCATACTTAATAGCACGTACGCCTTTAAAGTATTCCTTTTTTCCTTTCGTAATTTTCATGATTGTTTGGTTTTAATTTTTTAACCGCAAACGGCACTGAGAAACACAAAGAATATTGTAAGCTTTGTGAACCTAAGTGCATTCTGTGGTTAGTTGCATTCCTATTTTATTACTTTGCTCGCAGCGAAAACTCTGTGTCCTCTGTGGTTAATGCATTTAATTTTTCTACAACAAAGCGTCTTAATCTAATTTAATAATTGACGATTCAATTTAGTCTTCCAATTACCATAAATATCAGCATATTGATCTGTTAAATTTCGATTTGGACTCTCTTCGCGCAGTTTAGTAAGACCTTGAAACGCCTCTTCAAAAGAAGAATATATTCCTGCTCCTATGCCCGCACCTAGCGCAGCACCCTTCGCCCCATCGGTATCATACAATTCTAAGGGAACGCCTATTGTATTAACAAATGCTTGTCTGAACAATGGACTTAAAAACATATTCGCCTGACCAGCCCGAATTACCTTGGACTTCAAGCCCATCGACTGCAAAATTTCAAATCCATACTTAAGCGCAAATACAATCCCCTCTTGTGCAGCTCTAAAGATATGTGACTGATTATGTTGATTAAAATCTAACCCATGCCACGATGATTGAATGCTCTTGTTTTCTAAAATCCGTTCAGCACCATTGCCAAAAGGCAACATTAACAATCCATTGGCACCAGCAGGAACCTTGGCTGCTATATCGTTCATTTCCTGATACTCAAAAACTCCTTTACCTGCATTGAGATTCTTACGGAGCCAGCTATTTAAAATTCCGGTTCCGTTCACGCAAAGTAAAACGCCATTCTTTTTGCTATCGGGTTTATTGCTAACGTGAATAAAAGTATTGACCCGCGACTTTGGATCATATGCATTTTGATCTGTGACACTATATATAACACCTGATGTTCCTGCAGTAGCTGCAGTTTCTCCTGGGTTCACAACATTTAATGAAAACGCATTGTTTGGCTGATCTCCTGCACGGTATGAGATTGGCGTGCCTTCGTTTAGCCCTGTTTCCTTCGCAGCCTTTGCAGTCAGTTTACCTTGTTCAGAAAATACGGGTTTAATATCGGCCAACAGCGATCGATCAATTCCATAATGTTTCAACAAAGAATCAGCAACGCCCTCTTGTTTGTAATCCCAAAAAATTCCTTCTGATAAACCTGTGTCCGTAGTAGTAATCTCATCCGTAAGTTTATAAGCAATAAAATCGCCTGGCAGCATGATTTTATAGATGCTAGCATACAACTCAGGCTCGTTTTCTTTAATCCATTTTAATTTTGATGCAGTAAAATTTCCGGGTGAGTTAAGAAAATGTGAAAGACAATATTCAGAGCCTAATTCTTTAAATGCTTTGTCACCAAACTCCACCGCGCGACTATCGCACCAGATAATAGACGGTCGCACAGGCTTGCCCTGTTTATCAACAGCTACTAATCCATGCATTTGATAAGCAATGCCAATAGCTTTAATTGATTCTGGCTTTGCATCAGACTTAGTCAAACAGAGTTGAATGCTTTTGATCGCATGCTCCCACCACATTTCAGGATCTTGTTCAGCCCATCCTGATTTGGGAGCCAGCATCTCCATCTCCTCTTTTGGAGACTGCGCAGACGCAACTGATTTACCTGAATCAACTGAAACCAAAGTAGCTTTCACAGATGAACTACCAATATCAAGACCTAAAAGAAATTGTTGCATTCGATTGAATTGTCTCCAAAAGTATTTACTTATGGTCGAAATGACCATATATTGCTCAGATTTCTTTTATGGCAAAACCAGTCTCTGATTCTGTTATCGATGCGTTATCCATTGACTGTCTGATTTTTGGATTTCAAAAAGGACGGCTAGATATACTGTTAGTAAAACATGCAAAGGGAATTAGCAAAGGCAAATGGGCGTTGCCAGGTGGCTGGATAACCTATGGTGAAAGTGTAGACACCGCTGCAAATAGAATCTTAAAATCCCTTACCGGAATAAGTAATATCTATTTGGAACAACTGAAAACATTTGGCGAACCCAATCGCTATCCAACTAAACGGGTTATTACCATCTCTTATTTTGCGCTTATTAACGAAGAACATTACTCATTGATACCCGGATTCACTGCGTCAGATGTTCAGTGGTTTAATATCCATGAAATTCCTGAACTTCCTTACGATCACACTGGCATTTTACATTTCGGGTTTGCGCATCTTAAGCATAAAGTGCGGCATGAACCTATTGGTTTCAATCTGCTTCCTGAAAAATTCACCCTCCTTCAACTTCAAGAATTGTATGAAGCCATTCTGGAAACCCAATTAGATAAATCAAATTTCAGACGTAAGCTGGCAAAGATGAAACTACTTAAGGAATGCAATGAGAAGCAAAAAGATGTGAGCCATCGGGCGGCTGGATTATACCGGTTTGACAAGAAAATCTATGACTCACTTAAAAAAAATGGAATCGCCTTCGAGCTATGAAAATTTATTTTATTGCTTTTTACATCAAACGTTTGCAAAAAATCGATTTTCATCACATATTTCACAACCTAAAATTCAAATTCCATGAGCGACAAAACTAATATTAGACTCTTTTACGCCAGCTGTTTCGCCTTAATAACAACAGCTTTTTCTTTCAGCATTAGAGCTGGAATACTTCCCCAACTTGGTGAGGCCTTTAACCTTTCTGCAAAGCAACTTGGGTTTATAAACCAAATGTGGTTTGTCGGGTTTCCAATTTCAATGGTGATTGGGGGAATCTTTTACAGAAGCATTGGCCCGAAAAGAATTATGATTTTTGCCTTCTTTGCGCATACAATTGGTATACTACTAACTATATATTCCGGTGGATATACCGGATTATTGATTTCAACTTTATTTATCGGAATTGGTAACGGCTGCACTGAAGCTGCTTGTAATCCTATGATTGCAGATGGCTATAGTGGCAAACAGATGAATACATTATTGAATCGTTTTCACATGTGGTTTCCTGGCGGTATTGTAGTAGGTAGCCTTGTATCATTACTCATGACAAAAATGGATTTAGGATGGGAAGCCCAGATATGGATAATTCTGATCCCGACAATAATTTATGCTTACCTCTTTTATGGACAAGTATTTCCAGAACCGCATAGCGATAAGGTTTCATCTCTTTCAGCAAACCTTAAGGCAATGGCAACACCTCTCTTCATATTTATTGCTGTTTGCATGTCAATTACTGCCATTTCAGAGTTTGGTCCACAACAATGGACATCTCTTTTATTATCAAAGAGTGGCGCAGAGCCCATGGTAATCCTAGCTTTAGTAACAGGGTTAATGGCGGTAGGTAGATATTTTGGAGGAGAGTTCGTTCATAAGTTTGACCAAACTGGTGTACTGCTTGGATCAGCCGTTTTCACTGCAATCGGAATATTTCTTTTCAGCACTCAAACTGGTTCTATGGCATACGTTGCGGCCATATTTTTTGCTATGGGTGTTTGTTACTTCTGGCCAAATATGATTGGATTTGTAGCTGAAAAAATACCGCTAAGTGGCGCATTAGGAATGTCCATTGTAGGCGCAATAGGAATGTTTTCAACTTCTATCTGGCAACCGATTATTGGTGGTTGGATTGATAGTGCAACTCAGAAAGGTGCAGAAATGGGATTAGAAGGTGATGCCCTATCTCTGGTTGCTGGTCAAGATACCCTTCGTACAATGGTAATTTTTCCTTTGATCCTGATTGTGTTATTTACAATTCTGTTATTCTGGATGCGAAGTCGCGCTAAGACTGCGCAATAATCATAAATCCTCAATTATTACAAGCCACAGATTCACGAATTTAACCAGTGAATCTGTGGCTTACTTTATAGGTTCAATCAAGTCCCAAAGGTTTCCATATAAATCTTTAAAAACCGAAACAGTTCCATACTCTTCTTGGGTGGGTTCGCGCACAAACTCAATTCCTTTTTCTTGCATCGATGTGTAGTCACGCCAAAAATCATCCGTATGTAGAAAGAGAAATACCCGACCACCCGTTTGGTTTCCAATGCGGCATGCCTGCTCATCAGTTGCTGCTTTTGCCAGTAATAAACTACAACCCGTTGAACCTGCAGGCGCAACTATCACCCACCGTTTAACATCCGATAATCGAATATCTTCAAGTAGCGTAAAGTTCAACTTTTCAGTATAGTATAGGATGGCTTCATCATAATCCCGAACCAGAATACTAATTGATGCTAACGTGTGTTTCATATTTATTCCATCGCTTTATAAGCAACTCCAATAACCTCTCAAGTTAATAAGTTTTGTTTATCTTGCTGGCACTCCAATCCTCAACATCCATGATTAAAACACTCCTCTATCCTTTCAAACGCTTTGCTTGGTTTATGCGATTGAATGCTAAAGTCACTTACGAATTATTAGCTAAGCATATTCCTGCCGAAGATTGGCATTTCATGAATTATGGGTATAGCCCGAACCCAACCGAAACTCCACTAGTATTAGATCAAGCGCCTACGCAACAATATCCATTACAGATGTATCATTATCTGGCCGCCAAAACCACGCTTGAAAATAAAAATGTTTTAGAAGTGGGGAGCGGCCGCGGTGGTGGTGCTATGCATGTTGCCAGCTACTACAAACCAACTTTTTATACCGGCCTGGATTTAGCTCATCATGCGGTTGACCTGGCCAATCAGTTGCATAAGCTTCCTAATCTAAAATTTATTCAAGGTAGTGCCGAAAGAATTCCGTTAGCTGATAATAGTATTGATGTTATTCTTAATGTGGAATCATGCCATGCGTATGGATCGGTAACGGATTTTTTAAAAGAAGTAAAAAGAGTTTTAAAACCAGGTGGTCATTTTTTAATGGTTGACTTTCGGTACGCAATTGATATGCAAACTCTAAAAGATCAATTGGCTAACTCAGGCCTGCAAATGCTGGAAGAAGAAAATATAACCGCTAATGTGATAACCGCCATTGAGGCAGAGGATGAAAAGAAAAAGGATCGGATTAAACGTTTAATCCCTACCAAATGGCAAAAACTATTTTCTGAATTTGCCGGAGTAGTTGGTTCAAAATTCTATAACAACCTTAAAGATGAAACCCGTTTCTATTACCGGTATTCAATGATAAAGCCCGCTTAGGTATAACTAAGAATTGCTGCCCAGTGAAGCAATGGCTACTTCCTTCACCTCACGGTGTTTGCAGTAGCTGCACTTGTAATGCTTCAAAATTAAACCATCTTCTTGTTGTGATGGCTGTCTCTCTATTTCTTCCGAATCAATTTTCATGGTATAAAAACCACACTCACCACATTTTTCAGCGTGCTGATAGCCCATATACTTTTCAATTTTTTTCTCGCCAGATTTTTCATCTAACCAAACATCGTACTCAACAGAGTGAATTTCACTTTTATGTTGTGCCAATTGATCAGCTTCTAAATGAACAGATCCTTCGTCATGCGATAGCTGGCGCATAACATTACCTGTTGAAGATTTGCGCGGCTTGTTGCGAATGCGCATAAGCCGGCCCTCCAAAAGACGCGGATAAATTACCTGAATCAGGTTTGCAAGTATCACATACGTAATGGCAACCAAGCCCGACAAAAAGAAAATACTAACATAAAGTTTCATCGTATCATCCATAGGAATCAACGGAGTAATCTTTCCAGTTAAATAAAGCACAAGACCAACAATAAAGCTGATGGCTCCATACCGAAAGTATTTGATCTCATGCGTGTTTACATAATCATAACGATCTTTCAATTCCGAAATGGCCATTACCTTTACTTCGTGATATAAAATAATGAGCAAGGTTAGCGCAAAAAAAACATACGAACCCATAATCAGATAAGAGTCCCATGTTTCGATAAATGATGACGTATTTTCCATTTTAGAGGATTTAGGTAGGATTATTAACGGGTAATTTGGCACTATTTCCAGCACATTCAAATATTTTTTGGCAGTTATTTTACGAGGTGTTTACCTGTATAGTCATACCGAAGCTAAATTACGTGAACTATTTGCGCTCGTCTGTTCGTTATTAGCCTATGATTCCATTAAAAAATGCATTTTTCGCCCTTGCCCTAAAGCAAGCTGTAGCGCTTGTTAATAAGCCAGCCAGGTTGATCAGGCTGGTTGGCCAACTTGCATTGAAACTTAAAAACGTTGACTTTAAATCGGTTAATCATGATGGTGTTAAGGAAATGTTTTTCTTAGTTGGTCGATTGATTAGCGCTCATCTTAAAGGAAATTACAGAATTCAGTCGCTACGCTTTTTTATCCTGTTAATTGCTGCAATTATCTACTTCATAAGCCCTATAGACCTTGTGCCTGATTTTATTCCGGGGCTTGGATTGGTTGATGATTTAACAGTAATCACCTGGGTTTATCAGGCAGCAGCCAGAGAACTTACTGCATTTAAAAACTGGGAATATTGCAGAAATAGTTTGCAGCCTTTATCTGCTTAACAAACAAGGTTGCAAATCCTAAGAGGAAATTTCTTATTTCTTCTTCCCTTTAAAAGTACCGTTGGGTTGAATAAACATAGCATCGGTTATAGTCTTGTCACCTACAAACTCAATCTTAAATCCTTCTAACGATTTGATTGAAAATTTATCCTTTCCAGTTGCAATCAATTCATATTCGGGCTGACCAGGCACAAACAAAAACAGAGTCTCCCCGCCTTTCAAATAAAACTTGGCTATCATTCCGCCTAATTCATAGTCTCCAACATATTTCTCGAGCACCGCTTTATCCACATCAATCTTTATTGGAGTTCTTTTAAATTCGATTGGCTCTAACGCAGGTTCAATCTTTATGGTAACCTTACTAATTTCGCCACCCTCGTTTGTTGAAAAATTAAGCAAGAGTTGAGAGGTTTCCGTTGTATCCACTTTTGTTTTTGCTTCAAAAGATTCGAACACATCATAGTGATAATGTCGCAACCACAACTTGGTTAATTTGAATTTCGCGAAAAGCGAATCACGTTCAACAACCAAATTAAATGTGCCGTAGGCGGGATTAAAATACTTGCCGGAAAATTCTTGCATAATGTGCGAAGGCTTTGTTCCCTTCACTTTGCTCGAAGACTTTGTCTTTTGCGCTTCTTCTTGTTCCTTCAAAGCCTTATCTCTTCGCCCCTTCAATTCTTTGTTCCAATCAGAAATTGAAACCCTAAGCATTCTGTCAGAAATTATATTTCTCACAACACCCGGCACAGCAGAACCATTTTGATTTACAAGAACAATAATGCCCAAACTATCGCTTGGAAAAAATGATGTACTAGCCGAAAAGCCATCGATATTGCCACCATGCTCAACACGATAATGCCCTTTGTAAGAGGCCAAAAACCAACCATAACCATAATTCGATAAATGAACATCTGTATGTTCCTTTTCAGGTAAGCCTGGCGACACAATCATTTGCGAACTCATAGCTTCGTTTACATAAGCTGCTGGCAATAATTCTTTTCCATTAAACTTCCCGCCATTAATCCAGGTTTTAACCCAGTTAGCCATTTCGTTTACACTACTGTTGATGCTGCCCGCAGGGCTCATAGCTGCAATATTGTAATAGTCCATCTTCTTAATGGTAGTTTCTTTTTCCAACTGATAACCAAAGGCTTTATCCTGCTGCTTGTTTAATTCATCAATAGAAAAATTAGATCGATTCATACCTAGCGGTTTAAAAATTCTTTCAGAAACATTTTCCGCCCAACTCTTGCCAGTTAATTTTTCAGCAATTGACCCTTGTGTTAAAAACATAAAGTTATTGTAGTACCACTTTTCACGCACACCCGTAAACGGTTCTTGATAAGCAATTCGCTGAATCAAACTATCGGTAGATTCAGTCGGAAATAAATACCATGAATAGTCGTGACGGGGCAACCCTGTGCGATGGCTCATCAAGTCTTTTACAATGATGGCAGAATTCATTTCTTCGTTGAAGAATTTTAATTCTGGCAAATACTTACTGGGGCTTTCATTGAAATCAATTTTATTTTCCTCGCGCAACATCCCAAGAATTGAAGCGGTAAAGGCTTTGGTGCATGAACCAATCGCGAAAAGCGTATGGGGTGTAACCGGAATTTTATTTTCATAATCGCGGTAGCCAAAACCTTTTGCGTAAACGATTTTATTTTTTTCAATAACGGCCACTGCAAAACCCGGTGCCTTCCAGGTTTCCAAAACTTTTTGGAGTTCCGCATCCATTCCCACAAGGCGTTTGTCGATTGTTTCCTTTTTGGATTGAGAAAATGTAAACAAGCTAAAGAATATAAGACTGAAGGTTAAAAAGGATTTCATGGCAAGATTGGATTGGGTATAATTCAAAGATAATGATAAGACCCAGTAATTATCAGGCACACGCACCAGAAACTTTGCATAAATCTGGTATTAAAATTTCTACCTTTGTTGGATTAGCTCATGCCAATGCTCAAAATAGATTCGCATACGCACATCCTTCCTAAGAAAATTCCAAACTGGACTGAGAAGTTTGGCTATGGCGATTTCATTTATCTGCAACATCACAAAAAAGGCTTTGCCAAAATGATACGAGGCAGCCAATTCTTTAGAGAGATCAAAGAAAATTGCTGGAACCCAGAACTTCGCATAAATGAATATGAACAATACAACACACAAGTTCAGGTTGTTTGCACCATTCCTGTTATGTTTTCATATTGGGCAAAACCATTGGACTGCCTTGACCTTTCGCGATTTCTTAACGATCACCTGGGCAAGCTTGTACATAAATATCCTAAACAATATATCGGGCTTGGCACCGTGCCTATGCAAGACACAGAACTGGCTGTAAAAGAGTTGGAACGGTTTAAGAAGATTGGATTAAAAGGTGTACAAATCGGTTCTAACATTAATGATGATAACTTGAACGAAGACCGATTCTTTCCAATCTTTCAGGCGTGTGAAAAACTAGACCTTGCTGTGATGGTTCACCCATGGAATATGATGGGTGAAAAAAATATGCAACGCTATTGGCTACCTTGGTTGGTTGGCATGCCTGCCGAAACTTCACGCGCCATGTGTTCCATGATCTTTGGCGGGGTTTTTGAAAGGCTTCCCAAACTTCGCGTTATGTTTGCACATGCAGGCGGATCATTTTTGCCAACCATCGGTCGTATTGAACATGGGTTTCAATGCCGCCCCGACTTGGTAGCCATTGATAATAATGTTAACCCACGCAACTACCTCGGTAAATTTTGGGTTGATTGCGTTACTCACGATGCACTCATGTTGGAGTACGTGATCAAGCTGCAAGGAAGTAAACGCATTGTTTTAGGGACGGACTACCCTTTTCCGCTTGGCGATTTAGAGATTGGAAAGTTTATTGAAGACATGGATTTACCTGAGACTGTTAAAGAAGATATTTTTTGCAACGCAACCCTTGAGTGGTTGCAACTTTCTAAAAAAGATTTCATTTAAAAAAATATATTGTGTACAAGCGTTTCTGCATCATTATACTATTCTTTGTTTCGGTTGCATCCTATGCGCAAGTAAACGAACAAGAAAAACTAAGGCAGTTAGAAATACAACGTCAAGCGGATAAGCAACGGGCTATCGATCGGCAAATAGATTCAGTGGCACAACTTATTGAGCTAGAACAATACCAGGCGGCAGAAGATAAGATTATAGCTACGCTTAAAACGGTTAAAAGTGTGCCCTCTGATCTTACCTTTTATCTTGGCAAAACTTCATTCCATTTGTTCAAATACAAACAAAGTGTTGACTGGCTTAATAAGTATATCCAATTAAAAGGGACAAGCGGTCAATATTCAGAAGAGGCCATTAGCATTAAGTCAAAAGCCGAAGCCGGACTATTGAAAGAACGCGAAGTTGAGTCTCAAGCAGCTGCACAGGTATTCTCAAAAGATTTTGATATTGATTGTGGTCCAACCGGTAAAGTGGTTTGCCCCGTTTGTCATGGCTCGCAAGTAATTATTAAGAAAGGGTATTTTGGCAACACTTATAAAACCTGTGGCTATTGCAATCACACAGGCACCTTATCCTGCGAAGACTATAATAAGTTACTAAAAGGAACTCTTCAACCTTCTTCCAACTAACTGTCCTCTAAATAGTTATAATCTTACAAAATCAAAATTATCCTTATCTTTGCATGTTTAAATTTTATGCAAAATGGCTCTGTATAATAGAATCAATGGAAAAGAATTAAAGGACCGCCTTCATAACAGTATTCAGGCACGCACTACCGTGTCTTTCTATAAATATCATCAGATCGGTGATCCAGAAGCATTTCGCAATGAACTTTATAAACTCCTGGATCAAATGGTAGTATGGGGGCGAATTTATGTAGCGAAAGAAGGAATTAATGCGCAGATCAGCGTACCAACAGAGTTCTTCACAGATTTCAAAAACGAACTTTTCACTATTCCGTTCCTTAACGGGATCAGGCTTAACATCGCTGTTGATGATAACGGGAAATCATTCTTCAAACTTAAAATTCTGGTACGCAATAAAATTGTAGCTGATGGATTGAATGATGATTCATTTGATGTTACCAACAGTGGCGTGCACGTAAACGCAAAAGAATTTAATCAACTAGCAGATAATTCCGATACAATTATTGTGGATATGCGCAATCATTACGAAAGCGAAGTTGGTCATTTCAAAAATGCAATCTGCCCAGATGTAGACACCTTTCGCGAAGAATTAACCGTTGTAAACAACATTTTGGAAGGCAAAAAGGATAAGAATTTGCTGATGTATTGCACGGGTGGCATTCGTTGCGAGAAAGCAAGTGCGTGGTTTAAACATGTAGGATTTAAAAATGTATTTCAGTTGAATGGCGGTATTATAGAATACGCCCGTCAGGTAAAAGATCAAGACCTTGAAAATAAATTTATCGGAAAGAACTTTGTGTTTGATGAGCGCTTAGGCGAACGAATTTCTGACGATGTGATTAGTGAGTGCCATCAGTGTGGCAAACCATGCGACAATCATACTAATTGTAAAAACGATGGTTGCCATTTGTTATTTATTCAGTGCGATGAATGTGCCGCAAAATATTCCGGATGCTGCACTCCAGAATGTGCAACGATAATTAGCATGCCTGCTGAATCTCAAAAGGAATTGCGCAAAGGGATTAATAAGGGACGGCAGGTGTTTAAAAAAGGAAGAGCTAAAGATTTAAAGGTGAAAGTGAATTCAGTTGAAGCAACATCGTAAAATCAGATGAGTAAAATCAGAATAGGTATTATTAATGTTTCCGACAGAGCAAGCCAAGGCATCTACGAAGACCTGCCCGGCAAAGCTATTGTTAGCACATTAAATGAATACATCATTAATGATTGGGAAAAGGAATATGCTATCATTCCTGACGAACAGCATTTGATAGAACAGACCTTGATAAAAATGGCTGATTTAAAGAAATGTTGCCTGATAATTACGTGCGGTGGCACAGGGCCTGCCTTACGGGATGTGACACCCGAGGCTACTGAAGCTGTCTGCAACAAAATGATGCCCGGCTTTGGCGAACGCATGCGCATGGAAAGTTTAAAATATGTTTCTACCGCAATTTTATCCCGGCAAACGGCTGGCATCCGAAATGAAACATTAATTGTAAATTTGCCCGGCAAACCAAAAGCAATCCGTCAGTGTTTGGATGCAGTATTTCCGGCCATCCCTTATTGCATTGACCTGTTGAATGGCCCATTTATAGAATGCCGAGATGAAGTAATAAAAGTATTCAGACCGGCATAAATAAATTATATAGATAGTTTTAAAAGGTAGATTAACGTTCATTAATCAATAAATCAAAACAAAATCTTTCTTCCTCTCCTTTGTGGTGAGTTTGGTAAGGTTAATAAGCATTTATGGCACGAATAAAATATTATTACGATACCGAGACTTGTAAGTATGAGCGTATCAAAACCTCTACAGGAGATATTATACTTAACACATTAGGTATTATGTCGCTAACCGTGGCAATGGCTGTTGGGTTGTTAATTGCCTATAGTTCCTACTTCGAATCACCGAAAGAGCTAATTCTCAAAAATGAAGTAACAGAATTAGAGTTCTATTATGAAAACTTAACCAAAACAGTTGAAAAATTACAGACCCAACTAGCAAACATAGAATACCGCGATGATAATATCTATCGCGTAGTATTAGGTGCCGAGCCAATTGATAAAAATATTCGAGAGGCCGGTGTGGGTGGACTCGACCGCTATGAGGATATTAAAAACAAGAATATTATTCATGGCGAAGTAATTACCAAATTGAGTGAAATGGTTGACAACCTTCGTAGGAAAATTTATATCGAATCAAAATCCCAAGATGATGTGGTGGATATTGCAGAAACCAAAGAAAAATTATTTGCAGCCATTCCAGCCATACAACCCATTTCCAATAAACAATTAATTGCACTTGCTTCAGGGTTTGGCATGCGTGTTCACCCAATTTATAAAGTAAAGAAAATGCATACAGGCATCGACTTTGCTGCTACCATTGGCACTCCTATTTATGCTACTGCCGATGGCACTATCGACATTTTAGATGTTAGCTTTAGTGGTTACGGAAAAAAAATTGAGATTAATCATGGATTTGGATACAGAACCCGGTATGCGCACATGCATGGTTTTGCCGTTCGCTTAGGCCAAAAAGTAAAACGAGGCGATTTGATCGGATATGTTGGTGACACTGGATTATCTACTGCCCCGCATTTGCATTACGAAGTATTTGTAAACGGTGTGATTGCCAATCCTGTGCATTATTTCTTCAACGACCTTAATCCTGCCGAGTACGAAAAGATTATTGAATTGGCTTCTGTCGAGAATCAATCGCTTGGAATGTAATTGATTGAATCAATTCTATATTTATTCTCATTTTAAAATTTAGCTTGTTATATTTAGGCTATTCAATTGCGTAGATATAGATGAAGCTAATTCTATTTATTCTTTTCATATTCATGCTGGCAGGCTGCTCCGATTTTATTGAGATCAAAGGCACATCCATTCGCCAATATGCAACACACGTAATAAACTTCAGTTCACAATACACTTCTAGCGATTGGGCAGCCACTAAAGCCTTACAGAAAGAAAATGTTTATCCTAATTATGGTGATAATATAAATGCCTGGGCATCTTCATCATCTGACAATCAACGGGAGTTTTTAGAGTTAGGATTCGATACAATTCAAACAGTGAGGACAATTGAAATTTTTGAGACATACAATCCCGGGGCAGTTGATACGGTTTACTTGCGTGAGGCCAATTCGCAGAAATGGAATAAAATTTACGCCAAACCAGCCATTGTAAATTTAGAGAAAAAGTCAAGAATTTTTTCAATCTATTTTATTGAAACCGACTATTTTGTAGATGCTATTCGCCTTGCTATTAACAGTCCTGATGTTGAAGGCTGGAACGAAATTGATGCTGTAGCAATTACCGGTAAACGAAAAAGCGCATCCGAATGATCAAAATTATACTTTCAGCTTGTGTTGTCCTTTTACTTTATACTCCAGCCATAGGCCAAGGTTGCAGCGATGCGGGGTTTTGCACCATGGGGGCAATGAAACCCGATCAGCCATTCAACAAAAAGGCGCTGGTAAAATTAAAGTCAATGGAAATAAGTTTTTACAGAGGCAAAACCACAACATCGCCAATCGTTTACGTGGCTACGGCTGATCTAAATTTTAATATAATTGATAATAAAACGTTTCTGCAAGTAAAACTTCCTTATCAATCAATAAGTGGAAACTTTGGAAATAATTCTGGAATTGGAGACATCTCTTTATGCCTGACCCGCAATTTATATTCTTCCGAAAAATTTGACATCGGATTATCCATAGGCGGCAAGCTGCCCTCCAATAATTCAGATGCAAGATCAAAAGAAAATGGGTTGATGTTTCCTATGTATTATCAAACAAGCCTGGGTACTTATGATTTCATTGCGGGCCTGTCGATCGTTAACAAGAAGTGGCTTTTTGCAACCGGTATTCAACATCCATTTAATGAGAATAAAAACCAGTTTACCTACCGAGCCTGGATTCCCGTTTATCAAGAAGGAAAAGGAGAAGATTATGTTAGAACTTATTGGCCTGCCTATCATCTTAAAAGAGGTACTGATATAATGTTTCGCGCAGAACGTAACTTTAGATATGCTAGATTCAATATGTCTATCGGAGTGCTTCCAATAATAAGAATAAGTAAGGATGAAGTTACCGATCCAAACACAAATGAGAGAGTGAAACTGAAAGGTACTACTGGCATGGCATTTACAGCAATAGGTACAATTGGTTATAACTTTAATGTAAAATCTGGCATTCGCCTTTTAATGGGCAAAAAATTAAAAGATAGAGATGTTAACCCTGATGGTTTAACCCGCCATAATGTAACCACATTTAGTTATTACTACCGCTTTTGAAAATGAAATTCATAAATCTCATTTTTTTACTGATCCTAACTCTTGGTCAAGTCATTGCACAGGATAAAAACCAAAACAACAAAGTTCTGGATCAAATTAATAATCTCCTGCTCGATTCTAAATACGAGGAGACTATACAATTAATTGATCAAACAAAAACCACGGATGCAATTTTTGAAGTACAATTAAAAAACAAAAAAGCAGAGGCATTAATCCGCCAAGGTAAATATGAAGCAGCTAACAAACTTCTAACAGAAGTTCTTGAAAAAATAAATCAGTTAAAAAGTCCACTGTCATTAAAAGCGAGTACGCTTGTAAATGTTGGATACCTTCACCTTAATCAAGGAAGAAATGACCTGGCAGTGGAAACCTTAACAAACGCAGCAAGCACGTTACAGCAAAGTGGCAATGCCTTAGAAACTGCTCAGGCTTTGAGCTATTTAGGACAAGCTTATTTTAATACTGGCAAATATGCACAAGCCGAGGAACAGCAATTGATGGCTTTGAGTCTGAGGCTAGCTCAACTACCAGAAACGCATGAATTAATTGCTGCATCATATACTGATTTAGGCCTTGTTTACAGTCGGATTGATGTGGATAAATCATTTGATAACTATGAAAAGGCAACTGAGATTTATGGAAAACTGCACGGACAGGAACATCCCAAATTTGCGATTGCCAATACCAATCTTGGAGTAGTTAATTTCAACACCCAACTATACGGGGATGCCGTTAATTATTTTGAAACAGCTCTAAAAATTTGGGAGAAAAATTACTCGCAGCCAATTCCATCAAAAGCTTATGTGCTTCGCTGGCTGGGACTCACCTACTCAAAACTAAAAGACGACAAAACTGCGCTTGAGTACTATCGCAAAGCACTTGATATGTACATAGCAACCCAAGGAAAAAAGCATCCAGATGTGGCGTACACCTATAACCTAATCGGCAACATTCTTCAAGCTGAGAATAAGTATGATGAAGCCCTGACTAATTACCAAAAATCTATTATTGCAAATATCTCTGATTTCAACAATGAGAATATTTTTGTTAATCCTGCAATAAATAATTTCTACGATGGAAATTTTTTGCTCTACTCACTGATGTATAAGGCTCAGGTATTTGAAGCCCGTCACCTTAGTAAAACTCTTAAACTAGCTGATTTAACATTTGGGTTAAGTACTCTTCAACTTTGCGATTCTTTAATTGATAAACTCCGGCAACAAACAACTAACGAAGCTGATAAAATTTCGCTTGGTTCAATTGCCAATGAAGTTTATGCTGACGGAGTGCGGATTGCCTATTTACTTAGCGATGTTTCTTTTCGTGAACGACAAATATATCGTGAGCAATCATTTTATTTTGCAGAGAAAAGCAAGTCGGCCGTACTTCAGGAGGCAATCTCAGATGCCAATGCCAAATCATTTGCAAACATTCCACCTGAATTGTTAGAGGAAGAAAATAGTCTTAAATCGGCTATGGCCATGGTAACTCAAAAGCTTGCCCAAAAACCATCTGAAGAAGAAGAAAAATATTTGCGAGAAACCGCTTTCCAGTTAAACCAAAGTTATTCCGAGTTTACTAAATCATTAGAAACAAAATATCCTGAATACTTCAACTTAAAATTTAATTCGGCAGCTCCATCAATTGCTCAACTGCAAGATTTACTAAATAACCAAACCGCTTTAATCAGTTATTTCATTGATGAGAAAAATAATCGCCTATACATTTACTTGCTTACTGGTGAAAAATTAAAAATTACAGATCATGCGTTACCGGAAGACTACGACCGCACAATTAGCGGGTTTAGAAATAGTTTATATTTTATGCAAGAAGAAGCGTACTTAGCTTCTTCCAGAAGCCTTTACAAATTATTAATCCCAAAAGGAATTCCTTTTAAAATAAATAGCCTTGTACTACTCCCATCTGGCAGAATGAGTATTATGCCATTCGAAGCGCTTCTTACCAAAAACGTAAGAAATTCAAACACACCCTTTAATTCATTACCTTATCTCGTAAATAAGTTTGACATTCGATACGAATTCTCGGCCGGGCTATTGCTCCAAAAGAAAAATAATTCGGTAGGATCAAGCATCTCCTCGGCAAAACTCTTCGCTCCTATTTCATTCCCCGAAGGAAGCAACTTAAATGACCTACCCGGAACAGAACAAGAAGTAGAAGCAATCCAGGCTTTGTTTAAAAATAAAAACATTACCTGTGATGTACTCACCAATAAATTAGCCAGTGAAACAGCCGTTAAAAATGACGATCTCAAAAACTATTCGTTGGTTCACTTTGCCACGCATGGCATAGTAGATGAAAATAATCCTGAGCTATCGCGCATCTTTTTACAAAACGATTCGCAAGCCGAAGATGGCAATTTGTATTCAGGTGAGATTTACAATTTACACTTGAATGCGAATTTGGTTACGCTCTCGGCCTGCCAAACCGGATTAGGTAAAATTTCAAAAGGAGAAGGTGTAATTGGTTTGTCGCGGGCGTTAGTTTATGCCGGTGCTAAAAATATTATTGTATCATTTTGGAGTGTGGCCGATGAATCAACCGCTGAACTGATGACAGGTTTTTACCAAACCCTACTACAAAACAAGGATGCCTCCTTTACTGCAGTACTGCGCTCAGCAAAATTGAAACAAATTAGAAAAGGAAAATATGCAGCACCCTATTATTGGGCCCCATTTATTTTGATCGGATATTAAGAGAAGATTGTAAGAGAAAATTTACCCGCCCTTGCAGTAGTTAGTGGTTTTTGCCACTCCTACTGTCAGGGTCAGGTTTTACACAGTCTAACGCTATGGCAAAATAGTTTCTACTGTGTTATAGAGAACCCCAAAGTAGGGGCATCAGTTTCAATTTTCCTAAAGATTTTATAAAACTTTGTTTCTCACGAAAAAATGGCTTTTTTAGCGCCAAAATGGCGTCCTACAAATGTTTGAAGACAATTATAAGCAGCGAGGATTACGGAATAAATTGGTAAAAAAACTGCTTGAAAAGGGCATTTCTGACCAGCGGGTTTTGGCCGCAATTGGAAAAGTGCCCAGACACGCCTTTTTTGATGATGCCCTCCTTGGACATGCCTACGAGGACAAAGCTTTCCCAATTGGGGAAGGTCAGACTATCTCACAGCCGTACACGGTGGCCTTTCAATCTGAAAAGTTAAAAATACAACCAGGAGACAAATTATTAGAAATAGGGACTGGATCTGGTTATCAAGCTGCCATTCTACTGGAAATGGGCGTAAAAGTCTATACAATAGAGTATAACCGTAAGCTGTATGAACGCACACGGGATTTTCTACCAACCCTTGGTTATAAACCATACTTCTTTTATGGTGATGGCTCGAAGGGCGTTCCTGCAAAAGCTCCTTATAATAAGATAATTGTAACGGCTGGCGCACCCGTTGTGCCAACAACATTAACCGATCAACTTGCCGAAAATGGAATTTTACTTATACCCGTTGGTGATCGCGAAACTCAAAAAATGTTGCGAATCACAAAAACAAAAACTGGTTTAAAGAAAGAAGAGTTCGACAACTTTGCCTTCGTTCCACTTTTAGGAGATCAGGGTTGGAAGTAATAATTTAAATTCAGCAAAGTCGGGAGAGATCTGAATTGACTTCTTCTCCCCTTTCATAAATTCTTTGAGGCGATCTGGAATTTCAATTTGCCTTTGGATCGTGTCTTCAACAACATCGGCAAACTTCGCTGGGTGAGCAGTTTCTAAAAATATTCCTGTAAAGTCGGAATGAGTTTTTAGAAATTCTTTTAAACCCAAATAGCCAACGGCTCCATGAGGATCCATTACATAGTTATAATTGGAATCCACTAAACGCATTGCATCTTTCGTAGCTGCATCGCTAAACGTGAATCCAAAAATTTGTGCGGACAATTTCTGAAAGTCAGCATCAAAAATCTCCAACAAACGTGCAAAGTTACTTGGGTTTCCTACATCCATAGCATTGCTAATGGTTTGCTTTGATGGCCGTGCCTTGAATTGTTGCGTGCGTAAATACTCAGGCACAACATCATTCGCATTGGTTGCAGCAACAAACGCCTCGATGGGTAAACCCATTTTTTTGGCCATCAGGCCAGCGGTAAGATTTCCAAAATTGCCGCTTGGTACACAAAGTGCAACGGGTTTATTGCTAACCCTTAGTTGTGCATACGCATAGAAATAATAGAAAGATTGTGGAATCAATCTCGCTATATTAATCGAGTTTGCCGATGTGAGAAACAATTTTTCCTTTAACTCCTTATCAAGGAAGGCTTGCTTCACCAGCCATTGGCAGTCATCAAATGTACCGGCAACTTCTAGCGCTATAATATTCCCGCCAAGGGTGGTGAATTGTTTCTCCTGAGCTTCACTTACTTTTCCTGAAGGATATAAAACAATTACTTGAATACCCTCAACACTTAAAAAAGCATTCGCTACGGCACTTCCTGTGTCGCCAGAAGTTGCAACCAGAATTGTAATTTCCTTGCTCTGTTGTTTGGCGAAATAGCCCAGCAGACCCGAAAGAAAGCGTGCACCGAAATCTTTAAAGGCTAACGTAGGGCCATGAAATAATTCAAGGGCAAAAACATCAGGCTCTATCTCAACCAAGGGCGCATCAAATTGAATGGTGTGATCAATAATCCGCTGCAACTCACCTAATGGAATATCATTACCAATCAGATTCTTTGCAACCTCAAGAGAAATTTCCTTGAAAGATTTTTCTGGCAACGTTTCAAAAAAACTATCTGAAAGTTTAGGTATTGATTCGGGCATATAAAGACCATTGTCCGGAGCTAATCCCTGAATAACAGCTTCCTGTAAACTTACCCGATGATTTTTATCGTTTGTGCTGTAATACTTCATAACTAATTATTCTCCTTTCAGAATTCGCGCTCCTTCCTGATTTACTTTTGAAACAAATACGTCCGACTTTAAATGATGTTTAAGGAATTCTAATTGAATGGCCTCTCCCGCTGCTACAGCCTGTTCATTGGTTTCACTCAAAGCAAAAATGGTTGGACCACTTCCTGAAATTCCGCAACCCAATGCTCCAGTCTCTAAAACTATTTTCCTTAAATTAGAAAACCCAGGAATAAAAACAGCACGGGTTGGTTCCGCAATCACATCCTTAAGTGATCGACTGATCAATGGGTAATCCGGTTTGGTGAGGCCGATCATTAATCCGCCAATGTTACCACTTTGCGTGATTACATCTTTTAATGAAAATGACTGGCGCAATACTTTCCGCGAATCCTCAGTCTTTAATTCAAGATGCGGATGAATTAAAGTGCAGAATATTTTTTCTGTTGCGTCAACTTTAATAATGTCTAATGGCGAGTATTCGCGCACCAGAACAAAGCCACCTAATAAAGATGGCGCTACATTATCAGCATGGGCAGCTCCGCAGGCAATGCGCTCCGCCTCCATCGCATGTGGCACAAGTTGTTGGCGCGTAAGAGGATTGCCCATCAAATGATTAATTGCTACTAACGCAGCAACGCCACTCGCTGCACTCGAGCCCATCCCACTGCCTAACGGTAAGTTTTTCTTTAACTCAATATCAACACCTTGACTTGATCTGATAGTCTTCAAAAATGAAATGATAGCTACGCTGGCTGTATTTTTTTCTGACTCCCGTGGAAGCTTGCCACCATCACCGGATATAGAAGTAATGTTGATTTCAGAATCTTCCCGTAATGTTAGTTTCACTTCATCACCCGGAAAATCGACCGCGAAACCGAGAATATCAAAACCACAACAAACATTGGCAACAGTAGCGGGTGCAAAAGCGCTGATTGATTTCATAGTTTAAACATTTACATAATTACCAATCCTGATTACATCAGCAAATACTCCAGCTGCTGTCACTTCAGCACCCGCACCTGGCCCACGAATTACCATTGGCCGTTCATGATACCGTTCAGTCGTAAGCAAAATAATATTATCACTTCCTGATAGCGAATAAAACGGATGCTGACTATTCACTGAACCTAATCGGATCTTTGTTTTCCCATTTTCCAACACGGCCATGTATCTTAACTTTTCATTATTAGAATCTGCTTCGGCCAGTAGTTTTTCATAGAAATTATTATGCGTTTCTAATTTTTTAAAAAATGATTCTACAGTCATCTCACCGCGACAATCTTCTGGAACTAAGTCTTCAACAATCACATCTTCAAGCTCCATTGCTAAACCTGCTTCTCTTGAAAGAATTAAAATCTTTCGTGCAACATCCATCCCGTTAAGGTCATCGCGCGGATCGGGTTCTGTATACCCTTTCTCTTTTGCTTGCTTAACTACATCGCTAAAGCGATCTCCTTTTTTATAACTACTAAAGATATAATTCAATGTTCCGCTTAATACTGCTTCAATACCAATCACTTTATCGCCACTAATAAGTAAATCATTTAAGGTATTGATTACAGGCAATCCGGCACCCACATTTGTTTCAAATAAAAATTTAACTCCACGTTTTTTAGCTGCAGCCCGTAAGGTTTGATATTTTTGATATGAACCAGAGTTAGCTTTTTTGTTTGGCGTAACGATGGAGATATTCGAAGACAGAATAGATTCATAGAAACCAGTTACCTCTTCGCTTGACGTGCAATCCACAAAAATGCTATTCGAAAGATTCATAGCGATCATCGTCCCCATAAAAACATTTAGATTCATCTCTTCGTTTGATGCCAATAATTCATTTACTGCTTCTGTAAATTTCAAACCATCTTCATTGAAAAGCATCTTGCGACTATTTGCAATGCCGACAACATGAATCTCTAATTGATTTTGCTTCGCCAATTGATGATGCTGCTTCTCCATCATATTTAATAATGACTTTCCAATCAATCCGGTACCAACCAAAAACAAATTCAAAACTTTCCTATCCGACAGGAAGAAAGCCTCGTGAAGCACATTGAGTGCTTTTGAAATATCCTGTTGATGAATAACCGCAGAAATATTTAATTCAGAAGAGCCCTGCGCAATAGCATTAATATTAATTCCACTGCGACCTAACGCGCTGAACATGCGGCCACTTGTTCCCGGATTATGCTTCATGTTCTCGCCCACGATAGCCACAATAGCAAGCTCCTCCTCTACTTTTACCTCATCCATTTCATTGCCACGAATTTCATATTGAAATTCTTTATCAATAGCTCTTTTGGCTTGTTGAGTCTTAGATGATTCAATAGCGAAGCAAATGGAATGTTCAGACGAAGCCTGACTGATTAAGATTACGCTGATGCTTTCTTTGGCAAGCGTTCCAAACAAACGCATAGAAACACCAACGACACCAACAAGCCCGCTACCCTGAATACTTAACAGACTTATTTTATCCATCGAAGAAATTCCTTTGATAATTAATCCCTTTCCATTTGACTTCTCACTAATGATGGTACCAGGGAAAGATGGATTGAATGTGTTTTTAATCCAGATCGGAATTTGGTTAATCATTACCGGTTGCATAGTAGCCGGAAAAATTACTTTGGCACCAAAGTGCGAAAGTTCCATCGCTTCGTTGTAAGTCATTTCCGAAACGGTAAATGATTTTTTTACCTTTCGGGGATCGGCCGTCATCATTCCATCTACATCCGTCCAGATTTCTAAAGCAGATGCTTTTAGAGCAGCTGCAAAAATCGAAGCGGTGTAGTCAGACCCACTTCTTCCTATGGTAGTAGTTTCACCAGATGAAGAAGATCCGATAAATCCGGTTATAACTTGAAGACTATTATGCGTTTCGAAATGATTTTGGATAAACTTATTCGTTGTCTCAAAATCAATCTTTGCATAGCCAAAATTATTATCTGTTCGAATGACAATTCGCGCATCTAAAAATTCCGCGACTATTTGTTGATCTTTCAGTACCTCAGCAATGATGTATGCTGAGAGCCGTTCTCCAAAACTCATAATGTAATCGAGCGTGCGCGGGGTTCTCTCTTTAACAAGAAACACCCCATGCAACACATCTTCCAACTCATTGAACGTAAACTTGACTTGTGCAATAACACTACTTTGTTTTTGAATACCGATCAATTCGCGCACCGCATCTAAGTGGCGCGTCTCTAATGATTGCAATAAATCCCGGTACTCAACCTGACCTTGTAAAGCAAGCGAACTAAGCGTAATGAGATTATCCGTTACGCCACCGAAAGCAGAAAAGACAACGGCTGGCTTATGCTTTAAATAAGGTTTAATAATTTCGATAACAGATTTTATGCGAGCGGGCGTTGCAACAGATGACCCACCAAACTTAAGTACGTTCATAAACGGAGTAAATTATTCAGTCCTTCAAAACTGATTTGATAATTTGATAAAATGATTATTTGAGTATGTCGGAGAAAGGCAGGATATGTCGGGAGCTACCCCGTAATAATAGTTGTAATGGTAATCGTCTCGAAAGAGATTGACCCTGAAATGGAAATAGTTGAAAAAGAATTGAACACCTGCTTATTATTTCATGCAATAAGCAAATTGGCTGCGGGTATTGCAAAGTTTTTTTATGATTTTTGTAAACTACTACAAACGAACTAACAGTTAGTAGCTATCTAACAAGTATGACCCGCAAGAAAAAACATCCGAGAGAATCTGCCGTAAGCATGACCGAATTGGTTTTACCTAATGACACTAATACACTTAATAACCTAATGGGTGGGCGGCTCATGCATTGGATGGATATTATTTCGGCTATAGTCGGACAAAAGCATTGTAACAGTATCGTAGTTACTGCATCGGTGGATAACATTTCTTTTCGATCGCCCATTAGTCTTGGCGATGTAGTTACCCTTCGGGCTCGGGCTACACGCGCCTTCAACTCTTCGATTGAAATACGTATAGATGTGGAGGCAGAAAATATTCCGGAGGGAAGAAAGTTCGAAAGCAACTCTGCCTATTTTACATTTGTGGCGGTTGATAAAGAAGGCCATCCCGTTGCAATTCCTGAAGTAGTGCCTGAAACTCCTGAAGAGATAGAGTTATTTAACGGTGCTTTACGCAGAAGGCAGTTGCGCCTGATTTTATCTGGTCGCATGAATCCATCAGAAGCCAACGAACTGAAATCCATTTTCGACATTAAAAAAGTATGAGTTTACAAAACGAACTTGAGTTTATCTTCACGGAAGAAATCTATTCACTCCCCCCTCCTGTGCTCATCATTCTTTCCAAACCTTGGAAAGATCTTACCGAAGATGAACTCAATACACTATCAAGAATGCTGCAAGCTGTAAAATTGAATCTTGCTTCGGTTCAAGTCATCATTAAAAAAGAGTTTTCAGTAGATGAATTCTCCGTTCTTTCACCAAAACGCATTTTAGCTTTTGGATCTGTATTTAAATCCTCAAGCACGATGTACGAAACCCTATCAATCGGTGAAACTTCTATAATTGTCTCCGAATCGCTTGATAAGTTGGATGATGCCAAAAAGAAAAGCCTTTGGATTGCACTGAAGATTATGTTTACCCTTTAAGGCTTAAAAACATTGATTTTGCACGTCATTATAGTTATTCTATATTTGCGGCACTAAAAATCGTTCGGCTGTTGCCGGGCGTTTTTTTTGATACTTTAATCTTTGAAAACCTAAATCAAAATGGAAAACATTCTCTACGTTCTGCCCGCCTTTGGGATACTCGGTTTACTCTTTGTTGTGTGGAAAAGTGCCTGGGTAACCAAGCAAGATGCAGGAACAGAAAAAATGCAAAAAATTGCGGGCCACATTGCCGAAGGTGCAATGGCGTTCCTAAAAGCGGAATATAAAGTTTTGGCAATTTTCGTGGTTTGCGTAGCCCTTTTGTTGGGTGTTACTGCAAGTAGCGAAACTTCTTCACCTTTAGTTGCGGTTTCTTTTATTATTGGTGCATTTACATCTGCCTTGGCGGGATTCATTGGAATGCGCGTAGCAACCAAAGCCAACGTGCGCACTACACAAGCTGCACGCACAAGTTTAGGCCGTGCCCTTGAAGTAGCTTTTACAGGTGGTTCAGTTATGGGAATGGGTGTTGTTGGGTTAGGTGTGTTAGGCCTTAGTCTTCTTCTTATTGTTTACTCAAATATTTTTGGATTCGAAACACAAGCTCAGGTAAATCAGGTACTCACAATTATTACTGGTTTCTCTTTTGGTGCTTCATCAATCGCTTTGTTTGCCCGTGTGGGTGGCGGTATTTATACTAAAGCTGCTGACGTAGGTGCAGATCTTGTTGGAAAAGTTGAAGCGGGCATACCCGAAGATCATCCACTAAACCCTGCAACTATTGCCGATAACGTAGGTGATAACGTGGGTGATGTTGCCGGTATGGGTGCCGACTTATTTGAATCCTATGTAGGTTCAATTGTTGGTTCTATGGTTTTAGGAGCTGCGTTCATGGTTGATGGTTTTGCTGATCAGTTCAATGGTCTGTCTGCTGTATTACTTCCATTAGTGTTAGCCGCAGCAGGAATTGTGATGTCATTTGTTGGAACCTTCTTCGTGAAAGTAAAAGAAGGTGGCGATCCTCAAAAAGCATTGAATACCGGTGAGTTTGTGTCATCCGCAATTATGATTGTTGCTTCGTATTTCATTATCACCAATATGCTTCCCACGGAATGGACTTATAATGATTTACTTTATAGAACTGCAACGGGTGAACCTATCGTGAGAACGATGACTGCCTTGGGAATTTTTTGGGCAACCATTATTGGTTTGGTTGGTGGATTGTTAGTGGGTCTTATTACTGAATATTATACAGGCATGGGCAAAAAACCTGTGCTTTCAATTGTGCGTCAATCTTCAACCGGTGCCGCTACAAATATTATAGCTGGTTTGGGTGTTGGTATGATGTCAACTGCCTTACCAATTCTAATCATAGCACTTTCTATCATGGGTGCCTTCTACTTTGGCGGCCTTTACGGGATAGCGATTGCCGCTGTTGGTATGCTTTCAAATCTTGGTATCCAGTTAGCAGTAGATGCTTACGGTCCTATCTCTGATAACGCTGGTGGTATTGCTGAAATGTCTGAACTCCCTAAAGAAGTTCGTCAACGTACAGATAAATTAGATGCAGTAGGAAATACAACTGCTGCTATTGGTAAAGGTTTCGCAATTGCTTCTGCTGCTTTAACTGCACTTGCATTATTCGGAGCCTTTATGACTACCGCTAAACTTGGTTCTATCGATGTATCGAAAGCTAATGTAATGGCTGGATTATTTATTGGTGGTATGCTTCCTTTTGTTTTTTCTGCCTTAGCTATGAATGCAGTAGGTCGCGCAGCAATGGCCATGATTGAAGAAGTGAGAAGACAATTCACTTCCATCCCCGCACTTAAAGCCGCGCTGGAGGCAATGAAAAGAAATGGCGATAAGGAAATGAGTGATTGGACAGCCGAGGATCAAAAAATATTCCACGATGCAGATGGAAAAGCAGAGTATGCTAAGTGTGTGGATATTTCTACTAAAGCAGCAATTAAAGAAATGGTTCTCCCTGGTTTAATGGCCGTTGTTGCTCCCGTTATCATTGCTTTTTTACCAGGCTTTGGTGCCGAATCTTTGGGCGGTATGTTGGCAGGCGTTACCGTGTCTGGCGTTTTGATGGCAATATTCCAATCAAATGCCGGTGGTGCGTGGGACAATGCCAAGAAGAGTTTTGAAGAAGGCGTTGAAATCAACGGCCAGATGTTCTATAAAAAATCAGAGCCTCATAAAGCTGCTGTAGTTGGTGATACTGTAGGTGATCCTTTCAAAGACACTTCAGGCCCATCTCTTAACATCTTATTAAAACTTATGTCTGTCGTAGCGTTGGTTATAGCTCCGCTATTGGTAAGCAAGGATAGTTCAACAGCAAAGATTGAAAAGCTAAAAGAGAAAGTAGAAATGGTTATTACCCCGGTATCTAACAATGCACAGGTGAAATAATCACAATCAATAATGAATGAAAGAGCAGTGCCAATAACACCGCTCTTTTTGTTTATTTTAGTCTCAAATTACAGCCAGTGAGGGTAGTTTTTATCATTTTACTATTCATAACAATTGGGGCAAATGCATTAGGTCAGCATTCAATGGTTGGAAAGTGGAAAACAATTGATGACGAGACAAACGAACCCCGATCAACGGTTGAGATTTTTGAGCGGAATGGAAAATTTTATGGCAAGGTCGTTACTCTATTTAGCAGGCCAAATGAAGATGAAAACCCAATCTGTAATGAGTGTCCTAAGGATGATGATCGATACCAAAAGAAAATCATTGGCATGGAGATTTTAAGAGACATGCAAAGGTCTGGCGATGAATTTACAGAAGGAACTGTACTCGATCCCAACAATGGCAAAATTTATAAATGCAAAATTTGGATTGAGGAAAATAATCTTAAACTTCGAGGGTACTGGGGACCATTTTTCAGAACACAGACCTGGCTTCATGTCCAATAATTACCATCTCATCGGAAAAATCACGATCTTAAACCCGAATTTGTATTTTTCAACATTAACCAAAGGTTACTAAACGTGGCGTTACGGGTATTCAAAACGAACTTGCACATGGACGAAAAGGAAGTTTTCGAGCGCATCAAGAATGGTGACGAGAAAGCCCTTGAGTTGATATACAAGAAATACTATAGGATGATGACCAAGTTGGTAATCACCAATAGCGGAACGGAAGAGGAAGCCCGAGATGTTTATCAAGATGCCTTGGTGGTATTTTGGCAAAAGGCAAGATCGGGTAACTTGGTGATGACGGCCAAAATCAGTACTTATATCTACAGTGTTTGCCAAAACCTGTGGAGAAAAGAGCTGGATAGAAAGAAGAGACTTTCAAACGAGGAAAAGGACTCACCCCAATCGATGGACATGGATGGTCCGGAAAGGGAAAAGATAATGGCAAAATGCCTGAATCAACTGGGTGAAACGTGTAAAAAAGTTTTAATGTATTATTATTTTGATGAGATGTCGATGCAAGAAATAGCTGAAAAACTTGGCTTTGCAAACACCGACACCGCCAAGACGAAAAAATATAAGTGTAAACAGAAACTAGACGAATTGGTAAAAGCTCAGTACTCTGAGCAAGATTTTTTAGACTAAAGAGTAATGAACAATTTTGAACTAATAGATGACTATTTAACCAATAAGCTCACAGAGCAGGATAAAGTAGCCTTTGAACAACAACTTCAATCTGATGCATCATTAAAGACTGAAGTAGAACTTCAATCTCAGATAATTGAAGGATTAAAAAGCGCCAGGGTAGCTGATCTTAAAGCTATGCTTAACAGGGTTCCTATTGAAAATGCTCCGGTTGAATTCTCAGCCCTTAAAATTGCAGCCGGCTTAATTGGTACAGCTGTAATTGTATCTGCAGCGTATTTCTATTTCAATGGAAACAGTGAACCTGAATTACAAACACCAGAACCCATTGAAGACTCGGTGAAGCAAAATGAAGAGGCACGCATACAAGAAGCAAAAGATGTTGTAAAGCTTGAAGAAAAATTAAGTAACGAACCTGTTGAACAAACCTCAGTTATTGAACAGAAGAAGATTGAAAAGAAGCCCATCATTTCTAAACCATCAGATAAAACAGACACTCCTCAGCCTGTTGGCAAACCAGCAATCGATGTTATTGATCCATCGCAAGACTTAACAGAAAGCACGCCAACACGGGGCAACAATTCATCATTGAAACCTGGTCTTACTGTACCTAAAATGAATGTTGAGATTGATTCTTCCAGCAAGAAGTATCCTTTCCATTATCAGTTTACAAGTGGTAAGGTTGTTCTATTCGGTTCTTTTGATAAAAGTTTGTATGAAATTATTGAAGTAAACGGAGGCAGTCATTCGCTGTTTTTATTTTACAAAGCCAATTATTATAAGCTCGATGAAACCAAAAAAGATATAACAGCCCTTGAGGTAATAAAGGATAAAGTGTTGATTCAAAAACTTAAGGAGTATCGTAAGAATTAATCTTACTCATCAAATCCATTTTCTAAACCTCCTGCCAAACAGGAGGTTTTCTTTTAAATACTGTTTTTAAAAGCCCCAAAGGGTGAAAATTAGCAGAAATCATCCCTATCTTTGCAATTCGTGAGTAAAGAAGAGCGCAAATTCAAAGTCCGCAAAAAGAAACTGGGTGCATACCCATACATCAGCGTTGTGCTAAGTATTACCCTTGCATTATTCGTTATTGGGGTGTTTGCTTCTCTTGTTATATACTCAAAAGAACTTGAGCGCGTAGTTCGTGAGAATGTAAAGGTTCAGGTATACTTGAAAAGTCAGGTAACCGATGTACAGCGCACACAAATTGAAAAGGCTCTAGCCTCTAAATCATTTGTACCAAAAGATAAAGGCTCCATTCAATTTATTTCTAAAGACGAGGCAGCGAAACAATTCATTGAGGAGACCGGTGAAGATTTCATAAAGTTTCTAGGTGAAAATCCCTTACGGGATGCTTATCTCGTTCGAATTCAGGAAGGTTTTCACGATGCCGAAAGTTTAAAAAAAGTTAAAGCTGAAATCGAGCAAATCAGTGGCGTTTTTCAAGTTCACTATGTAGAAAATGTGATTGACTCAATCAATAAAAATGTTACCAAGATAGGTTTGATTCTTATGGGCCTGGTGTCATTGCTGTTGCTCGTGGTGGTCCTGCTTATCAACAATACGCTGCGATTAGCTTTGTTCTCGCAACGCTTCTTAATTCGCAGTATGCAATTAGTGGGCGCCCGCAGTTGGTTTATTCAACGACCCTTCTTGTATAGGGCCGGACTTCACGGATTAATTGCTGGCATCATTGCTTCACTCCTACTCGTGCTGCTCATAAGCTTTGCTACAAAACGTGTTGCTGATTTAAGCTTGATTCAAAACAATTCGCGATTATTAATTTTACTTTCATCGCTTTTGGTGCTTGGCATGTTGGTAGCTATTTTAAGCACGTACCGTGCGGTAAGCAAATATTTAAAACTTTCACTAGACGAACTTTATTAATTATGAATAAGCTTCCATTTGGAAAAAGAAATTATCAGTTGATGGTTGGGGGACTCATTCTGCTTGCTCTCGGCTTTACCATAATGTCTCTCGACAAAGACCCCTATGGGTTTGGATTTATGGGAATTACCTTGAGCCCTATTATTGTGCTGGCCGGATTCATCACTGAAATCTTTGCTATTATGCACACTCCAAAAGAAAAGCAGTAATTAACGTTCTATGTCTTTCTTTGAAGCCTTTATACTGGCCATTGTAGAAGGCCTCACGGAATTTCTGCCCGTATCATCCACCGGGCACATGATTATTGTCTCATCAGTATTAGGAATTGCCGCTGACCCTTTCACCAAAACATTTACAGTGGCCATTCAGTTTGGAGCGATCCTTTCTGTTGTTGTATTGTATTGGAAACGTTTCTTCCAATCACTCGATTTCTACTTCAAGCTGTTAGTTGCATTCATTCCAGCCATGGTGTTAGGCCTTCTTTTGAGTGACTACATCGATCAATTACTTGAACGCGTTGAAGTAGTTGCAGTAATGTTGATCCTGGGGGGAATCCTTTTTCTTTTTGTTGATAAAATATTCAAAGATTCTGAGACTAACGGAAGCACAACGATAACTTATAAGACTGCGCTGCGAATCGGATTCTTTCAAACCATCGCGATGATACCTGGAGTATCAAGATCAGCAGCTACTATCATTGGTGGACTAACACAAAAATTAACAAAAAAAGCAGCTGCTGAATTTTCATTTTTTCTAGCCGTACCTACTATGGCAGCTGCAACAGGATACAAACTTCTTAAGTTTTATCTTGATGGAAATAAGTTCGGCTCCGATGAGATTGGCGTGCTAATATTCGGAAACGTAGTGGCATTCGTTGTTGCCTTATTGGCTATAAAGTCATTCATTACTTTTCTTACTAAGCATGGATTTAAATTATTCGGTTACTATCGAATAATTCTTGGTGTTATTATTCTCTCTCTTTATTGGTTAGGTATTGAGCTGAACATTGTTTGATGGAAGTTCAAGATCAAATGATCCTGATTGATAAACCAATAGGTTGGACATCCTTTGATGTTGTAAATAAATTACGCAATAAATTAAAGATAAAAAAGATTGGGCATGCCGGCACGCTTGATCCACTTGCAACAGGCTTGTTGATTCTCTGCACAGGCAAAATGACCAAACGCATTGACGAGTTTCAGGCACAGGAAAAAGAATACACAGGCAAGTTTATAATCGGTCAATCAACACCTTCGCACGATCTTGAAACCGAAGTGACTGAACCCAATGACATAACAGCAATCACTGAAGAACAAATACAAACTGCTACAAAGAAATTTATTGGCGTAATTCAGCAAATACCTCCCCTCCACTCGGCCATTAAGGTTGATGGTAAACGTGCTTATAAATTAGCTCGTAAAGGCAGCGACCTTGAATTAAAACCACGAGAGGTTACAGTTTCTGAATTTGAAATCACCAAGATTCAAAAACCGGAAGTTCACTTCCGCATTGTGTGTTCTAAAGGTACGTACATTCGCAGCCTGGCGCGCGATTTTGGAAATGAACTTGGTGTAGGTGCTTACCTCACGGGATTATGCCGAACCCGCATCGGAAAATTCAAGTTAACTGATGCGTTGACAATAGACCAGATCAATCCTACTTTAACACAATGAAGATTTATCACACGCTGGAAGATTTTACAAAACTTGACTATGGTGTTGTGACCAGCGGTACGTTTGATGGAGTGCATCTTGGTCATCAAAAAATAATTAATCGGCTTAAAGAGATTGCAAAGAAAAATAGTGGCGAAACAGTAGTGATCACGTTCTGGCCACATCCGCGATTGATTCTTAGGCCTGATGAGCCTTTCATGAAACTGCTCAATACATTTGAGGAAAAGATTGAGTTATTGCGACAACAAGGGATTGATCACTTAATTCGAATACCTTTTACAAAAGAGTTTTCACAAATTTCATCACAAGAATTTATTTCCAAAATTCTGGTTGAAACAATCGGAACAAAGAAATTGGTAATTGGTTACGATCATCGGTTTGGGAAAAATCGTGAGGGAAGTTTTGATCAACTCAGCATTAATGCTCCAATGTATGGATTCGATGTGGAAGAAATTCCCAGACAAGATGTCGATCATATAGGAGTTAGTTCCACGCGTATCCGAAAAGCTCTTGCCGAAGGGGACATCGATACAGCAAACCATTTTCTAGGCCGCCCCTACTCGCTTTCAGGTAGGGTTATCAAAGGAGACAAACTTGGAAGGGTTTTAGGATTTCCAACTGCCAATATCGATTTGGATTCGCATGACAAACTTGTACCTGCAGAAGGAATTTATGCAGTAGGTGTAATTCATGAAAAAAAGAATTATGGCGGCATGTTATATATAGGCACACGACCTACCGTGGACGGAACCAAGCGATCAATAGAAGTAAACATCTTTGATTTCGATAAAGAAATCTATGGTGAAACTCTTCAACTCAC
>Ga0154020_10001118_pt1 | contig 33159 bp, 25 predicted proteins | sample Klosneuvirus_201_FD_109709 | JGI IMG/M metagenome (GOLD analysis project Ga0154020, IMG submission 109709) | Active sludge microbial communities from wastewater, Klosterneuburg, Austria - Klosneuvirus_20160825_MG | ecosystem: Engineered > WWTP > Aerobic digester > Activated sludge | place...
ACCTGGTAAAACAAAGGTTGAAACTGGTGAAAATTAAATTTATCGATCAGTGTAATATCAAAACCAGGTTTATTACTAAGCTTTCGTGCAAGCCGCAATCCACCAAATCCACCACCGAGTATTACAAGTTTCATATGTTCTGATTTAAACCTCTTCGCAACATGAAGGAATTAATACAACAATCTCACTTTAATCGTTGCCTTCACGTTTCGCAACAACGCCAATGCATTTTTACTGAGGTGCTTGTTTACATCCAGCACCACGTAACCGATTGCATCATTGGTTTTAAGGTATTGTCCAAGTATGTTTATTTTATGCTTGCTCAATTGTGTATTGATCTCAGAAAGCACTCCAGGCACATTATGATGAATGTGCAAAATACGGTGTGTGCCTTCCTGCGGAGGCAATGCAAGTGCAGGTATGCTGTGCGAACCTGTGCTGATGCCTTTTTCGAGGTAATTGAATAATTTATTGCTAAGGTCCTCTCCTATATTTTGCTGTGCTTCCTGTGTACTGCCACCAATATGGGGAGTAAGCAACACATTCCCCAATCCCTGCAACGGGCTTACAAACTTATCCCCGTTCTTTTCCGGCTCTACCGGGAAAACATCTACAGCAGCGCCACTTAAATGCCCGTCCAGCAAAGCTTTTCGCAACGCATCCAGGTCAACCACTTCGCCCCGGGCATAATTGATCAAAATACTGCCCGTTTTAAAATGTTTCAGTATATTTTTATTGATGAGGTTTTTTGTACTGGCCAGATCGGGCACATGCAGCGTAACAATATCAGATTTGCCAACTACCTCCTTTAAACTTTTCCGGTCCTCGGCATTACCCAAAGGCAGTTTGGTTTCGGTATCATAAAAGATCACTTTCATGCCCAGGCCTTCGGCAAGTACACTTACCTGTTTGCCAATATTGCCATAGCCGATTATACCCAGGGTTTTTCCGCGCAACTCATAACTGCCGCTGGCTTCCTTCAGCCATATACCTTCATGTGCTGCTTTGTTTTTATCAATGATCTTCCTGATGAGCATAATGGAAGCGCCTATCACCAGTTCGGCCACGCTTCGGGTATTGCTGTAAGGTGCATTAAAAACCACTACCCCGTTTTTAGTAGCAGCGTCAAGGTCAACCTGGTTTACCCCGATACAAAAACAGCCGATCGCCTGCAGTTTTGGAGCAGCTTCCAGTATTTTTTTGGTTACCTGTGTTTTGCTGCGTATACCCAGCAGGTGTACATCTTTAACGGCATCCATCAGTTCGGATTCGCTCAATGCCCCGTTTATTTTTTTAACATGTACATAACCGGCAGCATGAAAATGCTTTACTGCAGTATCACTGATATTCTCTAAAAACAGGATCTTTATCTTATCTTTCGGATAACTGGTCATTTTATTTTCAGGCATAATGATTGCGGTGTATTTTGCACAAATATATTCTATCTAAAGCTCAAATTTTTATAATGTCGTTTTCCAAAGTCTTACATTCCGGGTTTTTGCCTTTTTTTACAGGGGCATTGTTTGTAATTAATGTCAGCAATACTTCCTGTAAACCCGGAAATAAAAAGAATACTGTTGCTGCAGACAGCACAACGTTTATACAATTACCGGATGCTGAGACGGTTTCTGCTGCAGAAACTGAACGGATCAGGAATGCCTGCCGGCAATGGTATGATTCTGTTTTAAAGCGCCGGAACTTTAATGGCGGAATGATCGTTGCCAAGGGCGGTACCATTATTTTTGAACAATACAATGGTACCGGGCATATACCGGGCACCGATTCCATCAACACGCATTCGCCGCTGCACATAGCATCCATTACCAAAACTTTTACGGCAATGGCCGTACTCAAATTATGGCAGGATAGTTTACTGCATATTGATGATGAATTCAGCAAATATTTCCCGGCATTCAATTATGCCGGGTTAACCATCCGTAACTTATTAAGTCACCGTAGCGGCCTGCCCAATTACAATTATTTCATGGAAAAACTGGGTTGGGATAAAAGCAGGTATATCAGCAATGCCGATGTGCTGGATTCTTTAATAGCCCGGAAGGATGTACTGGAAGATATTTCAACCCCCAACACCCGGTTCAATTACTGCAATACCAATTATGCACTGTTGGCATTAATCATCGAAAAAGTTTCAGGGATCACCTATGCCGAATACCTGGACAAAACATTTTTCAAACCATTGAAGATGCATAACAGTTATGTTTTTAAAATGGCTGATACGGGCACAGCCTTACCCAGCTACAACTGGCGGGGAGGACTTGAACCCTTTAATTATTTAGACCAGGTGTATGGCGATAAAAATATTTACTCAACTCCCCGTGACCTGCTGATATGGGACCAGGCATTGTCGGGCAACGGGCTGTTCACCAATGAAACACTTGAGCAGGCATATACGCCTTACAGCAACGAAAGGCCGGGTATCCGGAATTATGGCCTGGGCTGGCGTATGAATATTATTCCTGATGGCAATACGCAGGGTTCTGTGAATAAGATCATTTATCACAATGGCTGGTGGCATGGCAGCAATGCCACATTAATACGACTGCTGAAAGAGCAGGCAACCATCATCGTTATAGGAAACAGGTTCACCAGGTCAGTTTACCATGCCAAAGACCTCATTTCGGTCTTTGGTAAATATTACATACCTGCTGATGAAGAGGAAGCCGGTTCAATTACTGAAACCGTATTTCCGGATGCTTCCATCCCGGTTAAAGATGCCCAGGGTAGCCGTAAATTAAATCGTGCCAACAAGAGATCCGATAATAAAGCAAATTAAAAATTGGCAAGCCCAGGCTGATAAAATCCCATTTTTGTGCAGGTTTTGCAGGTTTTTGCACAGTATGTGCAATATTTTTATACAAATAATGCCGTTTTCTGCATTTTAATTATTATTTTCATTTGCAATAACTAACGAATGCTAAAAAGAGAAAGACAGGAGTACATTGTACACCAGGTAAATCTGCATAATAAAGTGTTGTCAAATACGCTTAGCTCAGAAATAAATGTTTCAGAAGATACCATCCGCAGGGACTTACAGGAACTGAATGAAAAAGGGAAATTGATAAAAGTACACGGTGGCGCCTTATCCCATTCCTTTAACAGCAGCAGCTACCCTTCCAAAAAAATATATGCGCATGCCAATAAACGGGTCATTGCCGAAAAAGCGGCAACGCTGGTCAGGGATGGCATGTTTGTATTAACCGGGGGCGGAACCACCATCATTGAGCTGGCCCGGGCCTTACCCCCCGGCTTAAACGCAACATTTATTTCCGGGAGTATTCCTGCAATCGTAGAGTACATGCAGCACCCCAATATTGAGGTGATCGTGATCGGTGATAAATTATCCAGGAATTCAAAAATAACCCAGGGAGCCGATGCATTGACGAGGATCAAAAGCCTCAAACCGGACCTGTGTTTCCTGGGGATCAATGCCATTGATGTACATCATGGCATTACCGACAACGACTGGGATGTGGTACAGCTGAAACAAACCATGATCGAGTCATCGCAAAAAGTAGTTTGTCTTACCATTTCCGAAAAGATCAATACCATGCAACCGGTTAAGATATGCGACATCTCGAAAATAGACATGCTGATAACTGAATTACCAAATGATCACCCGATGCTGCAACCTTATGTTGCTGCCGGTATAACCGTTATATAACCATGAAATAAAATTTTAAAAAAGTACAATTTTTAACAACCAAAACACGACTAGTATGAGAAAATTTGCAAACAGGTTTATTGCTATTCTTTTTTTACTGATCCCTCTTGCTTTACAGGCACAAAATACTGTAACAGGCAGGGTGGTTAATGATGCAGGCCTTGCAGTTGAAGGCGCATCTGTGATCATAAAAGGGAAAACCACAGGAACCAAAACAGACAGCCAGGGTAATTTTACAATTACTGCTGAAAAAGGTGACATCCTTGTGATATCCAGTATTGGTTTTGTTGCCAGCCAGGTTAAAGTTAAAGACGCTGCGGCAATAACAGTAAAACTAGATACTGTTGACAAAACACTGGAGGAAGTTACAGTAGCCATGGACATCAAAAGAAATCCCCGGGAATTGGGATATTCTGTACAGACTGTAAAAGGAGCTGAACTCCAGGAAACACAAAGAGAAAATTTCGTGAATGGTTTACAGGGAAGAGTTGCCGGACTTACCATCAATCAAACAGGTGGAGCAGCAGGTTCAAGTTCGCAAATTGTTTTACGCGGTTTTAACTCTTTATCCCTGGATAATTCCCCTTTATTTGTAATTGATGGTGTAATAGCAGATAACTCAACCGTAAATGAAACCAGTAACGGAGGTTCAGCTTTAGGGTTAGCATCCGACAGGCCGAACAGGGGTAATGATTATTCAAGCCGTATTTCTGATATTAACCCTAACGATATTGAAAGTATTACCGTGCTAAAAGGTCCTGAAGCAACTGCGCTATATGGCAGCCAGGCAAGTTCAGGTGCCATTATCATTACAACAAAAAAAGCTAAACCTACCGGCAGGATTACGGTGAATTACGACAACAGTTTTAGGATTCAGCGCAACAGCCGGTTACCGGAAATTAATTCCGAATATTCGGGTGGTGTTAACGGACAACCTTCGAGTGTGTTCACTGCTTTTGGCCCAAAATATCCGGCAGGTACTCAATTATACGATAACCTGAATAATTTTTTTGAAACCGGTTTTTCTCAAACACATAACCTGTCACTGGCCTATGGAAAAAAGAATACCAGTTTTATTTTATCCGGCTCCGTTTTCAACCAGGAATCACCCATACCTACAAATACTTATAAGCGGTATAATTTCAGGTTATCAAATACTACTAAAATCGGTAAGTATATTGAAATAACACCGTCTTTAAGTTATATTAATACAAATAATGAAAAACCTTTGAGAGGCGCCAGTGGTTACCTGTTAAATCTGCTGGTGTGGCCTGCCAATGATGACATCAGGGACTGGCAAACTGTTGATGGATTAAAAAAGCCGCTTTTTAATTCAAACCCCAATGCCGAACTTGATAATCCATTTTATAATGTTTATAAAAACAGGAGTTCGGATAACACAAACCGAATACTTGCAACCCTGGGTATAAATATAAACCCGACAAAATGGTTATCATTGGCCGGCAGGTTTGGCTATGATACTTATAAAACAGATGGTTATACAAGGTATGATTCCATGTCATACTATTTAACCAGGCAGCAAAAAGGTCAGCAGGACAATTACTACCGCAGTTACTACGGTTATAATCATACTATTACGGCAACCGCAAAAAAATCGCTTAAGGATTTTAACGGCCGGGTAATGGTTGGTACCATGTGGCAGGACTATGATACCAGGCAATATGCAGTAGTTGGTACCGATCTAATGGACTTAAACCGAAAAGACAGCGGTAACACCAACCCCGCAACACGAATACGCCTGGCAAATGCCAGGAACGGGTTACCAAACTATAGTATAAGGCGGTCGCTTGCATACTTTGGCGAGGTATCTGTTAACTGGAAATCCAAAGTCTTTCTTACCTATACGCATCGTTTTGAACAATCATCTATTTTTCCAAAGCAATTCAGAAGTTATAATTACCCTGCAGGTAGTGTAAGTGTCATCATGAGTGATTTGTTACCGTTTTTTAAGAGTAGCAGTTTATTGAACTATTGGAAGCTCAGGGGTTCATTGGCAAGTACTGCACGCAGCAGCCAACCCTATGCCAATCAATCCGTTTTCGACCCACGCGTTTCAAGCGGAGGAGGATTTTCTTACGGATTTACCAATAACAATCCTTTATTAGAACCGGAAATTCAAAACACATTTGAAATCGGTACGGAATTCCGAATACTAAATAACCGTATTTCTTTAGATGCAACCTACTACAATACAAAAAACAAAAAACTGATCGTTGAACAATTCAGGGCGAGTTACGGTACAGGCTTCGTGTTAAACACACTTAATGTGGGAGCCAACCAAAACCAGGGAATTGAATTGGCATTAAACCTGGATATAGTAAAAAATAAAAATTTTAGCTGGAACAGCAGGCTGAACTTTAACAAGATGTGGAACAAAGTACTTGAATTACCTGCCAATGTTCCGGAATTTTATCAATCAGACACCTGGTTGTATGGTAATGCAAGAGGTGGTTTGGTTGTAGGCGGGGCAACAACCACAATCACATCATATGGTTACAAAAGAAATAACGAAGGCACTTTGCTTATCAGTCCAACAACCGGCCTTCCGGTTCTGGATAATAATTTCAGGGTAAGAGGCGACAGGAATCCGGATTTTACATTAGGTTTCCTGAATACGATGACCTATAAAAATCTGAGGCTAAGTTTTCTGTGGGATTTAAAAGTTGGTGGTGATATTTTTAATGCTACTGAAAGGTATCTTACCACATTGGGCAGAAGCACCAGGACAAGCGACCGCCTTACCGCACGGGTGATCAATGGCGTTTTGGAAGATGGTTTGGAGAATACGGCAACACCAACTAAAAACAACATATCAATTACACCATTTTATAACCAGGCTTATTACACTACCATGCCTGAGGAAGAATTTATTGAAAAAGATATTAACTGGTTAAGGCTAAGAGACATTTCATTGTCCTATACTTTTAATAAAAATCTTTTCCGGAAAATTAAATTTGTTAGTGGCCTCAGTGCTTTCGCTACTATCAATGATTTGGTTTTGATCACCAATTACACCGGTACTGATCCGCAGGTTAATGGCAATACTGCAGGAAGCAGGGGAGTTGGTGGATATGGTTTTGATTATGGTAATGTAGGTACACCACTAAGTATCAATTTAGGTATCAGGGCTAACTTTTAACGTTTAAAAAAAATGATTATGAAAAAAACAATAATAAAAATCACACTTTTTTGTACACTGGTGTTTTCCATGTTTTCGTGTAAAAAAAGTATTGATGATGCTTATAAAAACCCCAATGCTCCTGTAAGGGTTCCTGTTGAAGAACTTTTACCCCAGATGATTTCGGCGATGGCAGCCAATTATGCAGGACACGGCACAATGAATGATATCAGGTATATTGGTGCTTATGTACAAAACTGGCAGTTTTATAATCCACTGAGTAATTATGATCAAATGGGTTATACCAACACAGCAGGCGATGTAGGCCAATCTACCTGGCGTATGCACTATTATGATATTGGCCAGAACAATGTAAGAATGATGGAATGGGCTGCAGAAGAAAAAAAATGGGATTATGTAGGTGTTGGTAAAGCCATTTTTGCATGGAGCTGGTTAACACTTACCGATTACCATGGTGATGTGATATTAGATGAAGCTTTTCGTACCGATCTCATTACTTTTAAATACAATACGCAGGATGAGGTTTACGCCCATGTAAAAAATCTTTGTTTTGAAGCACTTGATTTTTTAGGCAGAACAGGTGACGGAGTAAGCCAGGCAAATCTTGCAAAAGGCGATGCCTATTTCTATAATGGCGATGTTCAAAAATGGAAAAAGTTTGTTTATGGTGTTTTGGCAAGATATTACAACCATCAAAGCAATAAAACTACATATAAAGCAGACTCTGTTATTTATTATGCAAACCTGGCCATGGCTGCCAATGCCGACAATGCTGCAGTAAAATTTGAAGCCAACCTGTTAAGCGCTACCAATAATTTTTTCGGACCATACAGAGGCAATCTAACAGGTACCGGCGCCACAGCTCCTACAGCAATCAGGCAGGGCAGGTATATCGCAAACCTTGAGAATGGGACTAACAGTGAATTCTCAGGCGTTCCCGATCCAAGGGCCTGGTATATGTTAAGGGGAAATACCAATGGTACCATTGTAGGTGTGGAACCCAATAAAGGGCAGACTGTAATTACTGCAAATGACAGACCTGAAAACTTTTGGGGAACAAGCCAGGCTGCTGCTGCCAATAATACCGGATCGAATGCAAACTGCAGGTTTATTTTCAGGGATAATGCACAATTTCCGATAATGACAGCTGCAGAAATGAAGTTCCTGGTAGCAGAAGCCGCTTTCAGAAAAGGAGATAAACCTACAGCTTACCAGGCTTATAAGGATGGGATCAGTTTACATTTTGATATGTTAAGTACTGTTTATAGTTTCGGGATACCCGCCGGTAAAGAGATTACAGCACTTAACAAGGCAGCTTATTTAGCCAACCCGGCTATTGTACCCGTTTTATCAGCCGACCTCACCATGACCAAAATAATGCTCCAAAAATATATTGCTATGTTTGGCCATGGTATTTTGGAAACCTGGGTAGACATGCGACGTTACCATTATGTTGACACTTATGCCGGCTTACCGGTTTACCGTGATTTTGTAGTTCCAACCGGAGGTGATCTTTTTCCCGATAATGCAGGCAAGCTGGTTTACAGGGTCAGGCCGCGCTTCAATTCAGAGTATGTATGGAACATCAATGAATTAATACGTATAGGTGCAACACTAAATGATTATCACACCAAGGAAATGTGGTTTTCATTACCTTAATTTTCATAAATAAAAACAAAATAAAATGAAAAATAAATTTGTAAATATGTTGCTTGCAGCAATTGTTTTTATTACCTGCAGTTGCGATAAAGACACTGTATACCTGGCCGAACGGAGTTTTCCGGATGCCAGTACCACATTTTTGAAGATAAACTACGCAAGTATGTATCCAACCAACCCGGCGGTACAACTATCCATTAATGGTGAAAGGGTAAGTGGTTTAATTACCGGAAGAACTCCATTCCCGGGTGGTGGATTTAATACCAATGGTTCCAGTTTTCCTGATTACCTGGCATTGAAGTCGGGAGCCAATACCCTTTCCATTGCCATTCCTAAAAAGAATACCAATACAGACTCTATTACTTTATTTTCAGCATTATTAACACTTGATGCTGCCAAAAATCATACCGTTCATGTTACTGATACAGGTTCAAAAACCAAAACACTTTTAATTGAAGATGACCTGGTCTTTGCTGATACGGTATCCAGGTACAGGTTTATAAATTTAATGCCCAACGTTCCTTTAATTGATCTTTATTATGGAACTACATTAATATCCACAGGTATCCCTTATCTGGGAAGCAGTAATTATTTTAATATACCAGCTCCTGCCACTACCCTTGCATGGACAATAAGAGAAACCGGAACCTTACCTACAAGTACTGCATTGGCATCGTATTCAAGTGCCAATACTTCGATCAGGGGAAGGGTATATTCTGCATTCGCATTGGGATATAAAGGTCAAACAGCTGCAGCTACAAAACCGTATATTTCATTTCTGCTTAACAAATAACATAATTCTTCAACAGTAATAAAAAAACCTGCTTTACCAAAGCAGGTTTTTTTATTTAATGATGCGGGATTATCCAAAGAATAAATATGCCAGTACGATAGAAGTAATGATTCCTGCCAGGTCGGCGAGTAACATGGTACCCACTGCATACCTTGTATTTTTAATGGATACAGCTCCAAAATAAACAGCAATAATATAAAAAGTGGTATCAGCCGAACCCCTGAAGATGGAAGCCAGGTTTGCGGCAAATGAATCGGGGCCATGTGCATTCATGGTATCGATCATCATCGCCCTGGCCCCACTCCCGCTCAATGGTTTAAGCAAGGCCGTTGGTAATGCATCAACGATCCGGGTATCACCGCCAAAAAAAACAAACAGCGCCTTTATGCCATCCAGTACAAATTCGAAGGTACCGCTGTTGCGCAATAAACTGATGGCAACCAATAAGCCCACCAGGTATGGAATGATTTTTACAGCAGTTTCGAAACCGCCTTTTGCTCCTTCAATGAACGCATCAAAAACATTTATCTTTTTGTACATGCCACCCAGTACAATTAAAAAAAAGATCAGTACCAATATGCCATTACTCAAATTACCCGAAAAGACCTGTACATGGGAAGCGCTTAAGGTTTTGATGTACAGTACCAGCGCCGTAAATAAACCGGCAATGCCCAACACCCAGGCCATGATGGCAGTTTGAAAAACATTGATCCGTTGTTTAAAAGCAACGATCGACATGGCAACAATGGTGGCCGCAAAGGTGGCGATCATGCAGGGAATAAAAATATCTGTTGGCGACTGCGATTTAAGTGCAACCCTGTCGGCAATGATCACGGTTGGGATCAATGTAAGCCCGGATGCATGCAGGCACATGAACATCAACTGTGCGTTGGAAGCTTTTGTTTTATCGGGGTTGATCTCCTGCAGGCTTTCCATCGCTTTTATGCCAAAGGGTGTAGCTGCATTATCAAGCCCCATGAGGTTGGCCGAAAAATTCATCACCATATGCCCCATGGCGGGATGGTTCTTTGGAACTTCCGGGAATATCTTACTGAAAAAAGGAGCAATGATCTTCGACAAAAACCGGATACCGCCTGCTTTTTCAGCGATACTCATAAAACCCATGAAGAGCGCCATGATGCCAATTAAGCCGATGCATAAATTAACAGCATCACGGGCGGTCTCAAAAACGCCATTGGCCGGCAGCAACTTATATGCAGTATAATTGCCATTACTGTTTTTAATAACTTTTTCCTTACCCCAAACTGCCGTTTTCTGATCTTTCAACTGGCTTTGCAGCAATACAGGAACAGCAGTTGAATCAAGCATCCTGGCAGAAACCGTATCTGTATTTTTACCGGTAAATAAGTTGGTGATCAGTTTTTCCTGCCCGGGCTGAAAAAAGAATTTAGCACCGGCAACCAAAACGGCAATGATAATGAAAGCGCACCAGATCCTGCTTAAAGCCATAACAAGTAAAAAGTTAAAAGTAAAAAGTAAAAAGTAACTATTTAAAAAGCATTGAATTTTTCTTTAAACCAGAATTTGAAATTAGTGTTTTATAATGAAATAACTCATATCGTAGCAAACCTTACCTTTGCACCCAATTTTAAATTAAAAGAACCGGTGCATCCGGACTTTTTAATTTTGAATTTTAACTTCAAACTTTTTTTAATATGGCTTTAAAAGCAGGAATCGTAGGGTTGCCCAATGTAGGTAAATCAACTTTATTTAACGCGGTAAGTAACAGTGCCAAGGCACAGGCAAGCAATTACCGTTTTTGTACCATTGAGCCCAATACCGGCCTGGTAAATGTACCGGATCCCCGTTTGGATAAACTGGCCGAACTGGTGATACCGGACAGGACCGTACCTACCCAGATCGAAATCGTGGATATAGCCGGCCTGGTGCGTGGTGCCAGCAAGGGCGAAGGATTGGGTAATAAATTTTTGGCCAATATACGGGAAGTGGATGCCATCATTCATGTGATACGCTGTTTTGAAGATGAGAATATATTAAGGGATGAAGGCCCGATAAACCCGGTAAGTGATAAAGAGATCATTGAAACCGAACTGCAGCTGAAGGACCTGGAAAGCGTGGAGAAGAAAATGCAGCGGACCGAAAAAATGGCTAAGACCGATCCCAAAATGAAGATCGAACTGGAGACATTGATCAGTTGTAAAAAACACCTTGACGAAGGAAAGAACATCATTACCCTTGGTTTAAGCAAGGAAGAAAAATCGGCCATAGCAGACCTGTTCTTACTCACCGACAAACACATTTTATACGTAGCCAATGTGGATGAGGCCAGCATGCATACCGGCAATACATATTCCGAAGCATTGATTGAAGCGGTGAAGAACGAAGGCAACCAGGTTATTGTAATGACCAATGCCATTGAGTCGCAGATCGCCGAACTGGAAAGTGCCGATGACAAAGCCATGTTCATGGAAGAATATAAAATGACCGAGCCTGCTCTTGACAGGCTGATCCATTCAACCTATAAACTGTTGAACCTGTCAACCTATTTTACAGCCGGTGTACAGGAAGTAAGGGCATGGACGATCGAAAAGGGCTGGAAAGCGCCACAGGCGGCCAGTGTGATACATACCGATTTTGAAAAAGGATTTATCAAGGCCGAAGTAATTGCATACGAAGATTTTATAAAATACGGATCAGAAGCCGCCTGCCGGGAGAACGGAAGATTGCGGATCGAAGGAAAAGAATACCTGGTGCAGGATGGCGATGTGATGCATTTCCGGTTTAATGTTTAATTAAAATGCTTTTAAAAAAAACGGGCATCTGAAATCAGAAGCCCGTTTTTTTATTTATGTAGTTAAAATTTTATTGTGGTAACAATACATTGTCCAGGATATGATAAACACCATTTACTGCATGTTTATCCCTGGTAATGGCATTTACAGGCGTGCCGCTGTATGGAGCACCGCCCGGAGGGAAAGTGCCATAACCCCTGAATACTAAACTGGTTACTGCCGGTCCTGCAAATGTTGCCTGAGCAGAAACTCCGGGGTGAGCAGCTATACTTCCGTTAACCAGTGTTTTAATAAAAGTAGCAGCTCCCGCGGGTACATTATTAGAAAATACCCTGATGTTGGGCTGGTATGGCGTTGTTGTACTTGTTGTTAAAGATGCCAGCAGGTGGTAAGCAACTATGCCTCTCATCAATGCTGTTGATACATTATTGGTACTTAAAAAAGCCGGGCCTGCTGCTACTGCACCATTGGCAGATGCCAAAGCCAGGGCAGCATTTCCTGTTGCCGCAAAAACCTGGGCATACACCAGTCCAAAAACCAATGTTTGGAAAGCCACATCATTCGGAGCTAAAACAGTCATATTGGTAACCCCATAATTCATCAGGGAATCAAACCTGGATAATCCAACTGAACCACTATCGGCACGGGCAACGGCAGCCCTGAAATAAGATAGGGTTGGCTCAGCAGCGATCATGGTTTTTAAAGTGGCAGTTGGTGGCGCTGCTATAGTAAAAGCTGTATGAATAATTCCGTTGGCAGCAGGCATATCTGTTGCAATAACAGGCAAATTGTTTACATAAGAATAAGGTGTTCCTCCGTCAGGAAAGATCGGCATTCTTACAAATGGCTGATTGGGATCAAGTATGATCAGGCTGGTGATCGGGTAATTTGGAAAAGCCGTACCGAAAGAACTGAATGGGAATTTTTGCCCGATGGTATTATATTGAACGATACCGGCAGCACTTGCAACCGGTAAACTGGTATTGATAAACCCGAGCACAACACTGTTGGGTGCATTAATCGGCACAAGTCCTCCGGATGCTGCATTTACGAATATCTTCATCCCATTGCTATCTGTGGCAAAAATTGTAAATGATTTTGTAAGATCATTCAAAGTTGCAGTCATGCCTCCCCTGGCAATTAAGGCAGCATAATTGCTGTAATTTGGATTTGCAGCAAGCGTAGCTGCTATCCCGTTCCCGGTAGGATAAACAGGGGTTGCTATGGGAGCAAACTGTTCCAGGTCTTTATTGCAGGAGGATATTAAAATTAAACCGGCTGCAAAAACCAGGTAAGAAACTCTTAATTTATACATTATTGTTTTCATCATCATAATTTTTAATTTTAAATGGTTGGGTTACCCGGTCAGCATTAATAAATATTGTATCCAAAACTCACATAGTATAATCCACCGATCTGTGAGTTACCGATTGCATTATAATAATACTGGTTCAATAAATTTGTAGCCCCTAATTTTATAATTGATTTATTTGCCTTTGGTAATTTTAAGCTGATCTGAGCATCTAAATTATGAACCGCCGGTAAATTTCCGTTCGCAAAGTCTCCCTGGTAATAAAACCCATCCTGCCACCTGTAAGCCACACTAAAGCCCAGGTTTTTACCGGGACCGAAACCACTGTTACCAAATGTTACGTTGGCTTTATATTCAGGAGCATTAAAGTAGGCCACAAAGTTAGCAGGTACATCAGTTAATTTATCAGAAGCAATATTAGCACCAACAACAAAGTTAAAAGGCAGCCTGTAATCAATACCTATCCCAAAACCATAGGTTTTTACTTTATCTGCAGAATTAATAACCACAGAAATATTTCTTCTCTTACTTGCATTTGAAGTATCTGAAGCATTTCCTGTTAAAGTCTGAATTGTATTTGTTCTGCCAAGAAAGTCCTGGTATTGTCCATAATAACCATATACGTCTATTAATAACTTACTATCCATCAACAAGCCTTTATAACCAAGTTCAAATGAACTTACTGATTCAGGCTTTACTTCAGGGGGAGTAAAAGCTTTGAAATTAGTCAATGTACTTGACCCTGGGGTTGTGGTAAATGTGTATAATGGATTGTTGATATAATTTATATAAGCAGCAAATGTAGGATTGCTACCAATCAAACGGGTACTGCCCACCTGTAAATTGATAAATTGTTGCTGGTTACTTGGGAAACGGTAAGCAGTTTGATAAGATAAACGTATATTATTATCTTTCATTATTTTAAAGAGTGCAGTAACTCTTGGGGTGAAACGGCCTTTAAAATTGTCTGCTTTATCATACCTGCCGGATACGGTCAGGCTAATGCGATCCATGATTTGCCTGCTGGCCTGGATGTACGCTCCGTATTGTGAAAGTTTAATGGCACCTGTTGAATCAGCAAATAAAGTACCCTGGGAATTTAATATATATTTTTTATAGTTTGCACCTATTAAAATATCAGCAATACTTTTGGTAAATGGAGTAAGGTTATAATTTCCTTCAACAGCATATAAATCAGATTTATCTAAAAGCAAACCGCCACCCTGCGAAATTGGTTTTTTGCGTATGGCGTCATAACCTGCTATAAATGAAGGAGTACCTGCTACAGGCCTTCCTACATCTGCTGTAGACCGTGCAGCCTGGTGAGCATCATAACTTGTTGCACCATTCATTAATTGCGATAAATATGTAAATGCATATTGCGGCAGCCATGTTGGTGTTGGCTTCCAGCTTTCAGTAAAATATGCTGTAGTTGCCGATGCGTTATATGACTCACCTGCATTCTCTTGTGTTGTGTATGCACGGAAAGACCACACGGGATTGTTAATTTCAAACTTGTACTGTCCCATTTTAAAATCCTTTAAAGAATACCTGTCACTTCCCGTATATATGGTATTACCGGTTCCCCAGTAAGCAGCCAAAATTGCTTCGGTGCTTGGGGTAAGTTTATAGTGTAATGAACCTGCCAATTTAAAATTAACCGTATTAGGATTCAAGAGTTCTTTTTCTGTATATCCTGTACGGGTAACATTCTGAGGGCTTGCCATCAGATTATTTGCATTAATAAAATTTGCTGCACCGGGTAAACTAGCTGCTATACTTGCATAAACCAGTCTGAGATCAAATTGAGTTTCGTCTCCATAGGTATTTATACCATCATATCCTGGAGCCGTTTTACGGTCACCGGGAATAGCACTACCTGTGGTTCCTGTCCTGCTGTAATTCCTGTTATCTCTTCCCATCCAATCTTTTGCCTGGATCAATTCAGCATTTATTTTAAAAGCGAATTTTTCAGAAATTTTTTTACCCCACCTTAAATTCCAGTTACTGTAGAGTGACGGATCTCTCTGCCGCTCACTTCCAACATGCATAACTCCCTGCTTTATCAATGCTGAAAAACCCTGGTATTTAAAAGGATTTTTACTGGTCATTAATAAAGTTCCGTTCATACCGCCGGGACCATATAAAGCAGAAGAAGCTCCTGATAAAAGCTCAATATTGTCCACATCCAGTTCACTTAAACCAATGATGGCTCCCACCGAAAAATTAAGTCCTGGTGCCTGGTTATCCATTCCATCTACCAATTGGTTGAAACGGGTATTACCGCTTGAGTTAAAACCCCGGGTAGTTGGAGTTTTAAAAGTTAATGAAGAAGTGGTAATATCAACACCTTTTAAAGTAGATACTACATCATAGTAATTGGATACCGGTGAATTCCGGATATTAGCGGCACTGATACGTTCTATGGATACAGGCGATTCCATGATCCTTTGGGGAACCCTGCTTGCAGATATTACCACTTCCTGTCCTAAAATATTGGTTGGCTTAAATTCCACCTGGATTTTAGCTGAAGCATCATTTACAGTAATTTCCTGCATTTCATAACCAACCGATGAAATTAACAAGGTAACCGGCAGTTTCTTTACGGTTAGTTTGAAATTTCCTTTATCATCGGTAAAAGTTCCTATTTCTTCCCCTTTTACTGTAACGGAAACAGCCCCGGAACCCTCCCTGGTACTGCTGTTCCTGACATTGCCGTTAATGGTCACATTTTGTGCCATGGCTGCGATCGTAATGATATTAGCCATTAAAAATGTAATCAAATAGCTTGTAACTTTTCTCATATCGCGTTTTTTGGTTTTAAATTATAAAGCAAATTAAGCATTGTTATTTCTACCTGTAAAATTTATTTTTAGGCCTGTTAACAATTTGTTCAGGGTAATTGATTTTTTTTAAAGCTGATGATGGTATTTTAGCAAAATGAAACCGTTCAAATTTAAGCAACAAACCGCTTTCTACAAAGGCAAAGTAAGAGATGTTTATTCAATTTCCAATAAATTTCTGGTAATGATCGCCAGTAACAGAATTTCGGCATTTGACGTGATACTGACCCGACCGATTCCTTGCAAGGGCCAGGTTTTAAACCAGGTTGCCGCTTACATGCTGAATGCTACAAAAGACATATGTCCCAATTGGCTGATATCCGTGCCCGCCCCAAACGTTAGCATTGGTAAAAAATGTGATCCCTTTAAAATTGAACTGGTAGTAAGGGGAAATTTAACCGGCCACGCCTGGCGAACTTATTCCTCAGGTGCCAGAACTTTATGCGGCGTTACCATGCCAGGAGGGATGAAAGAAAATGATCATTTCCCCTCTCCCATTATTACCCCAAGTACCAAGGCTGAAACAGGGCATGATGAAGACATATCAGTTTCTGAGATCATTGAGCGGAACCTGGCTTCTGAAAACGAATGGAAAATCTTAAGTCATTATGCCCTGCAGTTATTTGCCAGGGGTAAGGAAATAGCATACAAAAGGGGATTGATACTGGTAGATACCAAATATGAATTTGGGAAGATCGGGGATGAAATCATTTTAATGGATGAGATCCATACGCCTGATTCATCGCGGTATTTTTATGCAGATGGATTTGAGGAACGGCAGCAAAAAGGTGAACGCCAGAAACAACTCAGCAAAGAGTTTGTACGGGAGTGGCTGATCGAAAATAATTTTATGGGCAAGGAAGGGCAAACGGTTCCGGAAATGAGTGATGCATGGATACAAACAATCTCAAACAGGTATATAGAACTGTACGAAAAAATTATCGGTGAAAAGTTTGAGCCCGTTGAACTAACAGATGAAGAAACTGAAAAGCTCATTAATGAGGAACTGAACAAATTATGTTGAAGCAGCAGGCTTTCATTATGAACCAAATTAAAAAAAACATTTGCTGATTGAAAGAAAAACTGCTATCCCTTTTTTTATGCTTTGCTTTATCCGCTTCGGCACAACAGGAGCAATACTTATTGGTAGGCACCTATACTTCAGGTAAAAGTGAAGGCATTTATGTGTATACATTTAACGTCGCAAATGCCGAAACCCGTTTTGTACATGTTGCAAAATCCTCAAACCCTTCTTTCCTGGCTGTTTCCACAAACAATAAATTTGTTTATGCAGTAAATGAAAATGCGGACAGTACCGGATCTGCCGTTTCGGGAAGTATTTCTGCTTTTTCTTTTAATGCCGCCAATGGCAGGCTTACCGCATTGAATAAAGTATCATCCGGTGGAAAACATCCCTGTTATGTTGCCGTTGATAAATCAGGCAAATGGATCTTTGCCGGCAATTACAGCAGTGGTAATATTGGCTTACTGCGTTTACGCGCTGACGGTTCGCTGGACAGTATACAACAGGTCATACAACACAGTGGTTCGGGCCCGGATAAGAACAGGCAGCAAGGCCCGCATGTACATGCCACTTTTTTATCGTCCGACAATACATATTTGTTTGTACCCGACCTGGGCATTGATACCGTGAAAGTTTACAATTTCAAAAAAAGCAAAGGCAAATTAAAATTGCACGCAACAGCAGCCAGTAAACCCGGAAGCGGGCCAAGACATTTTGATATTGCACCAGGCAACAAATTTGCTTACCTGCTGGAAGAAATGTCCGGCACTGTTGTCTGTTATAAACTCAGGAAAGGCAACCTGCAATTTCAACAGCGCATCAGCATTTTGCGGGCTGATTATAAAGGGGCCATTGGCGGCGCCGATATTCATGTTTCACCGGATGGTAAATTTTTATATTGCAGTAACCGGGGCGATGATAACAGTATCAGCATTTTTGCCATACATCCTGCAGATGGAAAACTTACACTTATTGGCCACCAGCAAACATTTGGAAAGACACCCAGGAATTTTAATTTTGACCCGTCGGGTAATTTTTTACTGGTTGCCAATCAAAATACCAATGAGATCGTAATTTTTAAAATTGAAAGGGGTACAGGATTATTAACCGATACCGGTAAAAGAATTAATGTGCCAAACCCGGTTTGTATAGCATGGATCCAATAAGGAATTTTCCCGGATATTATTTCACTTTCATCTCATCCAGCCTCGGCCGCAACCGTTTTTTACTTTTATTGAATACCATCATGCCTTTGTCAATGCCCTTGCGCAGTTCAATTTGTTCTTCCATGGGCAGGTTATACGTGGTTTGGCATTCCAGGGTACAACAGCCATCATATTGCACTGCACAGTCTGTACATTGAATAAACAATAAATGGCAACCGTCGTTTTTGCAGTTGGTATGATTATCTGCAGGCTTGCCGCATTGATGGCACCGGGCAATGATATCATCGGTGATACGCTCCCCCAGCCTGTCATCAAAAACAAAATTCTTACCTATGAACCTGGTTTCCAGCCCGGCCATTTTTGCTTCCCTGGCATAATTGATCACCCCGCCTTCGAGGTGATACACGTGATTAAACCCATGGTGCAGCATATAAGCGCTGGCTTTTTCGCAACGGATGCCACCGGTACAATACATGATGATGTTATTATCTTTCTTATCCTTCATCATATCAACGGCCATAGGTAACTGCTCACGAAAGGTATCACTTGGTATCTCGATCGCTTTTTCAAAATGGCCCACTTCGTATTCGTAGTGATTGCGCATATCAATAACAATGGTATCATCCTGCTGCAGCAGTTCATTCATTTGTGCGGCATTTACATAGCTGCCCTTGTTTTGCATGCTGAAACCGGGGTCGGTGATACCATCGGCCACGATCTTTTCACGCACTTTAATTTTAAGTACCCAAAAAGATTTGCCCCGTCCGACCGGCCTTTCATTATCATTACTGTTAAAGTCGGCCGGGCGGGCGTCATCATCAACAGCAATATTGAGCCTGATATCTTTTAATGCAGTTATGGTATTGAGGTATTCCCTGAGCGCATCAACTTTACTTTCGGGCACACTGATCTGTGCATTGATGCCTTCTGAAGCGATATAGATACGTCCAAAAACGTTTAACGCGTGCAGTGCCTTATAAATCTCATCCCTGAATTGCTGAGGTTCACTGATTTGAAAATACTGGTAAAAAGAAATGGTTGTACGGTGCTCCGTTTCTGCGTACAATAATTTTTTAAGTTCCGCCTGTGAAACGCGGTTGTGTAGTATGGCCATAGTTTTAAAATTTGATCCCTTCGCATGGCCTGACGCCATCGTCTGACCATATTACAGGGAAATCTTTTGTTACCAGGTCAGACGGGGACGTCAGACCTGGTTAAGATTGGATGCTTGCAGGCAAACCAAATTGAGCAGCAAAGATATTGAATATAAAAATGACTACAAACTTACGGATGTACTGCGGCGGCTCCGGTTATTGCCGGTTCGTAAACTGCCTCCCAAAATACCCCCGGTACCGATACGGACACCCGATCTTTGCTGTTTATTGCTGGCAAAGGCGAATACATAATCCACCCTGAAAATTTTAAACAGGTTCTCAAGCCCTACAAATAACTCCGTATAATTATTATCCCTGCGTGTATACAATGCATTGCCGCCGGCAACCAGGTTCCAGTTCAACCGTTTAAACAAGGGTATTTTGTTGGTGAGCAATCCATTAAAGTGATGCTCCAGGTGAGCAAAACCATAGAACGGGTCGGTGGTACTGTAAATATAATAATGTGCCAGCTGGAAGCTGTTCACGTACTCGCTCGCCCTCGTTGACCGGTTACTCGTAAAATGATGGAAATCCTGTATAAAAACCTTTTTATCGTTTATAAAACCGCCAATACCTATTTTATATTTTAACAAACCGGCGAGCTTAAAATTTTTGTCATCGCTGATGCTCAAACGCCATTTATCAAAATTCACATCACTGCCAAAAATATTTTCAAACCCTTTTGTATAATTAAAACTGAATGTCGGGTACTTTGACCCTACCGACATTTTACGGTTGGGGAACTGGATATATCTTTGTCCGGGCTTAATGCTTACATCCAAACTGAACACAAATGCCTGGTGAGCCGTAAACTGCTGATCAATTCTTTCGAATGGGAAATTGGGTTTAAAGTTGGCTGCATTCTTTTTAAAGATCGTAAAATCCGTCGTATTTTCAAGTGGTATTCTGTCTTCATACAATACGTTCATATTAAAACGCAATCCATTTTCATAACGTTTATTAAAATTGATACTGCCAAAATAATTTTCGTAGATCTTCATGAAATTATCGCCCCATAACAGGGTATTGACCGAATTGGTAAGGGCAGTTATGGGATTTGCCTTATTGAACTGGCTTACCCTTTTACCACCGGAAATGGTCCAGGTTTGCCGCTTTAATTTCTTATCCGTTTCCCAGTCGCGGGTGCGGAAATACAGGTCGGCCCAGGCATTCAGGTGTCCATTGCTGAATCCATACCGTATGCCGGGTTCAAATGAAAAATTGGTTTTAAGTTTTTTACTATAACGGCTGTAATATGGTAAAACATTGATCACCAATCCTTCAACCGTATTATATTCCAGCGCTTTGATCAAAGATTCCACCCCCCAGTTGTGGTTGCCTTTTACTGTATATTTTGTACGGTGTATCCCTTTCCAGATAACGTCATACACTTTAAGTTTGCCCTGCTTTTTATTCAGCGAATCAACAGAGGTCTGGCTAAGGGCAGAATCTTTGTTTACCTGGAAAATACTGTCTTTAACACGGTAATCCATTTTCTCTTCAGGTTCCAGCGGTACCGGCCTTGCAGAATCCCAATACGCAACCGGTTTTTTATTTACAGCGGTATCATAATTGATGATAATATTGTTAAACCTGTTCTTTGCAAATTCAGGGTTTATTGTATACCCGGAATACACAGAAACAAAATTGCCGATGGCATCGATACCAAACTGTTTAAAATTAAAATAGATCATCTGGTTCTTAACACGCCACACATCATTGCCCACCGGCACATGTATCTGTGTGATCTTAAGTGTATCTACAATTTCAAGCTGCGCCGTTTTGGTAAGCAACAGGTCGCAACTGTGAATGCGCCAGTCACCATCGGTAATATTGATGGTTCCGGAAAATACGGGTTCATAACTTCGCCTTGGGATAACCTGAATGCTGTTGATCTCTTTTCCATCCTCATAAAAACTGCCCAGGTATTTAAATTTATACATGCTGATGGCCGCATCGGCAATGGGTGATACAAATCCACGGGGATTTAACCGGTCCAGGAAAACCGACACATTATTCTGGTATAAACTGATGAATGTTGGAAAGGTAAAGCCAAAGCCATCGCTGCCGCTAACCCGGCTGCTGATGATCTCCATCTTAAACTTATCCGGTTGCTGTATGTATACTTTGGCAACCGACTCCGACAGGTAAATGATCCCTTTGCGGGATGAATCAAGACCCATTTCCTTTATGTCCTCTTCCGGTATGGCGCGACCCAGTATTTTTTTAGGCAGGCTTCGCAGTTTCATCAGGTCCTTGGTATATAATTCGCACTCAAATCCTTTAACCTGTTCAAAATAAAAATTGCGCTTTTTAATGGCCTGCCGGATGATGGCATAGGCCGGGTCTTCTGCCCCGCTCTGGATCACCACTTCAGTCATGTCTAATTGCTGTTGGGCCATCACAAAAACTATTTCGGCATCATCCTTTAAAACAGTAATATTTTTTTCCTGCATCTTATAACCGATATGCTGGCAAACCACGGTGTAAGTTCCCGGCATAACCTGGAAAGAAAATTTTGCTTTATTATTGGCACTGGCGCCAACAGAGGTTCCCTTAATGGTTATGGAAGCATAAGGCAGCAGGTCTCCCTTATCGGAAAATACGGTACCGTAAATTTTTTGGGCTGAAGAGGTATTGGCAAAAAAAAGGAAAATAAAAAAAAAATATTTGGGCATTGTGTTTTTTAAGAACTGCAAAATTAACGGTGTATTTGTTAAGAAACCCAAAATATAAGTATCAAAATACCTTTATACTTTGGATTTGCGCAGGTAGCAGCCTGCCAGGGCAGCAAAACCTGCAACCAAAGCGCCAATGAGTGCCGTAAGTAAGATCAACCCGATAGGGCTATCCATTTTTATGATGAGCTGCGATACTTTATGTGCCAAAATATGATCATTATTATTGCTGATCCAGAAACTCAGGCCTCCCCATAATAAAAACAAAGCACCAAAAGCAGTAAGAAATGAACTCAAAGGTTTTTGGGGTATCAAAACAGCCACAATAAATGAAGCAACTGCAATACTCCACCAGGGAAGAAATAAACAGAAGGCAAAACTTAATAAAATGGTGAGTATAAAAGAGAGGAAAAATTTCATTGTTTATTTTGGTTTAGTAGTTTAATAGTTTAGCGGTTTAGTTTTGAAAAACATTAACGAAAGGATTATTAATTTAACTAATGGTTCAGGCCGCTTTAAGCGTCCCAACCCCGGCAGCATTGTACATTTGCACATTTGCATAATAGCACATTATTTACTAAAACTCATTTTAGCCAAAACCCTTTTATCCCCTGTTTCTTCACGGGTCATCATCCATAGCGGGTAGTATTTTCCTGCAGCCCACTGGTCAACAAAATTATCATAGTATTTACTGCCGGGATTACCGCTTTGGCCGCCCGGGTACACACCATAAGCTTCTGTTGCGGCTGAAAGGCTGATGACCATGCGCCAGCTTGGCCCATGTACTGTTTTGGTGGCATTGATGGCCTGCGCCCCCCCGCCGATCGGCAGATCCAGCCTGCTCAGGGGATCCAGTTTTGCCAAGTGGCTTATGCGGGTTCCTTTATATTTTTCCCATTCCAGTTTGCCGACAGCTTCCAGTTTTTCCATTTCTGCTATTGATTTATTGAAAGCAGCAGTTATATTATCGGCAAGGGTTTCTTTTTGCGGGGTAGCAATATCATCTAAAAATTTATAAGCAGAGTCTTTCAAAATCCCTTCAATTAAAGTACCAAAATAGGGTCGTAAAATAATTTTAGGTGCACTGGCATATTCATCATTATAAACCTGGGCTTCAAATGTATTCCAGAACAGGTTATAAACAGTTGCCCCTTTTGACCCGGTATCATTTCTGCAGTCCCAGCCCTTTAACATGTCAAAATATTTTTTCCCTGCAGCATTCAACGCCTGCTCATTCATATTGGCCAGGATAAAAGGTTTTGCCATACCGGCAGCAGCATCAAAATTATCAGTCTGTAATGCCATCATATCCTCTGCAGTAATCCCAGTCATTGCGTTGAGCCGTTTATTGATGGTATAACCCCTGTATAACGGGTAATTTCTTCCCAGGTAATAGGGATAGGTTACATCATCTACCGGTTTCTGGTTGGCACTGCTTACAAAACCCCTTTCGGGATTGTATTGATAAGGAACCTCATCCTGCGGTACCATGCCCTGCCACAAATATGAAGTATCAAAACCCGGCATTATAAAATCGCCCTGCCCCTTCCATTTGGCCGGCCAGTCGCCCTGTGTACGCAAGGCAATATCCCCGCTTTTAGTGGCGAATACACAGTTTTGCCCGGGTGTTTGCAGGAAGGTAACCGCCGCCGAATAATCAGCATAATTTTTTGCATGATTCAGCATGTTAAAGATCTTGATCTCATTACTGGCATCATGTGCCTTCCACCGCACAGCATAATATTTATTGTTTGTATTTCGTTCACCCGAAAATGATTTATCATACATCACCGGGCACCAGTTATTTCCTAATTGTACATAGGCTACGGAATCAATAAAATCATTTTTGTCTTTTATTTTAATGGTATCTACCCGGAACCTGGTTTTCTTCCAGTTGCCGTTAAATGAATATTCCTGCCGGCTATCATCCTTAAATATTATTTCATAATAATCCCGAACATCCCGCCCGCCGTTTGTAAAACCAAAAGCACAGCTGTCGTTATATCCAATGATCACGCCCGGTGCACCGGGGAAGCTTACCCCATATGCATTAAATGCGGGTGTAGATATCTGTATTTCGTACCAGAGCGATGGCAGGTTCAATCCCAGGTGCGGGTCATTGCAGAGTATGGGTGCACCTGATCTTGTTTTGGCACCACTTACTGCCCAGTTATTGCTGCCATTGTTCCTGTCGGGTTTTGAATTTTCCCTGACCACCACTTCAGCCTGTTTAAAATAAACCGAATCTGCAGTTGGCGGTATGACAGGCACCAGTTTTTGATTTTCCAAAATGGTTCCTTTGGGTATGATGGGATCCAGTGAATCCTGGTTATCCGGAAATAATAAGGAAAAATCTGCGGCACTGAAATAACTTTTGGCATTGGTCAGTTCAAAATCATCGTCATGCGATGCCAGGTCGTAACTCATGTATTTTAAAAAAAGCGAGGTTTTAAGGTTGCTCCATTTTTCGGGTTTATAACCGATGAGCTTATATTCGAGCGGGAGGCTGCTTTCTGTTAATGTTTCAATATAGGCATTTACGCCGGCCGTGTAAGTATCACATTGTGCCCAGATGACCGGGTCCTTTTTCATTTCCGCCAATGCAATTTCGGCAGCATACACCATACCCAGTCGCCTGAACTCACGGTCATGCACAAGCCCTTTTTCTCCAAGGATCTCACTGGCCCTGCCACCCGCGGCAAAGGTCTGCAGTTCCATTTGCCACAGCCTGAATTTTGCATGCAGGAAGCCCTGTACAAAGTAGGCGTCATTTTCCTGTTCTGCAAAAATGTGCGGCACCAGCCTGTCATCCAGGTAAACATCCACTTTGCCGTTCAGTTGCGGAAATTTTAGTTCTGCGGTAAAATCTTCTGAAGCGGGTTCGGCATTTTGCCAGATACCATGCTGCGGGCTTACCAATTTACCCAGCGGGGCCGTTAAAATAAGTTTTGAATTTAGAACAACAATCAACCCCGAAGTAACTACTGCAGCGGTAATAAAAGGTACAATTCTCATACAGGCTTTTAATTTTATGTAAAGTACTAAAAACTGCATTAAAACAAAGCAATGTATTCAACTAATTGAGCCAGTTACAGTTAAAAATAATTACTCCGGTATTCTACAGCAGGGATTTAATATTGCATTACTTACAAAATCCACACATTGACACGCAATGGTATGATGTTTGTTTAAGCAGCAATATAAACAGGAATTTAATAATTAATCAAAAACAAAAATTATGAAAAAGAGTCTATTGTTATTAATACCTGCTTTGGCATTGGTATTTTTTGTAACATCCTGCAAAAAGGATGATGCAACCATAAATCCGCCCAATAATACTCCGGAGGGTACCTGGACCGGAACTGGTCAATATGGTACAACTGCGGGAAATCCAACATATGCTTTTACACTGAACTTTAAAGCAAACGGAACCGTTGACATTATTGGCAACAACAATTCAGCAATTGACAATGCAACCGGAACCTGGTCCATAGTAGCCGATAGTGTAAGGGCCTATTACACCTATGCAGCAGGAAGTGCTTTTTATACCTTATCCGGGAAATATACAGCCGGTGCAACGGTAATGGCAGGTACTATTGGCCTGGGAATCTCAACAACAGGCGTTGGAATATTTTCTGTTACAAAACAATAAAACTATTTAAATCTTTTATAGTTATAAAACAGTTTGGTTATAATAGCCAGGCTGTTTTATTTTTGCCGGTATGGAAGATCTATCAGCCGACATTAAAAATATTTTAGGATTACAATTGCCCAGCGATCCCCGCTGGGTTAACCTGGCCGGATTACAGCTTGATGAAATTTTAACCGACCATGCCTACTGCGAACAAAAAGCAGCAACTACCTGCATTTCGCTGATCACCAAAAACCCCGACAAAGAATTACTGGTTGATGAACTAAGCCCCATTGTTACCGAGGAATGGGGGCATTTCAGGATGGTTATAGCCGAATTAAAAAAGCGTAACCTGAAACTGGGCAGGCAACGCAAGGATGTATATGTGAACAGCCTGTTGCAGTTTCAAAAAAAGGATGGCAGCCCGCAGGAACGTTTTTTAGACCAAATGCTGATCATGGCATTGATAGAAGCCCGCAGCTGCGAACGTTTTAAAAGACTGAGTGAAGGACTGGATGATGCTTACATGCGCAACTTCTACCGCAAATTTATGGAGAGCGAAGCCGGGCATTACACTTTATTTATAACCCTTGCCGAACATTATTTAGATAAGAAAGTGGTGCGCAAACGCTGGGCCGAATGGTTAAAATATGAAAAGGAACTGATGAAGGAAATGGAAGTAAGGGGTGACAGGATTCATTAATATGGGCTAAAGCCCAACCGTATACATCAATTGCCCCGGTCTTAAGACCGGGGCAATTGAACTTTTAACCAGAAGTGCTTCAGCCCAATTATTTGTTTTTCAATTTTCGAAGAAATCAGTTTCTTCATCAAAATGTATATATGGATATTGTTGTTGAAGCTTTTTCACTTTTTCCAAATTGGTTTGCATAAATTTTTTATGTTGCTCAGATGTAGGATTAAAAGGCTTGTGATTTTTTGCTGCTACAATTACCGCGATCTCTTTCATTAAATGTTGCGATGGTTCATCAATGCAGGTTGCGATGAATTTTTCCCATACATAGTTGGTGGCTGCATAATTGGGGTGTACCATATCTTCTGCAAAAAAGCGGTAATCCCGCAGGTCGTCAATAACCAGTTCGTAAGCGGGGAAATAAAAACTGTTTTTGTTATTTTCAATGAGCTTGTGTACAGCCTGTATCAGTACAGCTTTGCTGCGGTTGTTCTCCACAAAGCCGTCACGTATATGCCTAACCGGGCTGATGGTGAAAATAATTTTTAATGCCGGGTTGAATGCAGCAACTTTTTCAATCATGGTTTTCAGATCCGCAAATACTTCTTCAGCAGGCAATAACTGTTTGGTAAATTTATCGGTAGGCACTTTATGGCAATTGGCTACAACATTGTTGTATTTTCCCCTCTCCTCCCGGAGAGGGGTTAGGGGTGAGGTTTCATAAACAAATGCAGAACCTAAAGTGATCAAAAGCCAATCTGCCTTTTTTAAAAAATCATGAGCCCTGGTCTGTGAATCATTGATCCCTTTCAAACAAGTTCGCTTATCCGGGTGAGAGAAACGGCTATGGTGTTCCCAGCTGTTCCAGCTTTCATTCTGGTAAAACAGATCTGATCCGCTGTATTGCTTATTATCAATGTAAGATGAAACAGACCTGGTAATGCTTACCGGGTTAAACAAAATTCCATTGGGATTATCCAATACAGCAAATTTATGGTTGGCAAGTTTTGTACCTATCTGTTCTGTAAAGCAGGATCCGATCAGCAATAAGTTATGCTGGTGATTGATCTTTACATCAAATGGTTTGGGAGTAAATGCTAAATGAAAGTCCATGGCCACGAACTCCGCCGCTGCGGAGAAAATTTTATTGAATGATTAAAAAATATTGCCACGAATACTTCGACAAGCTCAGTACACGAATGTACACGAATGTTTTTTATTCGTGTACATTCGTGTATTCGTGGCTAAATGAAAGTCCATATTGCCACTAATGCACGAATGCGCACTAATGGTTTTTATTCGAGATAATTAGTGTGTTCGTGGCTAAATAAATATTTCTGTAGCCAGCCTGCTGCATTCCTTCAAAGCATCCATATCCAGGTTGTTCAACAATTTCTTTTCTGCAAAATAGGGGATCATCAGTTCGGTATCCATATTACCCACCAGTTCATCATCGGCCATAGGGCAACCGCCAATACCTTTTAATGCCCCGTCGAAACGCATACAACCGGCCTGTAAAGCAGCATCCACCTTCTCTTTCCAGTTTGCAGGCGTTGAGTGCAGGTGAACACCAATCTCAGTTTCGGGCAATGAATCAACAAGGTATTTGGTAACCTGGTAAACCTGTTCCTTTGTAGCCAGTCCAACGGTATCAGCCAGTGAAATAATTTTTATATCCATATCCACCAGTTTATTCACCCAATCAAAAACGATGGCTTCATTATACACATCTCCGTAAGGGTTGCCAAAACCCATAGAGATATATACCACCAGTTCCTTTTTATTTTTGATGCATAAATCTTGTATCTCCTCTACCCTTACCATTGATTGAATGATGGATGAATTGGTATTACGCATTTGAAAAGTTTCGGAAACAGAGAATGGAAAGCCGAGGTAACTGATCTCATCAAATACAACAGCATCCTGTGCCCCTCTTTCATTGGCAATGATGGCCAGCAATTTTGTTTTTGAATTTTGACTTTTGATTTTTTGAATTACTTCCTTTGTATCCGCCATCTGCGGTATGGCCCTGGGCGAAACAAAACTGCCGAAATCGATGGTATCAAACCCAACTTTTAATAAGGCGTTAATGTATTCAATCTTTTTTTGCGTGGGCACCTGGTGCGGCCAGCCCTGCATGGCATCCCGGGGACATTCGACCAGTTTTACATTTTTGTTCATCCTGTATCATGTTGAAAGACAAAGGTAATTATCAATAGTGATTAACAGCTTCCCGTTGTAACTGTATCTTCTTCCGCAACATGTTAAAAAACCGGGTACGTGCCTTTTCGCCAACTAAACTTATTTGAGTGGATTTGCGGATCGCATTCTGAAATGTTTCACTTGTATATTGATTAAACGGTTCATCCCGGGTATACATAAAATTGATGAGGTTATGATTGATATAGGTGATCCGTTTATCACCGATCTCGGCGTGTACACAATTATCCCCGGAGATCAGGTCGTTAAAGTAAAGTTTGAAAGGTGCAGCACTATTGGCATTCGGTTCTCCATAGGTAAATTTGAACCCGGCTTCTGCCTGTTTTTCAATATGGTTTACCAGTTCTTCCAGTTTATCATACACACAGAAAATATCTGCTTTTGTTTCAAAAACGTGTGTATCCCTGTAAAAAGCAATATGGCGCAATAAGGAGTCAATGGTATCTGCTCCCCATATTTCGGTAGAAGGTATATGGTTAAAGCTTTCCTGTACTTTTTTACCGAGTTTAACCTGCGCCTCATTGATATTTTTTACTGAAAATTTCAGATCCCGCATGTGATCCAGGTTCAACAGGCTTTTCATATAATAAAAGAAGGTGAATGCCGCCAGTTCCGGGAACTGGAAATACATAAAAGGTGCTATGTCATTGGGTAGAAAATAAATATGCTTATGCTCAAACCCCCGCATGAATTCAAATTGCTGCAACATGTTATTCAGGTAATCTTCAATAAAATTGCCCGATACAGGATCCAGCCTGCCTGTAAAAATGATGGCGCTGGACTGCAGGTGCAGGAACTGGTCTAAGGATATCCTGTACCGGGCACTCAGTTTCTGGATATCATCGAAGGTGATCGGTTTCTCTCCACGTATACGCCGGTATGCACTGTCGGTACTGATATCAAGTACCTGCGCAACCTCATCGGCAAAGGAAATGTGCGGGGGCAATAGTGATTTTACCTGCTGAAAATACAATACCTGCCCATGATGCTTTTCCATGTTAATATACTTTTAAGAAAAGAAAAACAGAAAAGTTGTGCTGCCGGTTGAGATCTGTTAGTGTGAACAATTCAAATAATGGTTAACCGATTTCGCAAAGTAATAAAAATTACAACAGCATTTTTTCTTTCCGTTGCTTTATCTCGTTCCGCAGCAGGTTGAAGAACCCGATCCTTTCCCGTTCATTGCTGGTACTGATCAGCGTGGACCGCTGGATCAGGTTATTCAGCTTATTGTGCATGGCGGCATTAAAACTGTCATCCCGGGTAGCAATGAAATGCATAAAACTATGATTCAGGAAAGTTGCTTTCATTTCCCCCATTTCTGCCAAAATGGTATTGTCACCCAGAACAAGTTCATTATTGAACAGTTGGTAAGACGCCGACCCGGGTTGTGGTTTTTCCCCGATCCTGAACTTACAACCTGCTTCAGCTTCTTTTTCAATATGGCTGATCAACTGTTCCTCCTTATCAAATAAAATTACTGCCTGTTCTTTGGTTACACACCCGGCTTCATGATAGTAAGCTATCTGCTGTAGGGAGGTAGTAATGGCTTCTGTATTCCAGATCTCGGTGGTGGGTATAGTATTGTATATCTGTACAATTTTTTGCCCGATGGCATTGTGCTCCTCAAAACGCGGGTAATCAAAAGAAAAGGTATCCCCTTTCTCAGCCTGGTAACCCGTAAAGCTCCGCTTCCATACAAAACATTTGAAAGCCATCAGTTCCGGTATCTGGAAATGCATATTAAAAGGCAGGTCCTTTAACAGGAAATACATATGTTTTTTTTCAAAACTGCTCACGATGCTGTATTGTTTCAGCACCTCTTCCAGCCAGTTCTCGAAACGGAAATTTTCATTATTGTCGAGTTTCCCCGTAAAAATGAATGCATCACTCTGCAGGTTTAAGAACTGGTCGAGTGATACTTTATATTGAACGCATAGTTTCTGCAATTCTTCAAAACTGATGGGTTTATCGGCCCTGATACGGCGATAGGCGCTGTCATTGCTGATGTTCAGTAAATCGGCTATTTCATCCACAAATGAAGCATTTGCAGGTACTTTAGTTTTGATGTATTGAAAAAACCTTAACTGAACATTACCGTTGTCCATTAAAAAAAGATTTATTAAAATATGCAATTCTGCTTCTACATTTTAAGCAATTAACCCAAATCTACAATAACGGATTTGCATTTATTGCAAAAAAAATCAAAAAATACCACAAACCGGGTATAAAAAGTTGCAATTGCTGATAACAGGATAAGCGTCACAATTATCAATTAGGGATGGGGTTTTTGCCATATTAGTTTTGGGTTGTCAATCAAAAATCAACAACCAAAATCAAAACATTATGAAAAAGATCATGCTTTTTACAGTAATCATGCTTTTTACACTTCTGCAGGCAAAGGCACAAACGGAAAATCCGGAGACCGTTAATACCGGCATCACATTGCACAACAGCTATGGAGTAACGAATCATAACCCTGCCATAACCTTTACTAAAAGTCGGGGTTATAACGGACCGGTTAAAGATTATAATTATTATACGGACAAAAAGAAAAAATTACTGACAGCAGGACTGGTAACACTTGGCGGCGGTTTATTATTGTCAGGGGTTGGCCTCCTTTCTGCTTCCAACAGTAATAGCTTTGATACAGACGCCACAGCTGCAGTATTACTCATTGCCGGTGCCGCTGCAGGCATTGCCAGCATTCCCCTGATGATCATGTCGGGTGTATATGCCCACAAAGCCAAACTGGAACTCCGTAAACAGAAGACCGGGTTTGGGGTGCCTTCGAATGTAGATAAATACATTACCGGCATAACCATGACTATACCCATTGGAAAATAATTGTCCAATAAACAGCTAATACTTACATCATGCTCATTTTACTGATCTATATGTTTTTAAAAAGAACTCGCAACCCAAAAAGGGCAGCAATGGTTCAACAGGTAAAAAAATACATCATTGCCCGGGTTCACTTCTTTTTTATAACACTGCTGGTACTGCTGCTGTTGCTGATCCCCATACTGGTAAAGACCCAATCGCTGCTGCTGCATTATAAAATAGTACAGGGCGGCGATGAAATTGGCTGGTTGAGGCTAGAGAAAAACATAGCCGGCAGCCAGTCACGCCTGCTGCTGGTATCTGAGATCAATACCCGGTTCATCATCCGGATCAGGGTTTCAGCTACAGAATCTTCCACGTTTGAGAACGGGAAACTGGTTCATTCCGCCCAGTTCAGGAAAACAAACGGGGAAACAAAAGTGGATAAACAAACGAGGCTGGTGAGCGGTAATTATGAAGTGATGGAAAATGGGGGAACAGAAAAACTAAGTATACGCTTCATCGGCACAAACCTGTTGAGCCTGTATTTCCAGGAGCCCGTTGGTATCAACCAGGTGTATTGCGATAAACATGCAGGTTTTATTACGGTAACCAAAACAGGAGATGGCGGATACAGGGTCAAATTCCCGGATGGGAACAGCAACATTTTTTACTACAGCCGCGGAATCTGCACCAGGATCAGGATCAGTCATACATTTTATACCGCCGAAATAATTAAAACAACTTAAATCAAATGTTATGCAAACGCCTCCCCTTGTGATTTACATTTTTTGTTACGCCATGGTTTTTATATTGAGCCTGGTCAGTAAAAAAGAAGGCAGCCAGCGATTGATCAAAGACGATGGATCCATTTCGGATAAACCCGGAAATATTATTGGCCTGCACCTTATCGGTATCATGTGGCTGGGTTTGGTACCTGTTTTTGCTTTAAAACTGCCGGTATTGAAAACTTTAACAGGCAGCGGGTTACAGGACAGTTCCTTATTAATTATTTTTTTGGTGCTGTTGACACTTACAGCTGGAGCGGCGATCAGGGCAGGCAAAAATGTTCAACAGCAAATTCTAAATGCCGATCATAATAATTTTCAGTTGCCTGCCGCTTATGCGATCCGGTATTTTATTATTCGCATCATTTTCCTTTTTGTATATGAATTGTGGTTCAGGGGATTTTTACTTTTCTACTGTATAGAAACTATAGGAATTCTTTTGGCAGTTTCGGTTAACGTTTTGCTGTATGTAATGCTGCACCTGTTCAACACTAAAAAAGAAATGCTTGCCTGTATTCCATTTGGCCTGATGGCCTGCTGGCTTTGTATTTTATTTAATGCGGTATGGCCTGCAGTTGTACTTCATATCACATTCTCCTTGCTGTACGAGATCAACATATACCAATCACATTTCACCACTTCAAAAACTGCACGGGTTGAAAATATTTATCACCGGTGCAAACGGGTTTGTTGGCCATCAACTTGGAATAACACTGGCAAAAAACAATCTTGTGCATATTCTTTGAACTCATTTAAAT
>Ga0154020_10001119_pt1 | contig 33128 bp, 24 predicted proteins | sample Klosneuvirus_201_FD_109709 | JGI IMG/M metagenome (GOLD analysis project Ga0154020, IMG submission 109709) | Active sludge microbial communities from wastewater, Klosterneuburg, Austria - Klosneuvirus_20160825_MG | ecosystem: Engineered > WWTP > Aerobic digester > Activated sludge | place...
GAGTTTTTAAATGAAATCGGCCAACAAAAGTTTGATATCATTATCCTTGCCTCCGATGATTTTGTTGTTGTTCAGCCGTTTCAGGATATTATTAATGATAAAGCCAAGCAGCACGGACTAGATAGGGTTTTTTGGTTCCATGATAATAACCAAGGTCGATTAAATACGTACTCAGTACTAGGTATTAAATACTACCTAAGATTTAATTACCTATACAATCCACAATACGCTTCTCTTTTTTGCGATAACGAATTTCACGAAGTGGCTGTTCGTGACGGTAAAATGAATATCGAGCCTTACCCATGCATCGCCGAACACCGGCACCCAATGCTTAACAAACTGTACAAAACTGATGAGCTTTACAGAAAAAATGAGTCCTTTTGGAATCAGGACCAGGAGTTATACCATGCGCGAAAAGCACGAAACTTTACAAACTGATGGAAATAATCGAAGGAGTAGCAAAAGTTCATCCACGGCTTTCAATCTTAATTCCTGGCCTTCCTCATCGTAAAGAGGTAAGAGAAAATTTGCTTGCCGGTTTAATTCCTCAGTGTGGGGATGAAATATATAGAGAGTCTGCAGATATTGCTCATTGTGTAATGGAAAGAATTATTTTTGAGCACGTTGAAATATTGACACTGATTGATGACAAGCAGCACTCTACCGGAGCAAAAAGAAATATGCTTATTGATTTGGCTAACGGGGAATATATTGCGTTCATTGATGACGACGATCAGGTAAGTGAAAACTATGTGTTCGCTATTCTTAAAGCACTAAAAACATCTCCGGATTGTGTTGGCTTTCAGGGTTGGATTACCACCGATGGAATAAAAAGGATTGATTGGGAATTATCAAAGGACTTGCCGGACCGAACGGTTGTACGCCATGGACGCACTTTTTATGAGCGAAGAACAAATCATCTTTGCCCTGTTCGTAGAGAGATTGCGCTGCAAGCCGGCTTCCCAGATAAGTCAAATGCAGAGGATAAAGCTTATGCAGAAAAACTTAATCCACTATTAAAAACAGAAGTTAAAATCTCAGACTTACTATATCACTACAAGGAATCTCGTAAAAAAGAATATTGATGAAAAAACTTATCATATCTCTTGCTGTCAACGGCAGAGAAAATTACGTTGAAAAGCAGAAAAAACTTATTGAGACTCTGCCAATAGCCAAGGATTGTGATTATTGGATATTAAACGAATATCCTGATTTTAAAGCAGCTAGGCACGATCAAACTGCAATGAGTTTTCTTTTCCATTTCTATCAAATCCCACTTTTGCCATACGGGGTAATTGCAGCAAAACCACATGTAACCGAAGAAACCTACATTCAATACGCCGATTAATGCCACTACTCTCGATACTTATAGCCAGTACACCAGAAAGAGAAAATCTTTTGCGAAATCTTTTGCTTGAACTAAATATTCAGATTGTAAAAGCGCAACAAACGGAACCCGAAAAAAAAGGAATTGAACTTGTGGTAGATGACTCAATGCGCTTTTTAAATGGTGGCCTTAGTATTGGGATGAAACGCGAAGCCCTTAAAAATAGGGCTACCGGAGACTATATGTGCTATCTTGATGTAGATGAGGGAATATCACCTAACTACATTGAAACACTTTTAAAACTCTGTTTGGAAGGTAAAGATGTTTGCACCTTTAGGGCTATGGTTAAATTGGAGGATAGCTGGGGTCTGGTTGATATGCAACTTAAATACTTGATGAATGATCAGTATACGCCAGAGCATGATATTCGCCGACGTCCTTGGCATATTTGCCCAATCAGAACAAGGCTTGCTCAGATGTACCACTTCGAGGATATAAGCAACGGAGAGGATTATAAATTTACTGAACAGGTTTTAGCTCATTGCTCCACTGAAGCGCATACAGACAAAATAATTTTTGAGTACCGACATGGGAAACACTCAGAAGCAGACGAAATAGAAAATGCAAAAATTTAAAGACATATACGAAGCTATGCAAGCAATAAAAAAACATTCTCAGAATGATGAGGAGTTACACGTATTAAATTATTTTGGTGCACGTAAAGGAACTTTTCTTGATCTCGGCGCCAATGATGGAAAATCTTTATCCAACACTCATGCGCTTGCAGAACTTGGATGGGTTGGCTGCTGCGTTGAGCCGGCGCATGCACCATTTCAAAGACTGCAAGCTCTTTATCCGGTTATGGAGGATGTGCAGGTTTTAAACTGTGCAGTAGGAACAGAAACAGGGGTGTTTAACTTTCTTGAGTCTGGAGAAATAAAAGGAGAACCCGGTACCGGACTTGTTTCTTCCCTTGACCCAAAGCAAAAGGATAAATGGGGTAAACATGTTTCTTTCAGCGAAACAACAGTATCTTGCTATACATGGAAGGACCTGCAACCGCTTCTCAGGTACAAAAAGTTTGAAATGGTTTCCATTGACTGCGAAAACCTCGACTACGATATTTTAATTCAAATGGATCTTGCTGAAATGGGAGTGGAGTTTTTAATTGTGGAGAGCAACAGCATAGAAAATCAAAAGTACATTGACTATTGCACTAAGTTTGGCCTTAAACTTATTCATTCTAACATGGAAAACCTCCTCTTTGCAAAATGATACATGTGCTTCATCCAAGTAGCCGCGTGGACCGGTACCAACTATTAATGACCCAGTTTGCCGAGCAGGGAATAACTGAATATACCCTTTGGGACAATAAAATAGGGGAGTCAATGAGAGATCGGCGCGCACTGATAGCGTCTGGCCATAAAAAGATTGTTCAATTTGCCAAGGATAACAATTTGCCAAAAATAATTATTGCAGAAAATGACCTTTCTTTCTTCGGTCCCGGAGCATGGCAGTATTATCTCGATCATACTCCAGATGATTACGATATGTACTTCGGGATGATTTATGACGGGCATATTGAAAATAACCGGGTAATGTCAAAGGCAAGTGGTTTTACCTTATACACAATTCACGAAAGATTCTATGATGCTTTTTTGGGCTGTAATGCTACTGGGCATATTGATATTGCTATTACATCTCAGCATGCACAATATAAATTTATGGTCTGCGATCCGATGATATGTGAGCAGAATGATACCCAAAGCGATAATTTTATGGGTAAGCTCGACCTCCGCCAAAGGCTTCTTGATAATAACCGGAAACTATTTAATCTTAACTGACCTTGTTCCCTTTACTTGATATCTGGCAAAACTAAATGCCACCTTTTTCTTTTCAACCTTTGGTGCAATAAATTTTACCCTCATAATCAGAGCATACATAAATGCTACAGGTAAATCGTATGGTGTCCATTTTTCGGTAGGGACAAATGGCTGCAGTGATTTCAGAATATCTGTGAGGTAAAATTTGCTCATTACCCTAACTTCAATTCCATCCCTAAATACGTTTTGATATCCACACCTTGTTTCGATATAGTCGATTAATTGAGAAACAAGCATATTTCTAAATGGATCATCTACGTTTGGAATTCCTGGTGCGTTGTCCTTTTTGTTTTCAGAATCTTGGCTCATTGTAAAAGAAGGGCGCGCGCACAAATAGTTTGCATATCCTCTGTTTTCAAAATGAATGATAAGATCTCCTTTGTTCCTTTCGATGTTTGCCGGCATCCCACAAAAAACACAAAGCATAATCATGTCCTCAAACATCTCGTAGTTGGTAGGCGTTCTTCCGCAATAGCTAACGAAAGGAATATCCGAAAACTCATTCCCAAGTTCTAGGAACCTAAAACCAACAGCAGCCATGTCCGATTTTCTTGCAGAAAAAGCCTTTGTTCTTTGTACCGGGTCAATTCCAATAACACCATTGCTTCCCATGTGTCCGTCTGCCGGTGCTTTCTTGCCTTTGAAGAAGGTGTGCTGATTTGGTTTTTTCGGAACAGATGAAAATGTAAACTTTCCTCCTGGACGCGGTAGGAAAACAACCTCTGAATCGACCTTTCCGTCTTTCCAACCTAAATCCCCTTCCGTGCACAGCGGTAACGGAGAGCTTTCATTATAGGTTATTTGGTCTCCAATATTGAATAGGTTTAATACCGAGCCATCGTTTACCACATAGAAAGCCTCGTCTATTGTAAACGGGTATTTTTGGACCTCGGCACGATATGCGTTAATGTCTTTCTCTAAAGATTTTCTCTTTCGAAGGAAAAAGGCTTTTGCGGCCTCTATGTTTGAGTAGCCATAATCATCAACAAACTTTACCTTGGTGTCGGGGTCTTCTCCTAAATATCCGTAATAACAAGGTTTGAAATATCTAGACAAGCCGGACTTGCTTCCATATACGGCATCGGGGTCGGCCTCACTGTCATCAATCAGTATCTTTGCGTTTGCCCCTCCCTTCTTCTCCATTTCTTCAATTGTTGTTATGGCCAGCAATTTACCTTTTGGCATCCCCTCTTCCATCAAGCACTCCTTTACAATCCTAACCGTTTCAACTACGTTTGCCTCTACGTTTTTTCCATACTCATCCAAAGTGTGCTGAAGTAGTTTGTCCCCATCGTAAGCCTCTTCCTTGGTGTTCTCAAAGGAAATCTTTGACATTAATACGTCTCGATATACTTTTGAATCGCTTTTTGTGTCTGTTTTACTTGGTTGATCAAATACAAGCTCTGTCTTTGGAATGGAAATACCAATGTCAACCGGCTTAAAGTAAATTGCCATTTTTCTCCATGACCTTACGAGCTTCGAAAATACTTTTTTGGCATCCTCGTTTGATTTTGACTGAATTCCTCCATTGGCATTGAAGTTACGCGATATTTTTTCATACATCACACAATTTGCCCGTTCTGTCTTTCCTGCACGCCTGTTCTCTACTGAAGCACCCCCAAATAACTTTCTAGTGTTCTCTACACTCCACCACCAATAAAACCAATCTCTATCTGCGTCAATGAATCTTGGAAGGCCAATATCAATAAACCAATGTGTAAGGTAAAACCAATGTGGACCTGTAATATACTCTATATTGCCATTGTTGTAAAACCACATGCCGTTAAGCCTGTAGTGCCATTGTTGGGTCTCAAACTCTGTGTCCGATCCTGCCTTGTAGTTTTTTGGAGGCCTAATAACAGGAAACTTTTGGTCTGCTTTCTTTAGTCCGTAGTTAAGTATTTGGTTGGCCGGCGGAGGCTCCGGAAGGACTAGGCTTGTTTCATAAACGACTCTTTCTCGTATAAAATCAATCATTTTTCTTTAATTGTCGGAGCATATTCTCCACTGATCCGCCTTCTTCCGCCTCATCTCTTTCTTTTGGGGTAAGGGACGCCCTTAAGTTTTCCAGGTCTTTGTACCAGATAGGCCTTCTTTCTAGGTATTTTGCAACCTTATCAAAGGCGCGCATGTCATCATCGCCAACAGATTTTAGGCTTATGGGAATTTCAAGCATTTCTGCGTCCCATGAGTGAAGTTGAGTTCTTAAAGAAAGATATCCCTGAAGGTTTTGGTTTCCTTCGTATATCTTAATCCTCTCCTCCAGCAGTTTTATCCTTTCTTTGTCGCTGCTTGCCATTTTTTTACAACTTTTAAATGTCCTGCAACCTCTGCTCCGCGAACAAGCCTTCTTGATCCGTTGTGGTCAACTATTTTTAGTTCACCGGTCTTTAACAGGCGTTGCTGTTCTGTGAAAAGGGCAAACTTTTGTTTGTCGGGTAATACGTTCCACCTTATTACTTCGTCCGGCTTTAGCAGAACAAATCCGCTGCTATACTTTATTTCGATATAACCGTCTCCGGCTGTTTCTCTCTCAACCTTTTGTGCTCTCTTGTTTTTATACCCAAGGTACGCGAACGCGCAAATAAAACCAATTAAAAATACTGCCGATATTATATTTTCCATTTTTATGGGGTTAAGACTGCCGATACATCTTTTTCTAAAACTGAGTGATAGACTGTGCCATCAATCGTTATTTGGTAAAATCTCTCGTAGACAATGCTCTCTTGCTCATTTATTGAGCCAACTCCGCTTTTGTAAACTAGCCCTGTGTTTCCCTTTCTGTTTACGTTCTTTGCGGCAATTATACCGGAGGCCCGTGTTTCTAGTTCATCTGAATCAGGAATAACAAGCAGCTTTCCTTCAACTGGATTTAGGTCCTTGTCGCAAATCAATTGCTTTTCCTTTGATACATAAATATGTCTGTTAAACCCAACAATACGGTTAAAGGCTAAATTGGTGCAGTACATTTCCTTTCCTTTGTGCTTTCCAAGGACAACAAGTGATTTATTGGTTAGTTGATCATCTACCTCAACAACTCTTGCGTCTATACCAATTTTACCAACCACACACTCTTTCTTTGTGAATATTGGCTCCATCATTACATTGTCCTCAAACATTTCCTCCGTTGTTCCCCAGATGTGCTCTGCCGGTGCGTGGTATATGTTTTTCTCAAGGTTGAGCTCTTTTTGAAATATCATGTAGGAATGAAATACCATCATCCCTGGTTTTATGTGATGTACGTTTTCAGCAACAGCAACTACTTTATTGTATTGTGTTTGGTGGTGAGCCTTTTCAAAAGCAGTGTCGATTTGTAGCACAAGGTCTCCGTTTGGTGTTGGTATTACTACCCGGCCAAAGTCTGACTCATTAATTTCAATAGCAACTCTTCCTCTAATCGGCTTTAACATATTCTATTCTTAAGTTATCAAAATCTTTAAATGATTGCCAAACAAACTCAGGCCCGTCTCCTTCTCTGCAGCATACTTTGTAAACCATAGCTCCGAAAAAAGCAAAGTCTTTTGGGTCTAAGAAAATAGTGGTTATCTTGTATTTCCCTCCATTAACAACAGACCCAAGCTGGTAGGTCATGGCGTTTTTTAAGTCGCTCCCAATGGTTATTTTTCGGATTATCTCTGAGTTTATCATTATCGAACTCTTTTACATTGAAACTTAACAGGGCTTTCGTGGGGAAGACTTATTTTTCTTAATTCAAAAGTTTTATCTGGGACTGTTCGGATGAACTCATAAAACTGGAGGTGTAATTCTTTTTGGTAGTGGTGTGTGCCGCCTATTTCAAGCTTTTTAATTTTTCCTGAAATAAGGTTAGACAGTTTTGGGCGGTCAACAAATTTATTTGTTAGTGTCTGAATTCGGTACCAAGCAGCAAGGATGTCCGAACTAATGTGCTTGTCTTCGCCTATGTAGTTAATGAAATCATTTTTTTGCGCTTCAGGAAGGTCGGATGCTTGCACCCTCTCCTTTTTTAGCAGCTCAGCTATTGCGCTTGTTTCTTCAGTATCAATCTCAGGCCTCATTTCGAATAATTCCTGTATTGACATTTTAAAGAAAAGACACACGCTGATAAGCGAGGATAGGTTTACATCGTTGAATTCCGAAATGTCCGTTTCGATTTTTCTTACAGTTTGAAGGTTTATTCCGCTTCCTATAGCAACTGTTGGGCGCGAAATGCCTAATTCTCTTCTTTTTTTTGCGATATGATACTTAATGTTCTCATAGGCTTGGTAGGTCTGTTGTAGTCTTTCTTTTTCAGAGACTGCTATCATATTATATCCGTTTTTAGGAAATATACATTAAAATAGGTTTTGGCAAATATACATTAAAATACATACGATAATACTTCTTTTCTATGTTTTTTTGTACAAAACTTATCAAATCATATCAAATGGCTGGAACTAACGACATTCAGGAAAGGGCTTTTGCAAAGGCAACAGGCCAAGAAATTTACGGACGCGGAGATGAAATTGTTCCACGTGAAACAAATGGAGAAATAATTAGCGATCCTCCTCCGGCAGCACAAACACAACAAGTAGCTTCAACGGAAGCAGATGTTGAAAAGCCAGAAGAGTTAGAGGTATATACAAAGTTCTTTGAAAAACGAATTGGTAAAAAAGAAGATGAGGTAAAATCCTTGCTTTCTCGAAAATCTTTAGATGAAGAGGTTCAAGAAAGGGTTGGAAGACCTCTCGCAGAATTAGAGGAGCTTGTTAAAAACCCTCCAAAATCTGTGGAGTTTGAAACAGATCTTCTAAAAAATCATCAGGATTATTTACGAGCTGGCGGTACTGAGGCTGAATGGAGGAAATCATTGGTCGCGCAGGAACGCCTTTCGGAAATGGGACACGATGAGCTTGTAAAGCACGGATTAAAATTGAAGCATCCTGGCCTTGCACCTGAGAAGATAAATTTAATGTTTAAATCTCAGTACAAAATACCGGCACCACTTGATCCTGATAGCTATACAGAGCAAGAAGTTGCCGATAGAAATGAAGAGATTGAAGTGGCAAATCTAAGGCTAGAAGTAGAGGCCGAGGAAATCAGAAAGGCTGAAATGGCAAAAGCGGTGAAAGCCATGGAAAGCCCAATAAGCAGAGAAAAACCACTAGCGCCGGAAGTGCTGGCAAAACAAGAGGCTGAACGAAAAGAAGCGGCCGCATTAATGAATGAAGCTCGCAGCAAACTAACTGCTCGAAAAGGATTGGAAATCGAAATTACAGAAGGAGAAAAAGGTAAGGAAACCGTCTCAAAAGTAACGTATGATCTTTCACCTGAAGAAAAGAAAGTAGCTGAAAATATATTAAAAAGTCCGGATTCCTTTTTCTGGTCAATGTTCACCGAGGATGGTAAACTTGATCCAGGCAAATGGGAAAAAACGGCAGCCTTGATTGCAGGTGGAGAGCGAGCAATCGAAAGAATGGCAACAGACTATGCTCATGCTAAATTGGAAGCGTATATCAAAGGATTGAATAACGCAACCTTTAAACCAGGAGAAATGAGACTTGCGCCAACAACCGATCAAAAACAACACAACAAAGAACTTTCCGACAAGATGTTAGGAAAGGCGTAAAAAAACTAAAACCTAAAAAACCTAAAAGAAATTATGGCAGCAACAGTTGTTCAACCGACTTTTAATCCTGGAGCCTTTGGCGCAACCGGTGATTATAACTTCGTCTCTACATTCGACTTAATGAAGCGCGATGTAGATTCAGAATTGCATAAAATTTATTACGACCAAGTCTTCAAATTGATGGAACTCATTGGCGATACCGAAGCGCTTGAAGTTGGTTCTTTCCAACACGAGCACTACGAAGAAAACCCTTTAATGCCGAAAATTTTGGCAAGTAACTCAGTTGGAACTGCAGGTGCTTCAGTAACCTTTACTTTGGCAGACTACACATCAACTTCTGATGAAACCCTAAGCGTTCCTAACGTGGCCCCTTTTCAAGGTACAAGTAACGTAACAGCAGTGCCGGTGCGTGTAAATGACTTCTTGAAAGTAGGAGAAGTTTTATGTATTGTAACTGCCGTTAATGCGGGTGCAGGTACTTTTGCAGCAACTCCGAACGACTCAGGCCAGACAATTACTGCCGGAACTAACCGTGAGATTATGATTTTCTCTAACACCTTTGGTGATGGAACAGATCAAAACACTCCGCTTATCAATCCTTACAACAAAGTTATTTCTTACTTACACAACGTAAAAAATACCATTGAGTATAAGGACACTGTAGCCGGTTTGAAAATGTATACTGCCGATGGTAAAGAATACATGCTACGTGGTGAAGCAAACGCGCTTTTACAGCAAATGAACTTTATTGATGGTGCGCTTTTATTGTCTAAGCCTCTTGCTAATACTGCCCTTTCTGGTGGTTCTACTCCTAGAGTAAACACCCGTGGTTTGATTTGGCAAGCAAAAGATGGTTACAACCAAACATATAGCGCTTCTCAGCACTATACGCTAGATGATATTGAAAATCTTTACTTAAACATGGAGGTTCGTAAGAGCGGAAATGTTTGGATGATCCTTGAAGGAGCTCAGTTATCCTCTGCTATGGACCGTGGATTTATTTCACAGTTAAGCGCAGGTGCTATCTCTTACGGATCGTTTGAAGGTAACGAAGAAAAATTCATCAGCTACAAGTTTGGTAACTTCTCTTACGGTTTAGGTTCTTTCCACAGAAAGAAACTTTCTTGGATGAGTGACCCACAAGCCGGTGGTGCTGAAGGACAAAACTACAGCAAAGAAGGTATCATTATCCCGATGGATATGACCAAAGATGCTCAAACCAATAAGGCAATGCGCCGTGTTACCAAGTTAACTATTAAAGGTCTTGACCTTGTGGTTATCAACCGTGACTTACGCAGAATGGGTGATACCGGTACTGCTAAAGTTCAGGTAACTTATGACGGATGGGCCGGAATGAAGTGTGTTGGGACATCCCAGTTTGGGTACATCAGCGCAAGCTAAATATAAAAACATTGAGGGGTGAAATGCCCCTCTTTTTTAATTTCAAATCATATCTAATCTTATAAAAAATGTCAAAAGAATCAAAGATTACCCCAAAAGAAGTTTATTATTTCGAATTATGCGAAAAGGATAATTCCCAAATAAGAACAAAAGAAAATGCAAAGGGATTTCCCTTGCAGTTTGGAATGATGCCTGTCTGTGTTGGTTTATACAAAACATGGGACGAGGAAAAAAAAAAGTGGTTGAAGGATGAATTAAAGCCTCAAACACTACGCTATGTTGAAGGAGAATCAGAAATTCTTCGAAGCAAACAGCGAAATGATATTAAAGGTGCAGAAGCACAACGGATATATTTCAGAGATGGTGGACTCTCTGTAACACGTTTTGAACCGGCACTTTTGGATTTTATGCTTAATCATCCACGTAATGCAGACAATCCAAACAGAGATACAAGGTTTGGTCCTTTGTTTAAGATTGTTGACAAGAACAAAGCGAAGCTAGAAGCTCTGAATGAAGCAAAAGTAAAAATTGAAGTAGAGGCAATTATTGTAGACCTCTTCAAGGGTGATCCTGAGTCGATTATTGCAGTTGCAGCGGCAATTGGAGTAAATACAGAGCAGGAAGCAGCGTTGATTGAGCACGATATGCTTGTTCGCTCAAGAAGAAACCCAAAACAAATGATGGCCGATATCGGAAATCCTTTGATAAGGGACTTGGCTCAGATTAAAATTGCTGAAAAGCGCGAGGTTATCAAAATGACCGGTAACGTGGTAACATGGGGTGATGGTTCTCCGACAGGCTTTTCTTGTGCAGAGAACTTGAATACCAGGGATGAGTTTTTGCAGTGGGCAACGAATACTCCGGAAGGAAAAAAGGTTTTTGCTCAAATTAAATTTAGATTAAAAAACCCAATAACACAACTATAAAAGAATAATAAAATGGCAGTACCTACCTCAGCTCAGTGTAAGTTACAACTATCCTTTAATATGGTTGATAAGACTATGACTGCGGCGGTACAGTCGATTATATCAACTGACGGGACCGATGGATTGCTGTATAATATATACTATGCAGTAATCGTTGATCCTCTTGGAAACGAGGTTGATATTGATGAAATCTTTTTTGATGGTAATTCGGGTACCGGTAGCCAAACTTTTGATGCTCCCGTAGATGATGATGGTGTTGTCCTAAATGGAGATTACAAAATTCAAATTCCACAGGTTGCAGTTAATGATGGTGCGTCAACTTATTATTACGATGTTGACTCTGAGTATACGCTTAACTACACAAAGAACACAATCTCCATTACCCAGGAAATTAAATGTTCTAACCCCGCAAGTTTTGTAAGTACAGATGAAACAGTTTGGAACCAATTTAATCCAGACGGATCAACTGTAGCCCCTGCTAGCGGGGCTAATTATGCCCACAATCTTAACTATCCTGTTGGCAGTCTTCCTCCTAATGGCATTTCACCTCCAACCGAGACGTCAGATATTTCTATTACTAGAGGCCCTAGGGAATTCTTTAATGGAACACAGACAAGTTCTGTTACGAGGGATTTAACATGGACGTTTGCGGATGGCTTGGTTGTAACCGATACCACTTTTGGGACAAAGGAAATTCTTGTGGACTGCGACAATCAAATGTGCAGCATTACATGTGGTGAGAATAAGTTGTATGATACTTGGCTTAGCAATGTAGTTGTTAATACATCTGAGGCTCAAAAAAATCAGAATAAATTCATTTTGACGATGTGCATGGCTATGCTTGGTCAAATGAATATTAACTGTGGGAACCCACAAAAAGCAACAGAGATTGCGAATAAAGTAAAAGTTCTGCTTGGAGATTGCTGCAATGATTGCGCGGCGGTAACAGGTACACCGGTAACAGGATATTAATGAGAAATGATCGATATAAATGTTTTCTGGGAGTTTACTAATACTATTACGAATAAAGACCAAGTAGGGGGCTTTTCTCCTGCCCAGTTTAATTCGGCAATTCCTGTCGTTGTTGGAATTTACGTTGATAAAATCAAAGCAAAACTTCGCGAATTTCAACTTGTCCAAAACAAGAATTACGCACTGATAGCCAAATATGAGAATTATCTTTTAGAGATAACCAAGCGAACCAATGTTAGTGTGAGTTCATTTGGTGTTGCTTCGCTTCCGTCTGACTGGACTGATACACGCGGATTAAACTACAACTACATAACACAAAATCCGCTTAGCTCGGTCCCTTATCCAATAAGAGAGGTAACGCAAACTGATTTTGCTTCTTATGTTTCTTCCCAGTTAAATAAGCCAGAAAAAAAACAAGCTGTAGCGTGTTACTATTCAGGGCAATTAAGGTTTTCTCCTTCCAACCTGGGGAGCGCTGAGATTATATACTATTACGATTATCCGGATCCTTTTTGGGCTTATACAATGGTGAACAACCAGGAAACCTACACATCAGGAACCGGAGACAATGGTACATCTGTTCAAATACCGCTTGCTCCACAGTGTAATAATGACTTGGCCATGATATTCTGTAATTACTTAGGCCTTGCAATAAAAGAAGAGTGGTTGGAACAGTTTAGCCAAGGAGAGGAGGTAAAGAATGACAACTAAGAGCAGGGGAATGTTAATCGAACAAATCCGGAATAATCTTGCCGGAGGTATGGCGCCAATAACTTTTAACCCTTCTATTCGTGAAGTTGGTATTCGTGTTGATCAAGTTGCCAATGCCATTATTCGAATTAATTGTGAAAATGATGGAGGTGTTGCATGTGGTGATTACTACACTCCTTATGAAAATGTTGCAATCTTAAAAGATGCAGGGCTAAATAAATATTATTGTGTGTTGCCGGCAAAGGTAATATCTCTTTCAAATCAAAAAGGGGTTTGGCAGGTTTCAACCATGCAGGACCAAAGTGAGCCATTTACTTCTATTGGAACTCAAGGGGCTTCCATCTTCAAAGATGACCTTTATGACTTGCTGCAGGACGAGGCCGGATATTACTACGAACAAGGAAAGTTGTTTTTCGAGAATTACAATCCGGTTCAAAACACTGATACGCTGCTTTTAAAATTAATTGTTGATCGCAGTGTTTTTTCCGATGAGGAAGATTATTGTGTTCCTCCGGATATCGAGGATTTGATAGTAGAAAAAGTAATGTTGACTTATAGACCAGGAAAATGAGAACACTTGCTGCAGTAATAAAGTCTTATTTGAACGAGGCGGAGTTGTCGGAACACCAAATGATGCGTTTTCTTGAAATTGGGAAGCGTGGCATTATGGACTTGCACATGGATGTAAGCGGTCTGCCAACTACTGTTCAGCTTGATTTTAATGAAAACACTTTAACAAGTAACTTGCCGGCGGACTACATCACTTACAAAAAAATAGGATATGAAGCAGCTGGGGTTATTGTTCCCTTTGCTCAGAATCCGCGCATTAAATTATATGCGGATGACGGCGCATGCTTACCTGACAATCAAAATAAAGGGATTGTAAATACTACTGGAGCTCCTTCTATTGACAGCGCTATTTATCCTTATTGGGGTTTTGGTGCAGGCCAGGTAATGACGGTTGCGCCCAATGGTGCCCTTGGAGGTTTCTCCAATTTGGGTGGAAACGCAAACTTCCTATGTGATTTTAGAATTGACGAGCTTAATGGATATGTGCAATACGGGTCAAATCCCGGTGTAACTATCTGGATGGAGTACCTTGCAAATCCTAAAAAAGTGAATGGAAAATATGTTGTGCACCCATTTGATGACCCCGCGCTTATGGCGTGGATAGGATGGAGAGACATAGCAAATAAAAAAGGGGTTCCTATGGGATTGGTTGACGCTCGAAAAAGAGAATACTACCGTGAACGTGGACAATCAAGAAAGCGTCACTATGAAATGAATATTACAAATGCATACCAGAAAGCACGATTAACAAACAAAGCAGCACCTCAATTCTAATGATTAACAGCAGCCAGTTTATAGTAGATGATTTTGCCCCGGAGTCCGAAAAGAAGACCGAGGCCTTTGCTGTGAAAACCATGAACAATTTTTGGACAAGGTTTAATACAGATGGCTTCTTCAATACACGGGCTGCGACCTATCGCAATGTAAGGATGTGGGCGCAAGGGAATCAGTCTGTTCAAGAATTAATTGATCAAACTACTACACGTATCGAGGGTGGTGAACCAAACAGCACATGGGCTAACCTAGATTATTCTCCTCCTGCTATTCTTCCTCAAATTATTGATGGGGTGGTTGGGTCGTTAATGGGCCTTGCATACAAAGTAAAGTGTAATGCCGATGATCCTATATCTAAAACAAAGAAACTTGATGCCAAGAACAAAGAGTTAAACTTGATTAAGTTTAAAGATGTTCTTCAAAATCTCGAGCAAGCAACAGGAATTCCAAGCCCAAAACCTAAATACGAAACAGAGGACGAGGTAGAAATTGAGCATGAAAACTTTAAACTTGGACTCGAAGAAGCTATTGAGGTTACTATAACCGATATTTTGCAGACATGCGGAATAAAAACTATTCAGCGTCAGCTTTATTATGATTTGGTAAATCTTCAAATGGCGGTTGTAAGATGTTACTACGATATAAACTACAAAACAAAATTTGAGTACATCGATGCCGAAATGTATGTGAATTCAACTTCACTGAAGGAAGACTTTTCTGATGTAAACATTGAGGGTCATGCTGAGTACATTACTATTGGAGAACTTAAAAGGCAATCCGGATGGGATAATAAAAAGCTGCATGAAATAGCTGTTAAGTATGCCGGACAGTACGGCAATACCCAAACGGTAGGAGCTTTTCAGCCAGGTCTTATGGTTGCTGATTATGCATGGATGAGCAATAAGGTCATGGTGCTTCATTTTGAGTTTTTAACGATTGACAATACCCATTACAAGGTAAAAGAAAATCGTTATGGCAAAAAGCGCGTGTATATGGAGGCCGGCAAAGACGATCAAAACATTTCTAAGCGCATCCAGAATGTTTATTGCGGAACATGGATTGTTGGCAGTGAGAGTGTTTACAATTACGGAATGAAAGAAAACATGGTCCGTAAGCGTTTACCAAACGGAGTAGTGGACACCCAAACTCAAACCGGTTATAAAAAGTATGCACTCAATATGAAGTATGGAGTTAATAAGTCCATTACTGAAAGAGCTATTGTTTTTGCTAAACAGTGGCACTTAGCATATTTGACGCTTCAAAACTTCTTGTTAAAATCTACTCCTCCAGGATATACGTTCAATATCTCCGGATTAAATCCTATTGACTTGGGTGGGGGTAAAACCGAATGGAGTCCTATGAGCATGGTTGTTTTCCATAAACAAACATCTACCATGTATTACGACAAGGATGGCGAAGGCGGTCTTGGTGGTCGTCAGGATAGTCCATTCCAAGAAATCAAAGGGGCTATCGGGGAAGTGGAAAGGTTGATGGGGATTTGTAATTTTAACATGGAGCAAATTCGTACAGTTTGTGGTCGGCCTATTGGTGTTGATGCAAGTACAGCTCCTCCCGACACGCTTGTTGGTGTTGTTAATGCTTCTCAAAAAGCGGCTGCAATTACCCTTGAACCTCTTCGTCAATCATTTACAAATATCATGGAGAGTGCTATAAACTACCTCTGCATGATGGTACAGGATAAAGCTACTGATAGTTATGGAATGGCTGTTGGGGATCTAAATGTGAAGCTACTTGAAATGGCTGCGGATTTGGAGAACGCTAATCTTGGTATGAATATCCAATATGAGCCGGATGATGTAGAGCGCCAGTTGATGAGAATGACTCTTGACTTTGAAGTTAAGTCAGGGAATTTAAGAAGTGAGGACGCTGTTCATATTATGACACTTCCTACTGTAAAGCAAATGGGTTCAGTGATGGCTCTTCGCAGAAAGCAGTATGCTAAAGAAAAGGAGAGGATTGCTTTGGCAAATACTCAGGCACAAACCCAATCTAATATACAGGCAGCGCAAGCATCCGAAGCCGCAAGGGCACAAACTGAGTTGGCTGTACTGAAGGCTAAGGAGGATGTTATTTGGACCCAGGCCTATGCCGATGTTTTTGTAAAGCAAGCCGAAGCAAAACTTGCGGCTGGCCAAGCACAGAACGACCATGTAAATGCATTGGCCGAGGTAGCACTGTCAGAACAATTATCTCGTCAATCACCTCCACCTAATGCAGGCGCCTAATACAAATAAAGAAAAAAGAACCTTCGAAAAGGGGGTTGATATGGACTCTGCCATTATTGGGATAGAGGACGGTTTCGCGCGTTATATGCTGAACTGCCTTGTTGATGAGGGTGTTAATATCACAAACATAAAGGGAAATCTTGTAGCTGAGTTTGAGGATGGCTTTACTTTTTTCGAAGATAATATTAATTTTGACTATCGTTGCATAGGCGCTAAGTACGATCCAATCTTTCAAAAGACCTATTTCTTTGTTGTAGCAAGCACTGGAACTACCAGCCCAAATTATTACTCCTTTATTTTTGAGTACGATGTTGCTTCCGGAATTGTATATGTTGTTTGCGGCAATGAGTGGAGCGATATTTTGGACTTTGATTTTGATGAGCTAATAACCGGTATTTCGGTTGTTTTCATAAACACAACAACACCTCTTCTGTATTGGACTCAGCGTTCTGGACTCAGAAAAATCAATGTTTATAAAGCCAAGTTATTGTATTCTAGTGCTGGTGCAGACCCTTTGGGATATCCTTCTTCTAGCCTGCAAATTATAGAAAGAATAAAGTATCAGCCGTACAATCCGCCAACTATTTATCAGTGTACCGATAAAACTGTGTTTGTAAATAACATAGAAAAAAGATTTTTTCAGTTTTCGTATAGGTATGTTTATGATGACTACGAAAAATCTGCCCCTAGCGAATGGTCTGACGTTAATGTTCCGTATTTTGAAACATCGGTAACACCTTTTGGATCGAACAACTATTTACTATACAAGGGCAGTCAGCGCAACAATCTTATAAATGTAACATTTAATACCGGCGGTTTTCTTGTAAAGAAAATAGAGCTAATTGTACGGAGAAAGATTTCCGATGGGGGCGTAGAGGCAAATTTGGATTGGATAATTTACGACACTCTTGATAAAGAGGCGCTAGGATATAATGATAATGAAGATGTTGTATATAAGTTTTACAATGATAAGGTTGGTGAGTTAATAACTCAAGAACAAGCCAACAGAATTTTTGACAATGTTCCATTGGCCGCCGCTGCCGATACATTTGCAGAGGGGTTTAGGATGTATGAAGGAAATGTGACAGAGGGGTTTGATTTGGAGCCTATCGATGCAAGTGTTGAGTTTGGGCAGGACACAAGCGGCGTTTTGCTAGATATTTTTGCAGTTGAAACCCATGCAGGGCATTTAAGAGGCGTTGGTAAGTTGCCCACAACATCTCCGTTCTCCCTTGGTGACACTATTGTGTTTAATTTTGTAAGTGTTGTTTATCCTGTGTATATTTACGAATATATAGTTTCTAATGGGGATTTGGATAATTATCCAACATCTTTAATGAATTCTATTAATGCTGATTTTACCGCAAACAAACCAGAGCCGGCATTATCATTTACAATAGTTGCCCCATACACGTTTTATATTGATGATGGTATTGTTCCAACAGGGGTAAACGAGCAAATAAGAAGTGCTTTTATTGAGTTTAATAACAACCAAATAAAAAAGACCTTTACAAATCATACTAATCAGTTTTTAGGTTTGTTTTATTTTGACTGGGCAGGCAGAAGAAGTTCGGTTCAAAAAATAGAAAATTGCTTTGTAAGTATTGACTCTCAAACAGGCTCAATCTATGCGGATATCAGTATTAGTAATACACCACCTTTGTGGGCGGCGTTTTATGGTATTGCGTTTGGCGGAGATAGCATTGGCAATATTTATTCAATGATTGTCACAAATGCTGTAAAAAATGCAGACACATCATTTACTGTAAAGACCGACTATTTTCAAACTTACGATGGAGCCGACTATACATTTATTGTCTACGAGTATTCGGTAGGCGATAGGATTCGTATTACAACATCTTTGGGTGTAGTTGACTTGGCTATTATTGCAGCCGACACAACAAATGACACAATTACATTTGAATATGATAATTGGGTAAATATTGATGTAGTTGATTTATCAGTAACAGATTTTACGGCCACAATTTATAAACAAAAAACATTTAATGGTGTTTACACCACAATTTATAAAGGTGAAATAGGTGACGCGCAGTTGTCGACAAGGTACCACATAGGAAACATTCAGGACCAAGATTATTCAACGAGCCCTCTGCCTGCGATATCAAGAGTTCGTGGTGCTAGTTGTTATTGGAGAGGGAGGGTTTCATTAAGTACTGTTGAAGACAGAAACCAAAGCGATTTTTACCAAAGTGCCGTAACATCTTTTGGCAAACCAAATATTGTAAACGATAATTTCAGACAAGTAACACGAGAAAATACCATTTGGTTTTCGGAGCAACTTATTCCAGAAAGCAATACTAATGGATTAAGCTCTTTTCCTGACGGGCAGTTTCGGGACTACTCTCAAAGTTTTGGAGGAATTCAAAAGTTTGTAGTTACAGATCGCGCATTAAAGGTTGGAATGGAGTTACGATGGGGTTGGATTCCGATAAACCAACAAGTAAACGCAAGCGGAGCGGAGCAAACCTTCACCCTTAATTCATCTTCTGTTTTAACAGAAATGATTTACTACGAAGAAAAGCGTGGAGTTGGAAAGCACCCTGAAAGTGTTGTTGAGTTTGCCGGGGCTATTTATGGACTTGATCCGATTACAGGTTGTATTTACAGAATCAGTCGCGATGGCTTTACAATTATTTCAGATGTAAAAAATCAGCAAGGAAACTACTTGGTGCGCCAGTCATTATACGATGCAATTAAAGCACACACCGGTAATTTCTGGGGAGGCTTTAATGAAAGAAGAAACTCCTATGAGATAAATATTGGCGGAACCGTTATGGTGTGGGACGAAGAAGGTAATTCTTGGGTAGGTGGAAGATCTTACGATGCTGAGTGCTTTGGAAGCGCCGGCGTTGACTTAGTTTCTTTCTATAATGGTAGGCTGTATTTGCATGAAGCAAATGAACTACGAAATAACTTTTATGGTGTTCAATATACATCCAAGGTCTGGGTGCCAGGAAACTGGATGGATTTTAAAAAAATATACAAGTCTTTGATTTTGCGTTCGGAGACAATTTGGTATGCTTACGATATACTAAATGACATTGGACAAAAATCGATTATTGATAAACTCCGATTTAGTAAGAGAGAGGGAATGTGGTATGCTGCTTTCAGAAGGGACATGAATACGGTAAATGTTGTCAATCCTATTGTGGATGGCAAGCAGATGAGAGACACTGTTATACTACTAAAAATGGAGAATGACTCTGTAGAGTATGAGTGGTTGAATTTTGTTATTATTAATCAAATAGAAAGTAAATAATTAATTAAATTTGTAGCATCATGGGAGCAGAAACAACAAGCTTAATAGCATCAGGTGCCGGCGCAACGGTTACCACCGCTATGGGTATAGCACAGTACCTTGAGGGTAAAAAGCAGCTGAAAAAAGCAGCCGAACTTGAGGCGCAAACTCAGCGACCTACCTATGAAATTCCTGCGTCCGTGCAGGCGTATCTTTCTACTGCCCAAAAAATGGCACTCGAAGGCATGCCGGAACAAGAACGTCAACTTTATCTTGACCAGATAAATCGAAACGCTTCCTACTCAATTGCCGGGAATGTAGACAGAAATGTTGGTTTGCAAGGGGTGTCTGCGGCTAATGCTAACATGAATGATGCCAATGCAAATTTACTTGCTATGGACTCTCAACAGCGCATGCAAAACATAAATGCTCTTCAGCAAGCTCGTTTGGCTTATGGGCTTTATGAGGACCAAGCCTTCGAGTATAACAAAAATCAGCCTTACCAACTAAATGCTGCGGCGGTTCGAGCACTGAAAGCTTCGGGTGAACAGGCTAAATATGCCGGAGCTCAAACAGTGGCTAACGCAGGAAGCAACTTTGCCGGTCAAGCGGGCACGGCGCTGAGTACCATGGATACACAGAAGGGGGTTGGTGACGGGAACAAAACAGCCAATGTTAGTAATAATAATTCTTCTTACAACGGCTATGGTAATAACCCTCCAACTCAACAACAGTGGGAGCAGCAAAATCCATATAATTATTATGTGCCAAGCAATGTTGCGCCAACACCAAATAATCCGTATTATTACGAAACTGGAACAAAGGACCCTAACCAAAACTACTACGGATAATGGATGGAAATTTAATAGCGCAAGCACCGGGTGATGGCTCAGCCATTATGATGGAACCGTTTAAACCGGACCAAACTGCTTTTCTTCAAATGAATCAAGCGCTGATTGATCAGCAACAACAACGTGCGGTTCAAAAAAGAAAGGATGACGAAGCCCGTGAAGCGCAAAAAGCAGCATGGGTGAAAGAGATGAAGGGAAATCATAAGTATGACCCTGCTGATAGGCCTATTGTTGAGCGCGAACAAAAAAAACTACTTGACCTAATTTATAACTATGACGGTTCACCCAAAGCTCAGTTTGCTATCGACGATGCTCAGGTAGGGTTAGGTAAATTTATTAACGACAGCGGAACTACTTATGACGAGTATTTAAAAAGGGCCGCAGATTATTCAGTTAATGCAGACCGTGTTTACTTTAATAACGAGGATAAATTACAGGCATCTCGGACAATAAATAATGCCGAAACACTTGAAGAGGCTTTTGGTGTTCTTGGCCAGCGCCAAGCAAACATTGAAGCGTTTGGACAGGCAGAAGAAAAAATAAAGGATGTTCCGAAGTATCTTGCAGCTGAGGTTACTAAATTAAAACCGGTTTCTTATGAAACTAAACAGGTACCTACCGAGTTTGGGTATGTGAGTACCAATGTTCCGAAATACGATCCGGAGGCTGTAAAAAATCTTGGGTCCCTGCTTCGAAAGGAAAACAGAAGCATTAGGGAAACCTATAAAACGGATGAGGAGATTTTTAATGCCATGAACGACTATCTTCCTAAAACAGAAAAGCCAACCGCAAAAGGAATGACTTCTGACAATAAGGGCAATGTTTCTGGTGGCGGAACGGTTACTACCGGGAAAATGGTGCTTTCTCCTGTTCAGGAAATGGTTTATACTGATGTTGAATCACAAGACAGAGCATATAAAAAATACAAGGATGCTTTTATGAAATTGATTGCCGATGAGTCGGACGACAAAAAATTTCTTGCATTGTATCAGGCTATGCTTTCTCCGGAAGCGTATAAAAAAGCACATCCGTATTCAGAGAAAATAGAGGTAATTCCTTTGTCTACTATTGGGCTTGCTGAGAACTCGCCTCATAAATTCAATGTAACAATTGATGGTGTAGAGACCGAAGTTTTTGGACAGCCGATAAAATATGCTGTAACAAAAGATGCTTTTATAATACAACCGGATAAAGACAGCCCTAAAACTTATTTAGCCAAGGTTAGTAAAAACCCTCAATACCTCACAGACAGCGACCAAACCATTGATGATTTCAGAAAGGCTGTTAAAAAAGTAAAAGGCGGGAATTATGTAACAACCGGAAAGGGCGGTGATGTTGTTTCAACTAAAAAAGTAAAAGCAAAGGCTGCAGCTCCGGCTAACAGTGAGTTAAGAAAAACAAAGGATGGTCGTAGGGCTTACTTTGATAAAAAAACAAAAAAGTTTATATCCTGGGAGTAATGGAAGAAAAAATACCCACATACGATGAAACAACCGAGGTAAGCGATATTCCATCTTACGATGAAACTAGCGCTGTAGATGAAGTAGCTGCTTCGTCAAAAAAAAAAGTAGACGCTTTAAATTCTTCGGCTGGTACATTGAGTATGGACGTTTTGAGACCGGAGAACAATCCGACTCAGGAACCGAAGACAAGTAAAGAGGAAGCGCTAAATGCTGTTGTGGCAAAATCACAGGCTGGGTATATTAACCCGGACCTAGAGGATTTTAATAAACCCCAAGTTACAAATCAGACTGCAAAAAAAGAAACTCCTATTGACGATCTTGTTTTAACAAATCGTACTCTTAGGCAAATGCGTAACTTTTCTGAGAACACGACAGCAAAGGCAACTGCTGATCTTGAAAGAATTAAACAGGAAGGAATTACATTAAGAGACCAATACAACAGCAATCCTTCTTATGATTTAGAACAGAAAATGTTCTCAAAAGAAGTTGAGTATAAGGCTGCGGAAAAGAAAGCAAATTTATCTGCACTTCAAAGAGAAGTCTACAATCGTAGACTTATGGAGACATCTGAATCCATAAAGAAAATGGCAAATGATAAAGTTCCGGATGGGATTTACTCTGCTATTTACAAAGGAATAAAGGGAAATGTAAAGGACACTGAGAAAGCAATTGAAATGTCTCGCGCAAGCAAAGCGGAACAAATTCAATGGGCCAAGGATGAGGCATTGAAGGCTCCGACCATAGAACAAGGCAAGATAGAGCAAGGTGCTGAAATGGTTGGCGGTGTTCTTCCCGATATTGCTACGGCCATTGGTTTTTCTCTTGTGGGATTACCGACAGTTGGTGTGGGTGCTGTATCTGCTCGTCAAGGCGCACAGCAAGCGGGCCAAGATTTTGTGAGGGCTTTTAATGATGCTCAAGAAAACGGTATTGATACCGGTGGAAAATATCCAAACGGGGATCCTATTATAAGAAAAGCAACCGATGACGAAGCCTATGAAATAGCAACCAAAGCAGCAGGAATAGGTTTTGCGACTGGTGCTGCCGAAGGTTTGGTTGGTGCTGCGACTGGTAGAGTTGGTGCAAAATTAGCAAGCAAAGCAGCGTCAAAGGCAACCGCAAAAGCTGTAGAAAAGGGTGTTGATACTGGACTGGATGCTAGTATTGCAGGGACTATGCAGGTTGGGCGAAATGTGTTTGATAGGTACCAAGGATTAAATACCGAATTAGGGGAAGGGGTCCTTGAGAACGCAGCAAGTGAATTATTCCTATCTGGGCCTATTAATACTTTTGCGGGAATAAGGGAGTATGTTGCTGACAGAAAGAAATCAACTGCCGATATTGTTGAAGCAATAAAGGAGCAGCCAAAGAATCCTTATAAGCTACAAAAGTTAGAGGAGAATCTTGAAGTATTAAAAGAGAGTAACGGAATAAAGGATATTGATTACAAGGTATTAAAAACCAGAATTGAGACTTTAAAATCTGAAATAGAATCCGGATCAACTGAAGCGGAAGCTAATAAGGTAGCTGAGCGCGAAGAAAAGAAAGTAGAGCTTACGAGTGTTATTGAGGATGGAGACCAAGCATTAAAGACAGTTATGGATGCTCCGGCAGAAACACCATTTGAAAAAGCACAACAAGAAGTTCTTATCTCAAAAGTTAAGGAAAGCCAAAAGGCTGCTTTTGAGGAATTAAAAACTATTGCAACAGAAGAGATAGATGAGTTTGAAAGAAAAGCAGCAGGGGATAATACTGGTGTGGAGCAGCAAGTGGAAGTTACCCCACCCGTTAAAATTGAAGGAGTTGGAGAGGGCGCAGAGGCTGAGGCAACTAAAGAGAGTGAATTAAAAAAACTTGAAGATGAATTAGCCATTAATCTAGCGAAAGCAGAAAAAGAGTCTGATGCAAAACCTATTATTAAAACAAAGAGGGCAGATGGCACTATTGACACTAATTCAATTCGTGAAAATGCAATACAGGCTGCCAATTCATTATATGAATATGGAGTAAAAAGAGTGAACGAGAAATATGCCGCACAAGAAGTTAAACCTAAAACCGAAGCACCCGAATCAGGTAATGTTGGTGTAGATAAAAAATCACTTGAAGATGAATATGTAAAAAGGGCAAGAAATGTATCTAAGTCAGCCAAAACATTAATAGATTCTGCCGAACAAAGGGGAGAAACTAAATATCAAGCAGCAGTTAATATTCTTAAAAATTTACAAGCACCAACTAAAGAGTTTAATAGTTACCATGAATTTCTAACAAAAGCAGTAGAGCAACCACTCAAAGAAACAACCAAAGCAGGTAGTGTTGGTGTAGAAGCTAAAAAAGCTGATATAGAAAGAAGAAGACAAGAAGATTTAGAAAAAAAGGTTCAAATTTTAAAAGATAAAAGAAATGCTTTAAGAGGAGAAGATGGAGTTGTACCAAAAGAAAATATAGCAGAATGGCAACAACTTGGTAAAGATGTTATAGAAGCTCAAAATAAAGCCACAAGAGGAAACAATGAAGGTTTTATACCAATAAGAACAGAAAAAGATGGAGTATTGTCAGGTGAAGATGCAATAAACGCAGAAAATGAAATTGAAAGGGTTATTCAAAAAATAATAAAGGGAGAGATAACAATCGAACAAGCTGTAAGTTTTATACATAATAAATACAAAGTACTCGCTAATGAAAATGAATTTTTATTAAACTACATTAATGATAGAACTTCTAATGCCCCTGAAATTGGTAATAATAAACAATCATTTCCTGCTTGGAGAAAAGGTAAATATGATGCAGAACTAAAAGCAGTAGAACAATCCCTCAAAGAAACAACCAAAGCAGAAACAACAAAGAAAGATTTCGAACAAGTAAAGACTGAAAAGGAAAGATTAAAAAATCTTGTTACGGCTATTGAGAAAAAACAGCCATACGATAAAAAGGAGGTTGACTTTTTTAGTAGCGACCAGTCTGCCTTATTCAACAAGTCGGGAGTGCCTGTTGAATTGCAAGTAGCTTTAGAGGAAGCAAAGAAAGAGCCAAAGGTTGAAACAGATCGTCAGGCTAGGGTAAATAAGATTGTTGAGATGGCCGATGAGTATAACAGCCTATTTCAAGGAAAAAGGGGCCGAGCAACATCTGATGGGTATGACCTTTTAAACAGGGTTCGCCAACTTGCGGCCGATAATGGATTTACAGCCGCCGGAGGTACCGGTAGAACAAATGTTACCATTTTGAATAAAAGCGGAAATATTGTTCGCGCGAAATACGCTTCTTCCAGCAATAAGGATCTTGTTGAAGATTACATTCCTTTATCAGAAAGAGACGAAAAGGTTCAAGAAGTGTTTAATACGCTCTCAAGTGTTTCGGCGCTTGCACTACCTACAGTTCGCAATGCAGCTGGTGCCAGGTTTAGTAAGGACCAAATGGAGAGCGCTGTTAGGGATATATTAAAAAACAAGCCTACTGCCGGGGCAAAAAGAGTTCTTGATGCTTTGGACCAACAGGTTCAGGATGGAAATATCCGGATTGAAGACCCTGTTATGGGGAATATGTCTGTTCCCTTAAAAGACTACTTAGGGTCATTTACGGAAGAATTCTCCACAGAAAGAGCCGAGGAGTCAAGAGACCAGGCAGCCCTTGCAAAGGAATATGAAACATGGTTTAATAACTTAACCGATGAAGAAAAACAAAATGAAAACAAGTACCTTGATGCCGAATTTGACACCGAAACAGAAAGCGCTTCGGATGTTGCAGATCAAACACCTGCGGTCGCTGAAATCGATAAAGCCAGTTCGTCCAATAAAGGAGACAATGAAAAGCCTGTTTCGAAAGAATCTGGGACTATAAGTGAAGTATCAACCAATAAATCCAAAACCGATGAAAACGTCAAAGGGAACAAAAAAGCCGAAAGGCGGCAAAAAGGGCTGTTAGGTCCCGGCAAAAAGTTTTACTCATATCTTGTTTCTCAGGGTATGAGTAAGGCTTCTGCTGCTCTAAATACTGCGGTTTTTACTTTTAGTGTTGCTCGGAGAGCAGCTATTCTTGGTAAGCCGGTAAGTGAGGTGATGGATGAATATAGATTTGGTGATGAAACCCAAACGATACGATTAAACGACAAAGATGTTGAAGTAAAAAGTGTTTCTCCCGATGTGGTAAATGGTTTTTATTCTCCTCTTGAAAAAATAATTTCTGAAACTAAGTTTGATAAACTTCCTGCAAAGCAATGGGCTGAAAAGTTTGCTAAAGGTGAAGAGGCTAAATGGACTGGATTAACTGATTGGTTAAACTCTCAGCCAGGTTCAGTATCTAAAGCAGATATTCAAAACTATCTAAAAGATAATAGAATACAAGTTGTGGAGGTAGTGAAGTCTGATAATAACAGGATTGCAAATGAATCCGAAATATTAGATGCCGTTTATTCAAGTGATTGGGTTGAATTAGGAAATGGCGTAAGAGCAAAAGGGGATGTTGGCGGCTTTTCTATTGTTGAAATTAACGGCAATAGGCAAAGGCTTACAAGAATAGAAGCTGAAAATTTAATAAATAAAGAATTATCAACAAAAGACCAATCAACTAAATTCCAAAACTACCAACTCGAAGGAGAAAAGGAAAATTATCGTGAGGTATTGGTTACGATGCCAAGTAAGCAAACACAAGAACAAAGGCAAAAAAGAATAGATAGTATTGATAAAAGAAGGGAAGATTTACAAAATGAAATAGAAACTCTTTACAAGCAAAGAAAAGACGAAACTAAAGAATACAAAGATTTGGTAAATGAAAATGAACAACTTTTACAAGAAAGACAAAAAATACTATATAATAGAGAAGACAATACATTCCGTTCCTCCCACTTTGACGAACCCAACATACTTGTTCATTTAAGAATGAATACCCGTACTGATGCAGAAGGTAATAAGGTTTTATTTTTAGAGGAAGTGCAAAGCGATTGGGGGCAGAAAGGTAAGAAGGAAGGGTTTGTGCCTGAGAAATTAACTACTGATAAAAACTTTATTGATTACAGAACTGAACTGTATAACAAGTATAAAGTTGAAAAGTTAGTTGATTTAAGGAAAGTTGCAAAACAAGATGAATTAGCAACGCTTGAAACTCTTTTTGCTAATGAAAATGATACTAAAAACCCAAGTATTCCCACCGCCCCATTCGTAACCGACACAAACGCTTGGACTAAGTTAGGTTTAAAAGTAGCCCTTAAAGAAGCAGTAAAACAAGGTGCTGATAAGATAGCTTGGACTACTGGAGAACAGCAGAATGATAGGTATGACCTATCGAAACAAGTTAAGAGGATTGACGTTGAGTATGTGGACGAAAATTTGCGATTCGTTGATTTAAAGGCTTTAGATGGGAAGGATTATTACATGGAAGTGGAAGATGGTAAGGTGAGAAATGAAGAATCTTCTTTTGCAGGCCAAAAACTTGAAGATGTGGTTGGCAAGGATGTCGCAGAGAAAATACTAACTAACGGTACACAAACGATAGAAGGGGATGGATTAAAAGTGGGCGGCAAAGGCATGAAAGGCTTTTATGGTTCACCATCAGAAGGTAAATTAGGAATAGTAGGTGAGGTAGCTAAGAGTTTGTTTAAGCAAGAACCGAAAACGGTTGTGATTGGCAACGAGAAAGCCTATGTAAAAAAAGGGTGGAATTATGCCGAGCAACAGGGATTTAAGGTAATAGAGAAAAAAGACTATAAGCGCGGGAATGAATATTTAGATGATTTTGTTGTGGTTGACAAAGACGGGTATTCTGTTTCAACCGATAAAGACAAGCAGGTTGCTATAAATAAATTTTTAAAAAACTCCAATTTTACAGAGGTTGAGCAACAAAAACCAATTACTCAACACTCCATAGACATAACCCCCGAACTAAAAGCGGAAGTAAAAAAAGGACAGGCATTGTTTCAAGACGAAACAGGAGTAAGAGGTTCATGGGCTAAGGCCAAAGGCCAAAGATTATTAAGTATTTACAGTAATGCAAAGAACACAACTGCTGTACATGAGGCTTTAGGGCATGACTATCTCGATACAATTATCCAAGCAGCCGCTACCGGTCATAAAGAAAGCAGTGAGGACATTGATGTAATTATTAGGGAGTACAAAAAAGACAATCGTAACACTCCGACAGATTATACGCTTCGAAAAGAACTTGAAGCTTTTGATGTGGAGTCCATGGACAGAGAACGGGACGCGCATGCAATTTCAATCCATGAGTGGTTTGCTAAAAAAGCGGAGGAGTACATGGCTAATCCGGAAATGAAAGGCGCCTCTGTAAGGTTAAAGCGATTGTTCGAAAAGTTTATAATCTATTTGAGGGATTTACACAACACGCTTGCCGGTAAAAAAGTAAGTGAGCCAATGCGTAAAATATTTCAAAAAGCTTTTGGGGAGGATTACGATATTGCACAGGAAGCAATTGAAAAAGAAATGGAGGAGGTCTCAGCCTTGGAGGAAGTAAACACTCCATCGGATGAATTGTTTAACAGTCTTCTTGATGTTTCAAATGTTTTGCCTAATGATAAAAAGTTATTTGACGCCGCTTTTGATGAAAAGAAATCTAAGGAAACATTGATTGCTTTGGCTCAGAAGTTAATTCTTGAGGGAAAGGCTGTAAAAGACGTTATTCCTACTATTAAAAAAATGGTGGAGAATAGTGCTGCACCGGCTGAGCAAAAAGAGTTTTTATCTAAACTGATTGACAAGTCTGCTGCTGACATGATTTTAGATCCTGTGGTTTATCTTGGTGAAAACAAGGCAACTCGCAGAGGAATTCAGAAACAACTTGAAAACCCAGATGTTCCGGAAGTGGTAAAGGAGCAGATAAGAAAAAAGAAGGATTTATTGGAATACCAACCAATTACTATTGCGGAAGGAGATGCTTTTGCCGATGCCGCAATTAGTCTTTACGGATTGGATGTTGTAGATAAGTGGGTAAATAAAATGCTTCAGGGAAATAAGCCAGAGCAGGTTTACGCCGCGAGGGTCTTTAAAAAACTACTTGAGGCGCAAACTACACTGATTAATAAGTATGCCGCTGACGGAAATGAAACCCTTTATGAAATTACCTTGCGTAACCAAGTAGATACTATTTCTGCGGCCGCAAAGTTAAGCACCAAGGTAGCTCAACAGTTAAGAATGTTTGCAGGGGTGTTCGGTCATCCGGAAGCAGCTGTAAGGGCTATTGAGAAGGAACTTACCAATGTTCAAAAGGTAAAGATAGCCAAGCGCGATAAGATAAGAGAAATGCTAAAGGATGCATTGGCCAAGCTTGAGATTACGAACGAAGAGTTATTGCAACAGACTTTTGAACTGGAGGAAACACAGGAACAATTACGCGACAAGATAGTTGAACTTGAAAGTGAAACAAGGTCCCGTGCTGCTGCACCGAAATCTCTCCCAAAAAAGCCTGGTTCGTTTGAGAATCCAAAGCAGGCATTTGAAGAAAGGGTGGCTCAGTTAAAAGCAATGCGTCAAGCCAGAGGACTAAGCGATGCGGATAGTGAAGCTACTGTATTAAAAGAGGCAACTGAGCTTCTTTTTGAGATGGATGGAAAGGCTTATTCGTTTCCTCAGTATGCTAAAAAAATGCGTGCTGCAGTTGATGATAAATTAACGGACCAAGAACTTGCAGATGCTTACAAGGCTGTAAGGGATGAACAAGGGCTTCCTTTGGATGGAGATGATGTGATTGGGGCTTTGCTTCATAAGAAAATTGTAAAGGACGAGGAGCTTGCTGCTGCCAAGGCTGAAAAGGTTGCAATGAAAAGCGCTTCAAAAGCCAAGTTAGCTGCTATTGCTGCCGGTAAAAAAGCTGTATTGGACAAATTAAAGGATGCTGGTTTTAAGCGAGGGGATCATGTTGACTGGAGAAAGATTGCTACAGAGCGCATGCAGAATCCGGACAAGGCTGCTGAGATTATTAATGAAGCAATAGACAGTGTTGGAGGTTTGACAGCTAGTGAAAAACTAGGTATGAAGTTGGAAATGCTTGCTAAGTTGGACGAAACTATTAGGGAGCATAAAACACGTCTTGTTGAGCAGATTTTAAAGGACAATGATGTTTCTCCTAATAAGAAGAACAAAGGGGATATAGATAAGATTGTTGCCCTTCTTAATACCTTAAGTGATGAATCGTCTCCGGTAGGATTTAAAAATGCATTAAATAAGCTGCTTGGCATTGAGTCAATTCCAACTAAGGATTTGAAAAGAATAAGGGAGCTAGGGCAGGCTTTACAGGTAGAGGAATTAAGAATGGAACGCCAGGCTATTATGAATGAGATGTATAATATTTTTTCAAAATACAAGGGAGGTCGTGGTGCTCGTATTTTGGCAGATTTTTATTATGCAGATATGCTTAGTGGTCCGATAACACAACTTAAAAACTTAACAAACCGATTTAATATATGGGCAAACTTAATGGGGGCCTATATTAGATCTGGAGGTGATAAAAATTTGTTGGAGGTTGCAAAAAACTCGCGCAACAGGGGAATATTAATGAGCACGCTGCAAAGAGGTATTTCTCTTTCAAGGACTCACCTGGGAGAAAACTTCTATGGCAATTCTCAGCATGTGTCTGAATTTGAATTTTTCAGAGAAAGGAATTTACGAGATGCTTCCGGTAAATTAACTATCCCTACTGTTGTGAAAGGGGTTTTCGATAGAATTGTTTCTTCTCCAAAATATGTAGGGCGAAGCTTAGACGGAATCGATGGTGAGAACTGGATTAGGATGTATGACCAGGCGCAATATCGGTTTTTAGTGAGAATGTTTAAGGCGCGTGGTTTGACTACCGAAACTGCAAGGGATAAGGCTATTGATATAATGAGATCTCCATTGGGTGAGATGGAGGCCATGGAAAGGGCGAAAAAAATATACTCTGCAAAAAAAATGAAGGTGTCTGATGCTACTTTAAAAAGAGCAGCGTACGACTTAATACAACAAGCTAGAGAGAAGCAGGCTGCCGGAGAGGGAATAGATAATCTTGAAGAGATTGGTCATGCTTTGGCGAATTGGATTACTTTTAAAGGGGATGCCTATGGTCCTACTGAAGATATCCCGGTAATTTCCAGAAGTACGGTTAAGGGGCTGAATTATTTAAGTGAGGAGTTTGGAAAGCCGGAGAATGGCAAGAGGGGTAAAGCGGCCCAGTTTTTAGTTAATGCTATAAGGATAATAACCATTCCTTTTGTAAATAGTGTTGCACGTATTGTTACGCGCGGATTAGAAAGTGCACTGGGAATTGGTTTTGCTAAGTCATGGTATCAATATAGCCGAGCTAAGGACGAAACCGGTATAGAGCGAGAAATGGCTGTATACCAAGCACAGGAAACACTTAATTCAGCCATAGGTTCAACAATTGCTTTTTATGCAGGTATTCACGGGCTTGTTGCTATTTCGCAAGCGCTCTACGATGATGAAGATGATAAATGGGCAAGTGGTTTTTACTCTAGAATACCATCAGACAATCCTGCGGTAAAATCTCGTCCCGGATATGCTTTACATGTTTTTGGTATGTGGATTCCGTTTGGGTGGCTTGGCACGTTTGCTATCCCCGCTGCGGTAAGTGCGGCCGTTTCTGACCACTACAGAATGAAAAAACTGTCTGGTGAGGAACAAAAGTTTATGATCGCCGTGAATACCATAAATACTGTTTTAGGGTCTTCGTTCTTACAGACACAGAATAACTTTAAGGACTATGTTTCTGATGTTTTAAAGGGTGGTGATGTTTCAGGGAAAACAAAGGAGGCGATTATCCGAGGGTCCGCTAGTGTTACGGCCAATCTAATTCCATTGAAGTCCTTTTTTAATCAGGTGGCTCAAATGTTCACCAATGCTGAGGATAAGGAAGCGCGTACTTTTGTGCAGAACATTGTAAAATACTCTATTGGCGGTATAGGATTAAAACCAAGAATCGATTATATGGGACGCGTTGTTAAGGCTGGAAAAAAGAATCCTGAGAGCGCAGCCGGTGTAACTGAAATGTTTAATGAATGGGGTTATGACAATAGGGATAAAATGATTGCATCCTTTGGTATTGATTTCCCTTTATGGAACAGGTCCCAAAAAACACTTTATTTTAATGATCGACCTATTTCCGATGAAAAGTATTATGATTTTCAGAAGCAGGCAAATACCAATTTTGGGCAGTACATGCGTTATTATGTAAATAATTTAAGAGTTGTTTCTGACCCAAAACAATCGATGAGTAACAAAAGGTTTAGAGGTATTATTATAAAGGAATTGCACTCACTGGCCAATAAAAAAGCTATGTCATCAATGTTTATTACAGGTGAAAACAAGGAGATAATAGGTGAAAACAAGGAGATAATATCGCCGGAGCAAATTGAAAAGGAACTGTCAAAAATAGATGAGTTTTTTAAGTAACCCGTTTTTGGTTAAGCAATTTTGAAAATACATAATAATACCATTTTAGGGAATTATTTTTGCTACGTACAAGTATTTTAAACCAAAAGCTTTGATACCAAAAGGTGATGATATAGAACTAAGGCTCAACGTCACTCAAACGTATGAAAATAACTTTGGCAAAACAGTAACCGTTCCAATTGATTTAACATCTTTTGCCGGTTACATCGTTATCCTTTATTCAGAAGAGGATCCTGACACAATTATCGATAAGTTCTCTTTAAATGCATTAGCCGGATATGGGGATATTGAGGTTATTGATGCGGTGAATGGAGTTATCCAAGTAAATATTGACAAAGCAAAAACGGCAGCTGCTCCAGATGGGATGGTTTATGGTTTAATAAAGACTCGTTTGGTAAATGCAGATTTTTCTGACAGTATTCAACTTACCACATCTGCTTTTCCGGTAGATAGAATTGTAACTACAATAGCAACTAACATTGTTCCTCCGGCATAATGGCAACAAGAATCACAGCTAAGTGCTCTTTTAATAAGCAAGGGGTTATGGTTTGCTATCCTCCTATATCTGGGGGTGGAGGGGTTCAAAGTGTCGTAGCAGGGACAAATATCACAGTAGATGATACAGACCCGCAGAATCCGATAGTTTCGGCAAGTGGTGGTTCAGGCATCACAGGCGTAGGCACAGTTGATTTTGTTCCTCGCATTTTAACTATTGATGGGGGAGGTAATATTGTTACAGTTGGTAATAGTGTTTTTCAAGACACAACAGA
>Ga0154020_10001121_pt1 | contig 33079 bp, 28 predicted proteins | sample Klosneuvirus_201_FD_109709 | JGI IMG/M metagenome (GOLD analysis project Ga0154020, IMG submission 109709) | Active sludge microbial communities from wastewater, Klosterneuburg, Austria - Klosneuvirus_20160825_MG | ecosystem: Engineered > WWTP > Aerobic digester > Activated sludge | place...
CCTTGCTTGCGGTCAGGACCACCGCCTCCTCCGCAATCTGCCGCAGATCTTTTAAGACCAATGATCCGCGGTCTGAAGTCCGCGCGAATTTTCGCAAGCCCGTCACAATTTTTGCAATCCGGGCAGAAGCCCGCTGGATATCTTCAACTCGCTTTAGAAACTTCTCGGGATCATTCAACGCCTTCGGCAATAGCCCCGCAGCGCCTGCAATAATCGCCAACGGATTATTGATTTCATGAGCGATGCCTGCGGACATCTCACCGAGCGATGCCAATTTGGCATTTTGCCGGGCAATCGATTCGGCCTGCACCAGATGCGAAACATCCTGCGCTGTGCCACGCAAACCAATGATTTTTCCTTCATGCCCAATAATAGCCTGGCCGATCCCACGAACCCATCGGGAAGTCCCGGCCTTATCAATGACAATTTGATGTGTGATGGTATATGGCTCACCCGTCGCGATGGTTCTCTGGACCAACGCCTCAATTTTTGCAAACTCGCTGGGTGTAAATCTCTCACGATAGGCACCATAGAGATCACGCCCCACAACGCTCGGATCAATCGCGAAAATTTTATAAAGCTCGGGCGACCAAACAACGACTTGGGTCTCCAGATCAAATCGCCAGCTCCCGAGCTGTGCAACGCTCTGGGCTTCCGACAACAGACGCTCAGACTCCCTCTGCTTTGTGATATCAAACCGGAACGCCAGATATTTGCGTATTCTCCCCGACAAATCCTTAATCGGAGAAATCATGGTCTGGACGACATAGGGACGTCCGTTTTTTGCAAGATTTACAATTTCTCCTGACCAGGGCTTCCCGGAGGCAATGGTTCGCCACATATCACGGAAGAATCCATGCTGGTGTTCCGGCGACCTCAGAATGCTGTGATCCTTCCCCAGCAACTCCTCGCGGCTGTAACCGGATATCCGGCAAAAATTGTCGTTGGCATGAATGATTTTTCCTGCGGCGTCGGTAAGCGCAACGATGGCAGCTTTGTCCAGCGCACTCATAACCTGATTCAGCTCAAACTCATGCTGGCGGGACTCCGTTACATCTCGCGCTGCAGCGTAAATCAACCCCGTAGCTTCATCGGGAGCCGCTCGCCATTCAAGCAGGATATAGCGCCCATCACTCGTTCGGTAGCGATTCGAGAAGTTGGCCGTCAGTTTACCCTGTTTCAGAGCTGAGACTTCAGCGATGGTTTTTTCGACATCATCCGGATGGACAAATTCTACGAAGGGGCGACCCAGAATTTCTTCTTTTGAATACCCAAGAGTTTTGACCCATTGGGGATTGATCTGTTTGAAGTATCCGTCCCAGCCGGCGATGCAAAATAATTCGTTCGTGACCAGAAAGTACGTTTTGACTTTAAAATCCGGGTCGAATTCCCTGAACGGCGTAGGACCGGACTTCCAAAACGAGGCCTGGATCTTATGGATTTTTCCGATCAGTGGTTTCATGGCATGTCTATCGGCCATAAAATTTAAGCAATAAAGAATCCCCGCAACACCACCCGGGGTGGAGCCAGATTCACGCCCGGCAAAACCGCCCCCACTAGCACCGCAAGCACCGGTAACCATTGAAGACTTTTTTATAAATGGGACGCCCCCCAATTCACCTAATCTCGTTGAAATTTTCTGAGCCCACCACTAACCTCTCCCGGCAATGATCACGCAAACTGACGAAAAGTCCGACGCCACCAAACATACCGCCTACGCCAATCGCCTCGTAAGGCTTGAAACGGCATGGTGGAAACAAATCCTGGACGTGCAAGCCCCTTATCGCTGGAACCTCCAACGTCTGCGCCCCGGATTAACTCTGGAAATCGGCTGTGGGATCGGTAGAAACCTCAGAAATCTAACCCGCGTTAACAGCGCCGGTGCAGTCTCAGCCGTTGGCATTGATCACAATGAAACTTCGGTAAAAATCGCCCTAGGGCGGGGACTGACCGCTTTCACTGCCGAAGACTTTTTAAAGTCATCCTTTTGCGCGCCGGGGACCTTCGATAGCCTGCTCTTTGCCCATGTGGCCGAACACATGTCATTTGCGCAATGCGCAGAGCTCCTAACGGGCTACAAAAAATACATTAAGATCGGCGGCAAATTGATCTTAATCACGCCCCAGGAAGCGGGCTACCCGTCCGATCCGACCCATGTGGAATTTATGGATTTCGCTAAGTTGGAAAAATTGCAGCTCAGCGTGGGAACCATCCCGACAAAAAACTATTCTTTTCCATTTCCAAGATCGTTTGGGACTTTTTTCAAATACAACGAATTCGTCGCGGTATCGATTTTTTCTTAGAACAATTTTCCACAGGTTACATTTCTTCCGGGTCAAAGTAACATCGTTACTTCATCGGCTCGCTGGGTGGCGGTGTGTTCGCCCCACCAGCCGGCCGGGCGATCAGCCCAACGATGACCCCGGTCGCCCCCAGAATGACCAGGACGATACCGCCTTTTGTACCCCAATCCATGGCCTGGTCTTCCGTAATCATACCGGCCACAAAACCGATTCCCAGTCCAGCCGCCAGCAAAACCAACAAAAGCGCAGCCAATTTGACTATCTGCATGATAACTCCCCTGCCTCTGTCCTATGAGTGATTTATCGATGATACTGCTCAATGGAGCGTCGCCACAAGCTCCGTCTTCCGCTATGTTAATGGAATGGATATCCGTGCTCTTGAAAAATTGGAGTGGCCGACACTCGTCGGTATTCTCGCTGATCTGGCGCAGACCGAAGAAGGGCGCGGCAAGTGCCTGAGCCTTGCTCCTGATATGAGTCGGCAGGATATTGAAGGGCGCTGGGGTGATGTCGTTCCGCTACGGGATCTTGCCCGGGCTGGCTATCGCCCGCCCATTGGACTGGTCGTTCCCCTGCATCAGGTGTTCAAGGCGGCATCGGTTGGGCATATTCTCACCGGCCCGGATCTACGCGCAGTTTATGATCTGCAGATTTCTGTTAAAAAAGTGTTTGGCTTTGCGACAGATCTTCAGAATCGCTGTGCTCCCCTGCGACGAATCAAGGGCCAGCTGTTTCCGCTCCCCAATCTGTTACTGGCCATAGAGAAGGCTGTCGCTCCTGACGGTTCGCTTTTGGATACCGCGTCGGAGGAGTTGCAGCAGATTCGCCGTCAAAAAATCTCCATGCGCCGACGCATCGAAGAAAGCATCAAAAAACTGCTCCATGAAAATGAAGTTGAGCAATACCTTCAGGATGATTTCTTCACAGTGCGATCGGAACGTTACGTGATCCCCATGCGGCTCGATGGACGGGGGCGCCTTAAAGGTGCGATCATCGACACGTCAGATAGTGGCCAAACACTTTTCCTCGAGCCGTCGTCCATCCAGCCTCTCAACGAGCAGCTCCTGGAACTGGATGTAGCTGAAAAACTGGAGATCCTGCGCATCTTTCGGGACTTGACCGCAAAAGTTGCGGGGGATCTGGAAGTCCTGCGACAAAACTATGCTGAACTGATTAGCCTCGACTTTCTCGCAGCCCAGGCGGCACTCGCATCAAACCTCGATGCGGGTCCTGTTCGCTTCGTAGACCAGCCCGGACTCGGGTTGCGTGGGGCGCGACACCCGCTGATCCGTGAGGTCGAGGGACCCGGGCGGTTTCGCTGCACTGCGATTGCCAATTCCATAGAGTTGGCATCCGGGCAAAACAGTCTGATCATTTCCGGACCAAACGCCGGTGGAAAAACGGTCGTGCTCAAGACCGTGGGTATCCTGCAGATCATGGCGAAAGCCGGTCTGCTGCTACCCGCCGATGAGTCCTCCGAACTCTATTTGTTCGATCGGATTTTTCTGGAGATGGGCGACGCACAAAACCTGCAGGCTAATTTATCGACATTCTCCGGCCACATATACGGACTCAAGCCAATTCTGGAGAAGTCGCGCCACAGTGACCTGGCACTTTTAGACGAGTTGGCCGTAGGAACCGAGCCGGAAACCGGCTCGGCGATAGCCCAAGCCGTTCTGGAAAACCTGAGCCAGAGAGGAGTGACCTGCCTCGCTACCACTCATTACGATACGCTAAAAGGCCTCGCGATCAGCAACCCTAAATTCCGCAACGGCTCCATGGAATATTCGCTCAAGAGCGTCAAGCCGACCTATCGATTGGTATTGGATGTTCCCGGGCAAAGTTACGGACTGGAAGTTGCGGCGCAAATGGGCCTGCCCGCTGAAATCGTTGAGCGGGCCAGACGTCTGCGGGGATCCTCCGGATCGGCACTCGACACGGCGGTCACGCAGTTGATGCAAGCCAGAGACGAGATGCGTGTCCAATCGGAAGCAGCGCGTCAGGCTGCCCTCAAAGCTGAGGGCGAACGCGCTCGCTGGGAGGACGAATGCCGCCTGCTCGACGAGTCGCGCCGTAAGGCTGCCCGCCAGGTCGCCGAAAAATACGAAGACCAGCTAAGGCAAATGCGTGACCAATTTGAGGAGGTCACACAGAAACTCCGGCAGGCGGCGAAAGATGCCCAGCAAGACGACGACACCGTGCGTCAAAAGTCCCTTGGAGACCGGCACCTCGCCAACCAAACTCTGAAAGAAATGGAGCGCACCATCCGTGAGATTTCAGACAACGCGACCGCGCCGGACAGTCTTCCGGGACGAGCCGCCACTTCCGACGAAATCCAGGTCGGGTTGAAAGTTCATGTGATCCCCCTGCGCCAGTCGGGAGTCGTAGTTAAAACAGCGGAAAAGGCTGATGACCCGATTGAAGTTCAGGTTGGCATCGTAAAACTTCGCGTTGGACTGCATGACCTGCGCATCACCGATGAAGGCGCTTCCGCAACAACATCTGCACAAACAAAGGGAACCGGCAAAAAATCCTTCCCAAAATCCAGCCCTCAAGCCGAGAGTCCATCGCATAAGTCAGAGCAAAAAGAAGCACCGAAGCTGGTGCTGCAAACCGCAACGAACGCCTGTGACCTGCGTGGATTCGACGTGGATCAAGCCCTCGACAAGGCGTTTACCTTTATCGACAAGGCTCTGCTGCGCGGCGAGGCTGCGGTTGTGCTTATACACGGTCACGGAACTGACCGGCTTAAAATGGCGATCAGAAGAGCATTAAAGGAATCCTGCCCTTACGACGTGACTTTCAGGCCCGGTGAAGCCAATGAGGGCGGAGATGGTGTCACGATTGTTGGACTGAATCATTAATAGCCGTTAAACATCCTGACGGATCCGGCGCTACCGGTATAAATTAAATTGCCAGCACTGTCGAAGGCGATGGCATCGCGCGCTGGAGTATCCAAACGCACAGCCGCACCATGGAACCCCGAGACAGGATCGCCCACTGCGAGGCCGTTGCCATAGAGTCGGTAGGTATTTCCGATGGTCATACCCTGGCAGGGGCCAGTCGTAGCATTTTCAACACAAATCGTCCGAATGCGGCGATAAGTGGCGTCAGCGAGATAAAAATTCCCAGCGCTATCAAATTCGATCCCATAGGTTGACCCGTGTCCGGTCGTCGCAGCAACTGCAGCATTTGCCGCATCAGCAGCTACACCAGCTCCACCAGTGACCCGGTACATCGTTCCCGCGGATTTTCCACTGCAATAGCCGCCCGCTGTGTTGACACAGTAACCGCGAATCCGGAAGTATACGCCATCAGCAACAAACACGTTATCCCAAGGGTCAACCGCAATGGCTACCGGTGCACCCATTGTCGAGGAAGCAAAGGCAGTCGCGTTCGCCCCATCCGCCGAAGTCCCCGTCGCGGCAACCCGATAGGTGTTTCCTAACGTCTTGCCACTGCAATAACCACTCGTACTTTGGCACACCACCCGAACGCGGCGGTATTCGTTGTCAGCGATGAAAATATTCCCGAAGGAATCTAAGTCAAGACCGGCGGGAATTCCCGAGGCGGTGGATGCTGCGACATTGTCTGCGGTATCTCCGGCGACTCCCGACCCAACAAACCGATAGCTGTTGCCTGCGGTTTTACCGTTGCAGAATCCTGCTGCGCCGGTATTGAAGCACAGGGCCCGGATACGCCGGTAGCCTGAATCAGCCACGAAAACGTTGCCGTCTCCGTTGACTACAATCCCAACAGGAATCCCCATCGCCTGAGCAATCGCCAATCCATCGACGCCATCTCCCGCGACTCCTGTTCCTGCTACCAAGTAGGCAGTGCCTGCGGTCTTACCCTGGCAGTATCCTCCCGAGCTGGTTGAGTAGCAGATCACACGCACCATCGGTGTCGTGGAATCTCCAAACCAAACATTACCAAGAGCATCGACGGCTGAACCTGCCGTTGTGCCCAACGGAGTTGAAAGGGCACCAATCTGCCAACCAATGGCCGAAGAACCAGATCCGGTAAAGTAAAATGAATATTCCTCAGGCTTACCCTCACAGATAGAGCCAGCTTCGGCGTTTGTACAAACCAATCGAATTCTTTTATAGGTCGCATCACTGACGAGTACGTTACCCTCGCCGGTCACTGCCATGCCGCGAATATCCCCCATACCATTTGCCAGTGCGAGGCCGCCGTTGACACCATCGGCCGCTGCTCCGGTTCCAGCGACCCAGTAGGCATTGCCAACCGTACGACCGTTACACACCCCGTCAGCGATGTTGTTGTAGCAAATGACCCGGACGCGTCGGTAAGTCGAATCGCTGACAAAGACATTGTTTGCAGCCGAAAGTGCGACTTCATAGGACTGTCCCATTCCAGACGAAGCGGCGACAGAATTATCCGCTGAGTCGAGGCTAGCACCAGTGCCCATTGCCCGGTAAAGGCGTCCGGCAGTCTTTCCGGCGCAGAATTCATTGGATCCGTTGACTGTTGAACAAAGAATCCTGACGCGACGATAGTCAAAATCAGAAAGATAGATGTTATTGTTAGCACTGACCTTAAGACCTCGCGCCCCACCGATCGCCACTGAAAGCGGGGTCACATCATCAGCTGCATCTCCCAGCACTCCGGTTCCAATCACGACATAGGTGTTTCCGGCGGTCCGACCTGTGCAAAGGCCCTGGGAATTCACGCAAGACAGCCGCACCTTATAGTAAGATGAGTCACCGATGACCAGGTTTTCAGCGGTGTCAACGTCGAGGCCATAAGGCAACCCAATCGCCGCACTGGATGTCTGCGAGTCATTGGCGCCATCACCCGCAACTCCCGTTCCGGAAAATCGGTACATAAATGCCTGCTTTTTGCCATTGCAGAAGCCAGCCGCCAGCGGGTTATAACAAATCGCCCGAATGCGGTAATAGGTGCCATCGGCTAGGTAAACATTGCCCGATGCACCGACGGTAATCGCAAAGATGTCGCCTACGGGGGATGATGATGCCAGACTATCGTCATCGCCATCTTCCATGCCATCACGCCCGGCGATCGTGTAAACCCGATTTAAGGTGCGTCCTTTGCAGTAATAGGCGTTCGTCGTTTCCTGACAGTGGACATTGACCATTCCGGCACCTGAAGAAAACAACACGTTTCCCCATGGGTCGAGTTTAACGGCCTGCGCTGTTTTGATGTAAGTTTGAGAAAGAGGATCGGCCCCGAGAACACGACCGGCAGCGCCAATTTTATTGTGATAACCAGCGCCAAACCGCAGGCGTAACTCTTTGGTGTTTGCGTCCTGCGCGCCATTTGGCCGGATGGACCGTGCTGCCACAAAAAGACTCTCTGAAGAGCCTCCGTCGATCATGAATTTGCCAGAAGTATTCTGCGACGTCGCAGCCGGGCTTGCCTCAAAATTGACGGCACCTGCTGAATCAGCTGCAAAAATTCCATAACTCATCTGAGCATAAGTTGTTTGCGCATCGGAAAACGGCTGCCACTCAAACCCGACGCGACGTCCTGGTCCCCAAACAAACGCATGGGTCAACCCGCGAAACTCGGCGATATCATCGGGCTGCGCCGTCGCGGAAGCGCCGGAGCCACCAATGTTGCCGGCGGCATCGATAGCAAAAACCTTGAAATGATAATTCGCAAAAGGAGTCAGCCCGGCGCTTACGGCCGCAGTCGAATTGAAAGTACCAACGACAGACTGCCCGTTGGGGAGCGATGTTCCGGCGACGTAAGACGTTCCGGAGGCTGGCACCAGCGTGACCGCTGCGCCGATTCTGTTGATCACCAGATAGGCGGCTGCGTCACTGACTGCGGCCCATGAGAGGCTCGCACTGCGCTGCCCTGCCGAAGCGGACATTGAAGCCGGAGCCGCCGGAGCGGTGGTATCCCAGGTCCCCGTCCAAGCCGCCTGTATATGATTCAGATTTTGCGAGCGATCTTCAGCCTGCATTGATATCGCATAAGACTCACCAGCAACGAACAAAACCTTTGGAACATGAAGAGAATACGATCCGGAGTCTGAAGTAATCTCCAAATAAGTGGGACATGCGCTGTCGAATGCCGTCTTTGCCGCGTTGAGACAGCTTCCTGATACCTGTTGCACCGACGCTGAAACCCGGTAAAGTCCGGTCCCCACGTCACTTGCAGTCAAAGCAAAGGTAACATCTGCCGAGCCACCGTAGTTTGGTCCAAACCCAGCGGGTGCGGCCAGCGATAATGAGGGCGACACCGTATCTTTAGTCCAGGTGTACTGGAAAGGCGCGACCTGCAATTGGCCATTCCCATCGGTTCCGGTCGCAAGCACACAAAGGACCTTGGCTCCATCTGCTCCCAATTCACTTGTAATCGCCATGTCCGGATTAATCGGGTCCGAGTAGGTTGCCCCTTCGCACGAATCGGTTCCATCGATCACTGTGTAGCTGAAAAACTTCAGTCCATTACCAACAACTCTAACACCCAGAGTGGTGGCATTTGACGTTTTCGCAGGCAGATTTTGTAAGCTCGCGGGTAATAAAATTGATGAAACCGTGCGACCCGCACCGCCATCGACAACATTTTCTGGCTGTGCACCGGCGACGATCTCCTCAACAGAAGCGGGGCTCCCACCATCTGAAGAAGATTTTTTCTTGTCATCGCAGCTGAAAAAAAGAAGCGAAGGTAGCACAATGGCCACGATCGCAGATACAATACGGTTGTCGCAGATTGATCTCATAAGAAGTTCATCGGTAAAATCCCCCATAGGTTTAGGGGATTTTGAGTAAAATTATGCAGTCGCCATTTAATGCAATAATTACAACGTATTATAGACAGACAGGCCATCGCTTTTATACCGGTAAATACCCACTCTGCGTGTTTACCACCTAAAAAAGGACCTCAATGGAACTCTCAAAATTAACCTCAGGACCTCGGTTCAAGTCACCTTCGACGCAGTTAGCTATGCTCATTTTGGCCACATTGCTATCTGCGAACCGGGCTTACGGAGACTCCTTAAACAACCCAAAACGAGCCTGGGCGGGCGAATGGCGACGCCATGACGTTCATCAACCATCAACACTCACCATCAGCGATATCACAGCACACGGCTTCAAATTTTCGATCGATGCTTCAACCGGCGTTAACGTAGGATCGATCGACGGCAAAGCTAAATTTGACAAAACAAATGAAAAAGCGAGCGCGACGATTTCGTCAGACGCCCAGAATGGCCCCGCTGGCGAAGATCCCTCTGCCAGTGAGAAAAAGTCCAAACCCTGCCAATTGTCTTTTTCAATGACTGGTACTCAAGATCAGAAAAGCAACCAACCGATGACGATTGCCGTACTCTCGGAGGGTGGCTGCGACTCATTTGGAGGCACTGGCGTCACTTTTGACGGTGGCTACATAACAGAAAGGGTGAGGCCCTCTTTCAAGCCGTCATTTGATTGCGCGGGTAAGCTTTCAAAAGTTGAAGCGATGATCTGCGAAACTTCCATCCTGGCAGCAGCGGATCGGGAGATGAGCCGACTCTATCATTCCCAGGAATCCGACGATCCCTTTGGCAAGGACGATGTCGCGTTAAAAAAGGCGCAGACATACTGGCTTCGGACCCGCAATGAAGAGTGTGGGGCTGCAAAAGAAAAAATGTTGGACTGCCTGGTGTTAAAATATCGGCAGCGTATTGGCAAACTGCGCCAGTCCACCGAGCAGAAAGGCCCACCACCAAGTACACTGCGTTTCACCGACTTCATCAAATCCACTATTGATGAATCGCGCGACGCACTTTGGAACGATGCTTACGTTGACCTCTATCTGTTTGAATATCTCGGTCAGGAAAATCATACCGCTCTGCGAGAACATTTCGTGCGCTTCGCAGACACGAGTGACCGAAAGCCACAGACACTGACCGAACTCGACGTTTTTGCAACTATGCAGGGGGATTCCCGGGAAGCGGGGATTATTGTTACTGCTGGCGGCTGCCTATGGGCTGCACTCCCGATTGTAGAAAAAGACAAATTCAAAGCCCTCATCTACGGCCCCAAATCGGCCGCTAAAACTCCCCCGGAAAAGCTCCCGGAAGCACTGCGCCGGTGGATTGATACAACAAAAGACAACTCCTGGCTAAAGGCAGAATTCAAATTCGTCTTTCCCCAGAAATGTTAGAACGACTCAGACGCCGATAAAGCGAATATTCCGGATCTGATATAAACCGCCAGATCAATGCGAAATAAGATCGGTGGGCATAGAGGTCATGATAAAACTCCGGCGCGATCTCGCGGATTCGCGGCAGGCGTTTCCAGGCTATCCCCATCAAATCGTGATGTTCGAAGTGGTAGCCGTTATTGAACGAAATTTTATTATAAGGACCGTAATATGAATAGGTCTCTTGGCTATCCGCTACGACAAAATGTTCCAGCAGCCCCCGCGCACCAAACGCCGGGCTTACTGAAATGGAAAAGATCGTCGACAACGCCAAATATATTAAGCCACGCGACCCCATTGCCGTGAAAATCCCTACCAGACAGCAAACCTGAAACGCGGCATTGAAAGCGATCATTCGGTCAAATTTCGGCACCGTCCGATTTGCCAGCGAACGGACAACCCCATAGGGCCAGAAGAAAAAGACAAGCCACAGAGCTTTTCGCCACCAGATATTCCCAACCCACGCAGCCTCCGAAGGGACTGGCATATCGACATCCCGGCGGGATTGCCCCATAAAACGGTGGTGGGAAAGATGATAGTAGCGATAGTTCACAGACAACGGCACGACGAGCGGAACATTCGCAACGAACCCCGTCAGAAAATTTAATGCAGGGCGCTTAAAAATCAAATTGTGGGAGACTTCGTGGATCATCGTGAACAAGCAAAGATTTATACAAGCGCCGATGGTGTAGGAACAAAGAACCAACCAACCCCACCCCATTTCGCCGATGACGCCCGCCAGGCCTAGCTGGATCGCCACCAAAATGACAACATAAAGCGCCGACAAAGGATACGGACCGTATAACTCCTGCAACTCCGGATGAGCGCGAAGCATCTGCCTTCCTCGCTCAATATGGGCGTCCTGGCCGATCACGGACAAAAATTCATTTTTAATATGAAAAAGACTCATAAAACGTTTTTTCCGTATATAGGCGAAATTGTCTGGTATATATCTTCGCAGTTACATGCCCCTTTGTCATGAAAGGACACTTAACTTGCTTCGACTTAGATTCTTTTTTGTAGCTCTTTTGGCCATGCATCTCACCAGCTGCGGCCTTCAATCGATTCCGGCAGCAAAAAATGGAGTCGACGCGGCTTTGGCCGAAGTTAACAACCAATACAAGCGACGAGCGGATCTGATACCCAATCTGGTGCAGGTAGTGAAAGGTTACGCGGCACACGAGCAGGAGACCCTGACGGCCGTGGTTGAAGCACGCTCTAAGGCGACCGCCGTTACCATTGACCCGTCAAAAACGGATCCGGCCCAATTGCAGAAATTTCAGGAAGCCCAGGGGTCTTTAAGCCAGGCACTAGGTCGACTTATGGTGGTTGCGGAAAAATACCCCGACCTGAAAGCCGACCAGAACTTCCGCGATCTGCAGGCCCAGCTGGAGGGGACAGAAAACCGCACCACAGTCGCTCGGCAAAGGCACATCGAGGCGATAAGAGCCTTCAATGACCTGGTGACCGTTCCACCGACCAGTTGGACCAATAGCCTGTTTTATAAGTTTGAAAAAATGCCACAGTGGTCGGTTTCTGAGTCTGAACAACAAAAAATTGAAACCCCTCCGACAGTGGATTTTAGCAAATAGTGAATAACCTCAGGGCATCCATATCCCGGGCAGCCTCTCTCATTGGCATTTTACCGGCAGTTATCATTGCCGTGATGATAGCGCTAATGATTGAAGCGCCTTTTACTTCTGATGCGTCCGCTCAGACCTCTCAACCCGCGTTCAAGGTGCCTGCGAATTCAAACCCGGTCGTCGACCTTGCCAATGCAGTGGACCCACGTGATGAGACCACCCTGAACAGGGGGCTGAAGCAACTTTACGTTGATTCCGGCATTCAGGTCGGTGTTTTGGCAATTGACTCCACCAACGGACTTCCGATCGAACAGGCCTCGATATCCGTGGCGGAGCAATGGAAGCTCGGCAAGGAGAAATCCGATCAGGGAGTTTTGTTGCTGGTGGCTACCGCAGATCGTGCTGTCCGCATCGAAGTGGGCCAAGGGCTCGAAGGCCAGATTACCGACGCCCACGCGAAAAGACTTATAGATCAGCTGATCCTGCCGCGATTTCGCGAGGGCGAAATTTCAAAGGGAATCGTGACTGGAGTGACTGGCATAGTGCGCCTGGCCGCTCCGGAAATTGACCCCGGCACCTATCTGGGCCGCAGGACCGGCCGTGCTCTGCCAATGAATCTCAACGGTGGAGGATTTCATTTCAGCCCCGGATTGTTGATTTTCATTATTTTCATAGCGATTAAAATCATGTTGGCCTTCTCCAGATACTCTGGAGGATCGACCTTTGGTGGGTATTCTCACCGACGACGCGGACGTTGGGACTGGGGTGGAGGCAGCGGAGGAGGCTGGGGCGGTGGCAGCAGTAGTGGAGGTGGTTGGTCCGGCGGCGGTGGAGGTTTCAGCGGGGGAGGGGCTTCAGGACGGTGGTGACTTCATTCATAAAATCATTGGATCCTCCGAACTGGGCCACCCGCTTTATCTCAAAAGATGAAGCCCAGAGGTGCGCCGACGCCATTGTTGCCGCTGAATTGAAGACAAGCGGCGAGGTGATCGTAGCCATCGCGCAAAAGTCCGCACCCGTTCGCCACATCGCAGTCAGCCTTTCTTTGTTTTTTATATGTGCCGGTTTTCTCCTGCAGCTCTCTGATCTGGATCTGACAGGTTACCTGGTCGAGGTCGCCGCAATTCCTGTCGCAGTGTTACTGTCCCGTCTCTCTGCCGTACAGCGCCTGCTATCGATTGAAGCTGACCTTGAGGACGCAGTTAACCTTATGGCCCGCTCTGTTTTTCATGCAGCGGGCACCGAGCGAACCTCCGGCGCCACCGGCGTTTTGATTTTCATCTCCCTCATGGAACATCGGGTTGTGGTTTTAGGCGATCAGGCCATTGATACTAAGCTTCCGCACACTCTCTCCGACAAATCGGGTCACAATATCTGGAAGGATGTTGTCCAACACGTATTGCAAGGAATTCGAAAAAGGTCTCTTGCCGAAGGTGTGATTGCTGCCGTCGGAGCCGCTGGCGAACTCCTGTCCGCGCATTTTCCTGCTGAAAAGCATAATCCTGACGAGATACCCAACCACCTTGTTTTTATTCGAAACTCATGACGATGATTCCCGCCCAATCTTCGTCAGCAGTGGCAGCCCTGGAGTTAGTTCAGCAAATACAGTCCGATTTTGCGCATAGGCTGTGTTTAAAAAACCAGATCCCCTTCAAAAGAATTTCCTGGCTGCGTGATGGGGGAAGGCACGGTGGCGGAAGCCGGCTAACTGATGCTGCAGCTGTGTTTTACAATCGGGCATCGCTAAATGTGTCACAGGTTCACTATGACGATCAGCCCACGAAGCCGTTGGGTTCCGCGACCGCGCTGTCCTGCATCGTTCATCCTGACCATCCCCTCCTTCCATCGCTGCATATGCACATCAGCTGGACGGAAATGAAAACAGGGACCGGTTACTGGCGGTTGATGGCGGACCTGAACCCCGCAATTCCGGACGAGGCCGATCGGGTTCTCTTCGAGAAGACTTTGCGAGGATGCACCGGCAACCTGTTTGAGACTGGAAAATCACAAGGCGAGACCTATTTTTATATCCCCGCGCTGCGACGCCACCGGGGCATCTCTCATTTCTACCTGGAACAGCACCAAAGCCCTGACGCTGACACAGACAGGGAACTGGCGCAGAATTTTGGCAACTCCGTGACTCGTTGCTATGGCGACCTCCTTGGAGACAAGCAACTGCCTGAGGGCACTCCCACCAGTGAGCAAAAATCCTCTCAGCTCGCCTATCACACCCTCTACCTGTTCCAGGTTCTTACCCTGGACCGGGGCACTACGTCCGGACTGCTGGTCCACGACCAAAACGATTTGGGAATTCTCGCGTCGCTACCTGCCCAGATCGATCCCGAGCTCTTAATCAGCTGGATACCCCTTATGGAAAAACCACGTGATGAATTACTCAGAGCGATTGTCGACGCCATTCCCGCTAATGGATCGATTGGTGACACTCAAAAAATTTTACTCTGCCAGGTAGTCCGACAGTTTTACAAAAAGTATCCCCAGTGCCTTGACCAGCAGGCCAAGGGATTCACTGTACCCAGAACCGTGGCCAACCACACTTAATCAACTGTTTTTATTGCTTCTTTTAGACATGATCCTGCCGCGATCATCTGCTACACTCCTCGGTTCTATGTTTAAAGTCGTCACCTGGAACGTCAATTCAGTGACCATGCGCAAAGATCGCCTGCTGGCCTTTCTTGAGCGTGAGCGTCCCGACGCCTTGTGCCTGCAGGAACTCAAAGGCATTGAAGAAAAATTTCCTTTCAGTGAACTGGAAGCCACCGGGTACCACGCCAGTGTATACGGACAAAAGGCTTACAACGGCGTGGCCGTTCTCAGCCTCAAAAAGCCCTTGGAAATCCGCAAAAATTTCGGTGCTGCCGATGACGACGAAGCCGCAAGGTTTATCGCCGTGAAACTTCCGAACGACGTATGGGTGATGAGTGCTTACTGCCCAAACGGCCAGGCCCCGGGGTCAGAAAAATTCGGATACAAATTGGATTGGTTCAGCCGTCTCCGTAAATACCTCGACCGCAATCACCGTTTAACGGATAAAATCGCTCTGGTTGGTGACTTCAACGTCGCACCGGAAGACTTGGATGTCTACGATCCGGTAGCCCTGAAGGATCATATTCACACCACGAAGGCTGAGCGCTCCTCTTTGAAGCAGGTTATCGGATTTGGATTCTACGATACTTTCCGGTTACATCACAAAGAAGCCGGGCTTTACTCCTGGTGGGACTACCGCCAAAATTCATTTGTGCAGAATCTCGGACTACGCATCGACATGATTTACGCGACACCACCTTTGGCAGAGTTTTGTTCCGCATCACGAATCGATCGCGGGGAACGCGAAGGCGACAAACCTTCAGACCATGCTCCTGTCATTGCAGAGTTTGATTTTTAAAACAGCGAACGAGACCGGTGATATCGGCCGGACTTTTAATTGATGGAGACCCAGGCAATGAGCAAATCAACCACCGACCTGTCCCCGGCGGAAATCCTCGCTGACTTTCGCTGTGCGTTCCAAAGCCGCCAAGCCAGTTTGATAGGCCGTCGTGAGGTTCTCACCGGCAAGGCGAAATTTGGCATTTTCGGTGACGGCAAGGAAGTCGCCCAGGTCGCTATGGCACGCGCCTTCAAAAAAGGAGACTGGCGAGCTGGATATTATCGCGACCAGACCTTTATGATGGCAATCGGCGCTCTCACCATTAAGCAATATTTTGCGCAGCTATTCGCTGATCCCAATCTGGACCACGAGCCTGCTTCCGGTGGGCGTCAGATGAACAATCATTTTGCCACCCGCTACATCGGCAGCAATGGCGAGTGGCTGAGTCAAACATCGCAATTCAACACCTCTTCAGATATTTCTCCGACAGGCGGACAGATGGCGAGGTTATTGGGCCTGGCCTATGCATCCAAAATTTACCGTCAGCAGAAAAGCCTTCACTCCCTGACTGATTTTTCCGACAAGGGCAACGAAGTCGCATTCGGAACCATCGGGAACGCTTCGACCAGCGAGGGCGTTTTTTGGGAATGCGTCAATGCCGCCGGTGTTTTGCAGGTCCCATTAGCGATCTCCGTATGGGACGATGGTTACGGGATTTCCGTCCCAAGCAAATACCAAACAACCAAAGAATCGATTTCGGAAGTATTACGCGGATTTCAGCAGACCAAAGAGTCGCCGGGTTTTGACATCTATGTCACAAAAGGTTGGGACTACCCCGCTTTAGTGGAAACATATCAGCGAGGCATAGAAAAGTGCCGAACTCTCCATATTCCAGCTCTTTTTCATATCGTCGAGGTTACGCAACCACAGGGGCACTCAACTTCCGGAAGCCATGAGCGCTATAAGAACGCGGAAAGACTCGCCTGGGAAGAAAACACCGACTGCCTGCGTCGCATGCGCGATTGGATGATCAAGTCGGGAATCAGCAACGCTGCAGCCCTGGACAAAATAGAAAAAGAAGCCGTCCTTGAGGTAGAGTCCCTCCGTCAACAGGCTTGGGATGAATACATCAGGCCAATTGAAGACGAACGCAAGCATGCGATCTCCATTTACGACCGGCTCGCGGAGTCCATCGAAACGACTGCGCCAATAGCTGCGGCCAAAAACGAACTTCTGCGGGCACCCAGCCTTTTCCGTCGCACCATTCACGCGTCAATGCGGCGCCTTCTTATTGCTCTTCGCGACGAGGACGTCGAGAACAAGAGGGAGCTCATACGCTATCTTGAAGACTATGCGCATATGAATGAGCGTCGCTACTCATCCCACCTTATTTCTGAATCGGCACGCTCGCCCTTTGCGGTCAGGGAGCTAAAACCAACCTGGTCAACCAAACCGGAAAAGGTTGACGGCAGGCAGGTCATCCAAAAGTTTTTTGACATCCATCTAAAGCGCGACCCCAGGGTGTTTATCGTAGGGGAGGACATTGGACAGCTCGGTGGAGTCAACCTGGAGTTCGAGGGACTGCAGGAAAAACACGGCGAGTTGCGGGTGACGGACACCGGCATCCGGGAAATGACTATTTTTGGTCAGGGCTTGGGCGCAGCCATGCGCGGATTGCGGCCAGTCGTAGACATCCAATACCTTGACTACCTCCTCTATTGCTTTCAGGCGATGAGCGACGATCTGGCGACGCTTCATTACCGCACCGCTGGCGGACAAATCGCGCCAGTCATCATCAGAACTAAAGGGCACCGACTGGAAGGTATCTGGCACACGGGATCCCCCATGGGAACGATCCTGCATGGCCTGCGAGGTATACACGTCTGTGTTCCACGCAATATGGTTCAGGCTGCCGGCATGTACAATACGCTTTTCCAGGGTGACGACCCGGCTCTGGTCGTAGAAGTCCTCAATGGGTACCGGATCAAGGAAGACATGCCTGAAAATATTGGCGACTACACCATCCCACTAGGAGTTCCAGAAATTTTACAAGCTGGCAATGATGTCACCCTGATCACCTACGGAGCCAGCGTGCGCATAGCGCAGGAGGCAGCTCGGCTGTTAGAGGGTGTTGACATCTCCGTTGAACTGATAGACGTTCAGACTCTCTTGCCATTTGATCGCTATAACAGCATTGTCGATTCCGTCCGTAAGACCAGTGCCATCGTCTTTCTAGACGAGGATGTTCCCGGCGGAGCGACGTCTTATATGATGCAAGATGTACTCGAACGCCAGGCTGCCTATGAATTTCTGGATTGCCCACCAAGGACCATCACCGGCAAAGCTCACCGTTCCGCTTATGCATCTGATGGGGATTACTACAGCAAGCCCAGCGCTGAAGACGTGTTTGACTGCATTTACAGCATGATGCACGAGAGAAAACCTGACCTATACCCGGCTTTGACTTAGCCGGGTGAGGATCCTTCGCAGCAGGAGTGCTTGAATACTACTTATAGACACCAAGAAGCTTAACTTCCTGGCCACCCATTCCTTTTTTGAATTGGGTCAAGCCCTCGGCACCAAATGGTTCGACACCACCTAAGTCAAAATATTTCAAGCCGCGCTCTTTCAGGCGCAATGTCGCCTCCCAAAGCAGGACGTTGTGGGCACTCGCAGCACGTCCAAGGTCAGTGGTCCAACCGATGCGATAAGTTGCACTTTGGCCATGTACCACAACAAGAATCGCTGCGATCGGCTTCTTGTCTTGATTTTGCGCCCAAAAAATCATGGCTTCGCGCAACTTAAATGCGGAAGAAATTTCTTCTTTCAAAAAACTTTTCGTCCGGCCGCGATATTTTTTAAGGTCACGGTCTATTTCATAAAAATGAAGGAAGAGATCCGTTGTGGCACCTTTGGCATCAGCCACAATCGTCAGATCTGACCGTTCTCCCTTACTTAGATGATTCCGCCATTTTCGGTCGAGATCCGCCCGCAATTCGGTTCCACTTTTCTGCAGGTCGAGCCAAACGGTCTCAAAGGTTTGCGTGTTGGAGCGGAATCCACACTCTGACAAAATCGCCTTGGCAGATTCGCCCTCCGGCCACTCCGGCAACCAGCGCCGGCGTCGCAGGAGTCGCCGCGGAAACGACTTATTAAAAAGCGCCGCAAACTCTTTCAAATATGTTTCCGGAGGATTTACATCAAACCACAAAGGCCCCCGGTACAAGTTGACAAAATGAATCGGTCCAAGGCGGACTTCCTGTACGGCTACAATACCGATGTCACGCCCGTCACCCTTTAAAACCGCAAAACGCGTTGCCTGTCGATCAACCAATCCGGCTGCCCGGGCAAAAGGGAGAGATTGGAGCCAATTCCCTCGGGGTACTTTTGTCAGGAGTCTGTGCCATTCTTGCGCTGGTCGGATCGTCCAATCTAATTCCATTAAATCCTCCCCCCGTTTTTTGTCATGTTGGCTTCCCTGATCGCAAGGATCTTTTCAACTTCCCCAGCGCTGGAGAACAGGTGAGCCGGAAGTCCCGCTGCGATCGCGCCATCGACGTTTTCGAGCACGTCGTCGATAAACAGACATTCGTCTGGTTGGCACTGAGCTAGTGCCAGTGCATGTTCGTATATTTTACGTTCCGGCTTGCAGGCACCGACCCGATATGACAGTACAACCTCATCGATGTTCCGAAGAAAATCATAGTGCTTTTCAATATAAGAAAAGTGCGCTGCATTCGTATTCGACAGCAAGAGCGTCCGTCGACCGGCCCCTTTTACCCGCTGTAAAAGGTCCTCCATGTCATGCTTTGGCCAGAATATGTCGCTGATCGCCTCGATCGTCCGCTGAGTGTCCAACGTCACACTTAGGGCATCCTGAAGCTTTTCAATCATTTCATCCGTCGTTAAACGCCCGCACTCATAGTCCATGGCAAAAGGGCTTTGAAACAGCGCCTTTCTAACATCCCGCTCATTCACTCCTGCCAACCGGGCCAACTGCAAGCCAGCCTTAACATGACTGAAGTGGACTAGCACATTGCCCATATCAAAAATTACAGTTTTTATGGACACTTAAACTTTTCCGTCCTCATAGCAACTGTCGCGGCGTTCGCACGCCATCTCCAATTTGGAGGCTTCTCCCAACATCCTATCGATGATAGTCTCCCCGGCCTTGGGATTCAATCGCATACCTCCTCGATTTCGGGGCGACCATTCAGGATCTGTCTGTGTTTTTAAAGGATCTGACAACCGAAGAGCTCATCGCCGGGCTGGGGCAGAATGGGACAGCAATCACTCCGCGGATGGCGCGCCAAATTCAGACTCTGATTTTTAAACATGGCCAGCAATCGCTACCGGAATCAGCACCAAAAGATTTCGGTCACGCGAAATGGCGGTCCGTCCGCCAGGCCGTCCATGTCCCACAGCTTAAAATAATTGAAAAAACTGTTTCACCTTTTGATGGATTTGCACGGTATTTGTTTGCCGGTCCGGACGATCAGGGGTTCGAAGCAGTTCGCATCCCGCTGCTCCATAAGCCCGGCGACGAAAAATATATCGTCTGCGCCAGTACTCAAGTCGGTTGTGGAGTCGGATGTTCATTCTGCGCGACGGGAAAAATGGGGTTCAAGCGCAATCTCGAAACCTGGGAAATAGTCGACCAGATTGTGCAGATTCAACGCGACTCACCGCACCCAGTACGTGGCGTCGTATTTATGGGGATGGGCGAGCCTCTGCTTAACTATGCGAAGGTGATCAACGCAGCAAAAATCCTTTCCGCGCCTTGCGCTACGGCAATTGATTCGAAAGCCATAACCATCTCGACGGCAGGGGTCGTCCCTGCCATGCGCCGCTTTACAAAGGAAAGACATAAGTATCGGCTGATCACTTCGCTTCACGCCGCAACAGATGATCTTCGCAGTCATCTTGTTCCAATCAATCAAAATTACCCGCTGCACCAGATTATGGACGCCCTCAGGGAGTATCAAGGCGTGACCCGACGCCGCGTGCTCCTTGCCTGGACTATGATTTCAGGGGTCAATATGAGTCGCGATCAAATGCGCGCACTCAAACAAATAACGGAAGGGCTGCGCTTTACGCTGGACCTTCTCCCGGTAAATGACGTCACAGGAAAATTTCAACCTCCGGGCAAATCCGAAGTGAATGCGTTCATCGACATCATTCGCTCCGAGGTCAATTGCCCGATTGCTGTCCGCTACTCCGGAGGAAAAGACGTTCACGCCGCCTGCGGCATGCTCGCCGGACAGCATTCGGCTGAGGCCCGGCAGGAACGTCCAGCCCCGCCGCAGCTTTATTACCCGTCGATGAGCGTGGACGGGTTATGAATGATTCCTCAGTGAATTCTCCTATGGAGCGCAGGATCCGAGCTTCAACCGTCGTCATCCATCGGGGAAAATTGCTCTGCGTACGACTTGCCGATCCACTCACGGGCAACATAGCGACCTATATTCCCGGCGGAAAAGTTGAACCGGGAGAAACACCAGCCAGGGCCGCAATTCGAGAGTGCCTCGAAGAATCCGGATATAGAATTAGTGCTGACGAAGGGAGCGAGTTGGTCGAGAGGTATCCTTTTACATTCGGGGGCGTCGTCTATGACTGCACAACCCATTTTTTTCGTGGAGTACTTATTGACCCTGAGCAACCACCTGATTCGGTAAGCGATGCGACCTACCATCATGGAGTCTTGTGGGTTCCTGTTTCCGACATCGCAAAACACTTCAGCTTTCACCCTCTCATCATGTCCTGCGTTTTGAAGTTGTCTGCAATCTGAGTCATAACGGCTCACCGGAAATTGGCCCCGCCGCCATGTTTTACTGCAAGACGTGTAACACGATGTTTTTATTGTGATTATTTGCAGCTCAAAAAGAGCCTGTCACTGTATAGATTTGCAGCGGATTAATAACCATCTGTAATCTTTGGGATTTATGATAGAACCCCCAAAGTATTCGTGCCCCGCAAATGCGGCGCGTAAAGTGTCTTTAGAACCTAAGGAAAATTAAAATTTTGAGTTGCGGCGCAAACCGCAAACCTAAAAGAGAAATGATCGCAGGGTTCAAAGATTTTTTGTGTATCTAGCAGGGACGTTGCCGAACCAGTCGTCGCAGCGCCAGCGGTCTGGAAGATACCAGACCACCGTGGGTGAAGTCTTGAGTTTATTTTGGCTTCTTAGCTCACAGGTAACGTCCCCCGCCTCTATTACGAGGCCTTCCCGTTTTTAGACACAGTCGTGTCTGCCTCCTCAGCCGGTGATTCACCCACGGCGCTGCGAAACGACAATCATGGAAATGGCGCGGGAACCCCAGGAAACTGGGCCCCGCGCCCTGCCTTTTATGGCTGGAACATATAGCCAATACCAACGACCGAAACAATCGTCATAACAATCATCGGAATGGTGACGCGCTCTTTGAGGACGAAATGAGCGATGGGAATAATGAAAATGGGGTAGCTCGACGACAGAGCCGCAGCGACGCCTGCCTTGGCAAATTTGACTCCGGCGGTCATAAGCACAATACCGAGAAAGGTTCCAAAAAACGCGGCCAGAGTCAAAGCCAACGCCGCTTTGCGATCGACAAAAATTTTACGGATTCCGTTTTCTGCACCATTTTCTAATACGGCATTCTTTCCAAAACCAGACTTCAGCCGCCCAACTAAAAACCCAACCAGCCAAAGGGTAACCACCGCCGGAATAATTCGCAGAACAGCGCCCGCAAAAATATCGACATCTTTCATCACATGGCGTGTCAATACTACGCCCAGCGCCTGCCCAAACGCCGACAGCACAGCAAAAAGAATGCCGAGACCAAGGACGTTTCCCGACACTTTACTTAGCTCAACCTTCTGATCACGTCGTCTCAGCCAAAGAAGGCCCGTAAGTCCTGCCACAGTAATAATTATTCCGATGGTTTCACGCCGCGTCAGTGTCTCACCTAGAAAAGCAACAGCAAGAATGGCTGTCATCGGGGGAGCCAGACACTGGAGTGCTGACGACAACTGTGCACCCGCGCGCCGCAAGGAGGCAAAATAGGCCGTATCACCAACAGCGATCCCGGCAAGCCCGGATGCAATTAGAAAGAGCCATTCTTCATTTCTTGCAGGAAACGACGCGCCGGTAAGAATCACCATCAAGCCAAGACACACGATCGCGACCGAATTCTTGTAAAGATTCAGTACTTGGGAAGAGACAACTTCCCCGTAGGCCTTATAAGTACTGAGGGAACAGGACCAAATAATTGCCGCTGCAAGAGAAAAAACTTCACCTGCAAAAGGAAACGGCGGCACGGCAGCATCGACGATCGTACTCATGGTCGCATCTACATTTTCCCGCCACGCAGGATCGACCAAACAACGTAAAACCCGAGCATTCCAGCCAAAGAAAATCCCACCAGTCCGACTACGGGAAACTGATACATCTCCCGCCCCACCCGCGCGAACGTGAGGATAGATGATCCGATCAGGAGTGCTCCGATAATGACACTGATTGCCAGCCGAGACGATGATCGATCGAGAGCGACCGACAATTTTGCGACATCTTCACTGTGCATGTTAAATTTGAGATGACCTTCGATAGCTGCCTTGAGCAGTCTGCGCACCTGTAGTGGAGCCGTGCGCGCCAAACTGCCAAAATCCCGCGCGACAACCAGCGCCTGCTGCTTAAGATTATCTGCCGAATAGAAATCTCGCACGATGTCATGGGTTACTTTTTCACAGGCGGTTATGACATCAAAGTCAGGATCGAGATGAGTCCCCAGTCCTTCAAACGAAGCCAGTGTCTTCAGAAAAATAATCAATTCCTGCGGCAGGGGCACACCATGCTTGGCAGATACACCTGCAAGCTCCCACAATACCGTTCCGGATCGCATGGATTTAAGCTTCAGGCCCACAAATGGAGCGACCGTGTTAGCGACATCATGTTGAAAGGCGTGCATGTCGAAATTGGTATCCGGATCGGACAATTCGACGCTGTGCTGACACAGCCTTTCGTAGTCCTCCCGAATCAACGCTTCGAGCATTCCGGCCAGATGCTCACGCGTGGACCGACCGAGCCGGACCACCAGACCAAAGTCCAGAAAACCAACGCGGTCCCCCGGCTGGGCAAGGAGATTGCCCGGATGCAGGTCACCGTGAAACATTCCGTCCACAAAAACCATCTGCAGGAAGGCCGCCAAGCCCCGTTCGACTAACATTGGCGGGCTGATCCCCTGCTTGACCATTGCGTCCCTATCCCAGGAGGGCACGCCCTCGATCTTGGATAAGGTAAGTACACGCTGGGTAGTAAAGGACCAAAAAACCTGCGGAATAACCACGGCTGGATTACCCTCAAAATTCAGCCTGACTTTAGTGGTGCTGCCCGCCTCGCGCACAAAATCCAGTTCACTGGACAAAGCACGGGCAAATTCGTCGATCATCGCGCGGGGTCGGATATACCGACTCTCCGGAATGTAGCGCTCGATAAGGGATGCCAAAGTTTCCATAAGCGAAAGATCGACGGCGATTTGTTTGGCGATTTGCGGACGCTGAACTTTTACGACGACACTCTCACCGGATTTCAGCCTTGCCTCATGAACCTGCGCCATGGACCCTGCCGCCAGAGGCGTTGCATCAATACTTTCGAATTCGGCGAGCTTACCTTCGCCCAATTCTTCTTTGAGGCGCTGCTTTATGACTTCGAACGGAAGCGCTTCAACGTTGGAATGAAGCTTTCGCAGCTCGGAAGTGTACTCAGCCGGAAGGAGATCCTCACGCGATGCAAGCACCTGCCCCAGCTTCACAAAAGCCGGACCTAGCTCTTCAAGGCTGCGCCGCAGGCGCGCCGGCAGGCCATGCACCCCGGCAATTTCAAATCCTGCATCATCAGCAGTTCCTTCTTCGGCAGTCGCCCCCTCGTCGCGTGAAATCTCCTCGGCCGCACGTACCTGCTCAGGGGTCAGCCAGGTTTTGATCCCAAGGCGTTCCAGTAAACTGTACAGACCGTGCCGGGCAAATACGTTCGTAATCTGCGCCAGCCGCCCAATATGGCGAATACGCCGCCCGAGAGGTATTTGCGCACCAAAATCCATATCAATCCTCTTTGTCTTTTAATCCGGAGCCGTCGTTCAATCCGGACCTGCCACTACCCGACATTTTGCCGTGATTTCCGCCAATTCAAGCTCTGGGGAGCTGTCGACAACGATACCACTGCCAGCCGCAAAACCGAACGTGTTTCCACCGTCGTTTGAGACAAGCGTTCGGATCAGAATCGAGGAATCCAGCCGGCCACTAAGGTCGTGCAATATCACATTCCCCATAAAAAACCCGCGGTCCCGTCCTTCATAATCCCTGATGGCACGCATGACTTCACGCTTGGGAGCCCCCGTGATAGACCCCCCCGGGCATAAGGCCTCCAGAACCTCACGCATCTTGAGTCCCTTTCTTAACCGGCTCGTCACTTTCGCAACCAAATGATGAACATGTGCGAATGAATGAACCTCCCCCGCGCATTCAACAGTGACACTCCCCGACTCGCTGATGCGATTGAGATCATTGCGCAGCAAATCGACAATCATGTGTAGTTCCGCAAGGTCCTTTTCGCTGGTCGCCAGCGATTTCGCGGCAGCAACATCGCGCACCGGGTCGCTACTCCTCGCAGCGGTTCCCTTGATCGGCTCGGTTGTAGCCCGCAAACCTCTGTTTTCCCCCGAAACGTCCGGCTCGATAAGGACAAATCGTTCGGGGCTGAAAGAGGCCACCACCAAATCACCGGCGGCGACCAGAGCCGACCAGGGCCCGCCACACCGCCTGATCCGGGCGGCTACTTTTGCCAATGGCGTGCCATTTGCTCTGAAATAGCGAAGTATATTAGCTTGGTAAAATCGTCCGTTACGGATATCTGCGAGCACCTGTTCTGCCACCCTCAGATAGGCCGCATCGCTGCTTTCAGGTGTCTGTCCTGATGCTTCCGCCAATTGAAAAATCGCAGCATCGGGGGCCGGAGAGGATTGTAGAACTCCTCGTTCAAGCCAGAAGGCCCACAAGGACTCTGGAACCGCATATACGGTTCGGTCCCGTTCCTTTTCAGGGCAAGCTTCCACCCTGTCCTCACAGGTTGCCCAAACCCTGCGATCGACGCAGTCAAAGACCAAAGCACGATAGATCCGGTAGATTTTGGATATCGGCATTTTTACACTGCCCCTGGTCGCGAGCTCCCTTAAATCATCGTAGGCGAGTATGGCGATGTGCCCAGATAGAAACGGAAACCCGACACAGGCCCCCGCGACTATCTCAGGCGTGATTTCTTCCCCGGCCAGGGGCCGATCCAGCCATTCGCCAAATTCTACCGCTTCAAACTCAGTGGGAACCACCGCGAACCGGCCAGTACCACCAATAAGAAGCAGGGGGACATTATGCGGCCACAAGGCCGGCAGGCTCAGGGGATCCAAAAAGCCATTCAAAATACGGATTTCGCGATTTGATTGCATTTCGAACCGGTCTGGCTAAGATGTTGCGGGCGAGCATACCTGTTGCAATCATTGCTATAAGAAAGGCATCGACATGTCCAAAACAATTGCTGGATTTTCGCGGGTTGGGGTTGTTGGCAGCGGTCAAATGGGCGCTGGAATTGCGCAGGTCATCGCGACGCAGGGCCTCAAGACCATACTTGTGGACATCAATCCGGGGCAGGTCGACCTTGCAAAAGCGGGCATCGCGACATCACTGGAAAAACTCGCCTCGAAAAACGTCATAACCGCCGATACCCGGACCACCGCACTGTCATGCCTTAGCTACTCAACAGATTTTGAAGTCCTGAAGGACTGCGATCTGATCATCGAAGCCATCGTTGAAAACGAACAGATCAAGACCGACCTTTTCAAAAAATTGGATTCGTTACTACCCTCAGGAGCCGTCCTGGCGAGCAACACTTCGTCTATTCCGATCACCCGCCTTGGAGCTGCCACTCAACGCCCCGATAAGGTCATCGGAATGCATTTCATGAACCCGGTGCCACTGATGAAACTCGTCGAAATCATCCCGGGCATGGCAACCAGCGAAACCACCACAAAGAGAATTCTTGAACTTTCTCATGCCCTTGGCAAGGAGACAAGCCTGAGCCAGGACTATCCGGGCTTTGTGGTAAACCGCATCCTGATGCCCATGATCAACGAAGCCTTTAATGCCCTCATGGAAGGTGTCGCCTCCCGTGAGGACATCGACAAAGGAATGAAACTAGGAACCAACCAACCGATGGGCCCCCTGCAGCTTGCTGACTTCATCGGCCTGGATACCTGCCTCGCCATCATGAAAGTCCTGCACAATGGCTTGGGGGACCCCAGGTATCGACCTTCGCCCCTGCTCGTGAAGTATGTGGAAGCGGGATTTCACGGCAAGAAGTCTAAGCGCGGAGTCTATTCCTACTAATCCAGATCAGGTATTGCCATCTCAAGCTAAACCATCAAAGTATGGAAAAGGGGGCCTAAGTGAACACCCATAAAAATTTCGAAACCCTGAAAACCGTCAACGACGGCGGCGTATTCCGCCTCACCATCAATCGCCCCGAATCCCTGAATGCCCTGAACCTGACGGTTCTCTCTGAAATGGAGCAGGCGGTTTTTACTGTCATGGATCCCGAAAAAACACGCATCATCATCCTGGAGGGTGCCGGTGAAAAATCATTTGTCGCCGGAGCCGATATCGCCGGCATGGCCGACATGGATTCTGAAGCAGCTTTGGCTTTCGCCCAGAAGGGACAAATGCTGACGAAGGCGCTCGAGACGCTGCCCCAAATCACGATCGCAAAGGTTCAGGGATTTGCACTCGGCGGTGGATGCGAACTGGCCATGGCCTGTGACCTGATCATCGCCAGCCGCAGTGCCCGGTTTGGCCAACCAGAAGTCAACCTTGGGATTATTCCCGGATTTGGGGGCACGCAGAGGCTCGCACGCCGCGTGGGACTCCCGGTTGCGCTGGATATGGTTTGTTCGGGAAAAGGCAGGATGCTTTCGGGAGACGAAGCCTTCACCCTGGGCCTGGTTTCGCGGGTCGTTGACGATGACAAGCTCGATGCCGAACTCGATGCTGTGGTCAAAAGCATCCTGAAAGCCGGACCGAGAGCCGTCGCCGAAGCCAAACGCCTGACCCGGGACAGTTATTCGATGACTCTGGAGGCGGGGCTCAATTCCGAAGCCGCTGCTTTCGGGAATTGTTTTGCGCGCCCGGAAGCACGTGAGGGTATTCGTGCATTTGTCGAAAAACGCAGCCCGAAATTTTAACAATTATCACGAGGGCCGCCCCTTGACGCAAGCGGCCTGAGGACTTACATTCCATGGGATTCAACTCCTGCGTCGCCGCAAAAGCGATTTCCGCCGGAAGACCGGGACACTTATTTCGGAGCAAAAAATGAAAGATTTCATCGCTAAACTTCAAAAAGATTTGAACAACCTGCAGAAAACACTCAAGAAGGAAGGCGACGATCTGGTTACGATCGTAAAAAAGACAGCCACCAAAGAAAACCTCGTTACGAAGGGTAAGGAACTCGAAAAGCTCGTGAATTTGAAACTTAAGGAATTCGAACCTCAGATTAATCGCTTTATGACGGACGTTCGCAAAAACGCCAAAAAAGCAGGGATCGATATTGACGTGTTGGAGAAGCAGCTTCGTTCCAAGCTTTCAACGACTGCCGGCAAGGCTAAAACCGCTGCGGGTAAAGCGCGCACGGCCGCTTCAAAAGCAAAAGGCGCAGTAAAGAAGAAAGCACCGGCGAAAAAGGCTTCCAGTCGCCGGACCCCATCAAAGCCACAGAAGGCAGCTGAGGCACCTATTGCTGCTGAAGCAACATCGTCCTCCTCGCAAAAAGAATAACACACGGTTTGGATGTGGCATCGGCCACAGATCAGCGCAGATTCACGGGAAAGATACCTGGGGATCTGCGTTTTTCTTTTTCAACAAGAGATGCAGGGAAACGTCTGCTGGATTGGTATCGGAAAAACAAAAGGGATTTGCCCTGGAGAGCGCGGTTTTCTAAATCTGGGGATCCCTATCATATTTGGGTCAGCGAGATCATGTTGCAGCAAACGGTGATCAAAGCAGTGATCCCCGTATACGAAAGATTTTTGCAGCATTTCCCCACCATCGAGGCCCTCGCCCGGTCGACTACGGATGACGTCCGTGAACAAGTCAGGGGACTTGGTTACTACCGCCGTTTTCATTTCCTGCACCAGGCAGCGAAGTTAGTGACCACAAACGCGGCGGGCATGCCGCAAACGGTAGCCGGTTGGCGTGACCTGCCAGGTGTAGGTGACTATACGGCCGCAGCAGTCTGCAGCATCGCGTTCAACATTCCTGCAGCAGTCGTGGATGGCAATGTTGAGCGAGTGTTCTGCCGGCTAATGGACTTGCGTGTCCCGCCAAATCTTCCGGAACTGAAACGTCGATTTAAAACCCTGGCTGCGGAATTTCTCGATTCCTCATCCCCCGGGGATTTCAACCAGGCATTGATGGAATTAGGCCAGACTCTCTGCACACCCTCCGCCCCTAAATGTACCCGGTGCCCGCTGGCGAATGGTTGCCTTTCCAAAAAGAACAGGAGTCAGGACCTCGCTCCAGCCGCAAAATTTAAACGCGACACGGTTCAAGTGACGTTACATCTCATCGTTCACAAACAGGGATCCAAAATTGGCCTGATGGAACGAAGTGCTGATTCAAAATTTCTGAAGGGTACCTGGGGCTTCGTTACGTCCACGGAGGAGACACCCCGGTTTAATGGTTCCTACACCCACTGCGGAACCGTAACCCATGCGATCACGCACCACAGGATTACCGCTCACATCTGGTCTGCAGGATCGGCTTTGCCGCAACAGCCGATGAAGTGGGTGCTTCATCAGGCTGTTGAAAAAAACTTAATTTCAAATTTGGATAGAAAAGCCTGGAGCAAGTTTTTGTACTGGCAAACAAAGAACGACTAAGCGTACTTTCGGCACCAATGCTCCCGAAATCAATTAAGGGGCGATGTAATCAGCCCCAGCCTTGATACTCATTCCCGAATATTTTCCCGACATATCGATCTTAGCCGCACCCAGAACGGGAATACCGACAAAAACATGCGCAAGGATTTTGAGGTCCTCAATGGTCGCGTTTGGATCAACATCATAGGCATCTGCAGCACTGTCGAGAAGCTGAACCGCCATCCTTACCAAAGGAGCGGAATTGCCGGCGACAGTTTCCTTGTCCGTTTTTACGTCGTAGAAAAGCAATTTGTCGCAATGCGGGTAGAACTTACCGTCCAGATTGCGGGCATCAGCATAGCCCTGGTGTTTGATCTTAAATTCCGGACTCTCATAGGCCCCATCGGTGCGGAGTTTTTGCAGAAATTCTTCGGTGAAGAATTCGTCGGCAACATCTACCAGCTCGGTTCCCTGTTGATGCCCAACAAACTGGACGTCGAAATCGTAGCTCAGCGCGACTTCAAAAGCAGGCCCATCAGCGGCATCCGGCAACTCCTTCGTCACTTTTGTCTGCATCGTTCCGGACTTGATCATACTGGAGGTACGCGCACTGTTACGATCCAGTCGGTAATCGGCTACTTCGCCAACCGGATTTCGACCATAGGCCATTGAGCCACCCGCCAAAAACGCTCCTAACAGAAAAATTCCTGCATATCTCATGAACAAGTTCCCCCTGAATGGTGTAGTCATGTGGTGATTCCCCGGTAAATTTTTTAACAATGCGTGCAGGTCATTATACCATTCCTTTTCCGACCCCAAATATACCCCTAATCTTTTCAGTGTGTTGCGCTGGCTTTTCCGATGCCTCCTGTCCCGGCAGCTTCAAATAGTCTCGAATGGCTCATTTTTATGGGAGAATATCCGCACGACCTTTTTAGGTTATTGGGGAGAAACCTGATGCCAATCTATGAATACCATTGCCATACCTGCGGGAAAGATTTCGCAATCCAGGCTAAAATCGCCGACGCGCCTCCCGCTCGCGGGCTTGACTGCGTCAGCAGCAAATGTGTACTCGAAAAGCAGCTTAGCCTTATTGCCTCGCCCATCAAAAGCAGCCCAAACCAACAGCAATCAGGTGAATGTGGTGTATCGGAAAAGACTCCGACCTCGCCCCCTGCCCATGGCTGTGGCGGATGCTGCTCCCATTGACCGCAGAAACTCTAATGATATAGGTTACCCTCGCAGGGAGGCTGGTGGCTCTTCCCTGAACACTGCGGACGATTGGGGGGCACAAACATGGGGCTCAAATTAGGTGAATTGGTCATCCTTTTGCTCATCGTCATGATTTTTTTCGGCAGCAAGCGACTGCCAGGTCTTGGCAGCGCCTTGGGTGAGGCGATTAAAAATTTCAAAAAAGGAATCGATGGCGATTCCTCAAAAAAAGAGCAGACAAAACTCGACGAGAGCGGATCCGGCAGCAGTTCTGATAAAAACAGGCACTCTTGATCATGCGAACTCGGCGTTTGACGCTTGTCATTGCGGTGGTTCTCTTTGTACTCGGCCTGGCCGTATACTCCGCCCTGAAATTTGGCGAAAAGTCCCCCCTCATTGCAGCGGGAGAAGTGACATTATCTCCGGATCTGACTGAACAGGCAAAAAACATCTCGACGCTCTATATCATCGTTCGTGATGGATCCAACCCTTCCCCGATGCCCATAGGCGCAGCGCGCAAAAGACTCTCTTCAAGCCCGGAAGGCTCATTCTATAACTTCGTCCTGACCCGGGAATTTCTGCAATTAATGGTGCCTGACGCCTCTCTGCCACCGACACTTTCAATCAAAGCCCGCCTCGATTTTGACGGAGAGGGCGGCGCCGACACAGTCGGAGACTTGGTCGGCGAAGTTGGAAATATCCACCTCGGTGCCTCTGGCGTTCGTATCGACATCAATCGGGCTATCAAATGAATTCGAAGACGCCCCCTCCAATGGAGCTGGATGTCTTCACCACTGCGGTCGTCCCAGCCGACAGCGAAGGAATTCACCGGGCCGTTTCTACTCTTTTACGCGGGGATCTTGTCGCCATTCCAACTGAAACAGTCTACGGACTTGCCGCAGACGCTTTCAATGCCAGCGCTGTCGCAAAAATTTTCGCAGCAAAAGAGCGACCGACCTTTGACCCGCTCATTGTGCATGTTTCGACTTCACTCATGTCCATCGACGCACTCTGCGAAGCAGAAATCATAGACGGCACGGAACTTAACCCTAAAGCCAAAGTTCTCTGTGAGCGTTTGACTGCTGAATTTTGGCCGGGTCCCCTGACGCTGATTCTGCCGAGACATCGGAGAATACCCGATCTGGTTACCTCAGGCTTACCCCATGTCGGCGTTCGGATGCCTGCACATCGTGCAGCCAAAAAGATTCTGCTTGAGTCCAAACGACCGCTTGCAGCCCCCAGCGCGAACCGATTCGGTCGCATCAGCCCGACGACTGCCGCCCATGTTATGGCGGAGCTGGAGGGAAGAATCCCCTTGATCGTAGATGGGGGTGCTGCAGCAGTTGGCGTTGAGTCAACAATCATACAGGTAAGAGATCATGCCATCGATGTCCTCAGACCGGGAGGAGTATCCATAGAGGACCTCCGGCGAGTCGCTGGACCTGATGTTAAAGTTGAGCGTACCAGCGGTGTGTTGGACACATCGGTGCTGGCACCAGGATGCCTGGCAAGCCATTACGCCCCGACAAAACCATTGGTTCTATGGAAGAAGACTTTGAATTCCATTACCGAGGCCATGCAACAGTTCACCGATGGTTCGCAAAAAATAGGCGTTCTGTTTTTACGGGGAGATGCAGCAGCTCGCTTATCAGAACTCCCCGATTCCTTAAGAACATTCGTCTCAGCCGTTTCATTAAGTCAAACCGGCAATTCTGTGGAAGTTGCGCGCAATTTATTTTCTGCTCTCAGGACTTTCGACGAGGGAGAAGTCCCCGCGATTTTTGCAGAGCTGCCTACCGAAACAACCGGACTATGGTTCGCCATAGCCGATCGTTTGACCCGTGCGGGATCAAGAAAAATATAATCGAATTTACAGTTTCACCTGCATTCCCAGCTCAACGACGCGGTTGGGCGGAATTCCGAAGTAGGCTGTCGCCGGTACAGCATTTCTTGCAAGAAATGCAAACAGTGATTTCCGCCATCGCAGCATTTTTTCTGGTCCGTTGGTCAAAAGAATATCCCGTCCGAGGTAGTAAGTAGCCTGAGATGGATCAATTTCAATACCATGTTGAATTTTCATAATTTTAAAAATCTTGGCGACGGTCGGACTCTGCATAAACCCGAAGTGGGCAACAACTTCATAAAATCCTTCACCGACGTCTTCTACCTCAAGGACTTCTTTAGGTGCGACTATTGGCACATCGGCTGTCACGATGGAAAGCAAAATGACGCGCGCGTGCAGCACTTGGTTGTGCTGGTAATGATGAATCAATGCTGGCGGAGTTGAACGGGTGTTCCCGGTCATAAAAACGGCTGTCCCTTTTGTACGGATCGGCTGTTCAGTCTTGATCCTTTCGATAAAATCACCGACCTTCAATAAATTCTCGTTGAGCCGCTTAACCAAAGCCGCACGCCCGGTTTTCCATGTCGTCATCACCGACAACACCACAAAACAGATCACCAGCGGAAACCAGCCACCTTCCGCGA
>Ga0154020_10001122_pt1 | contig 33043 bp, 27 predicted proteins | sample Klosneuvirus_201_FD_109709 | JGI IMG/M metagenome (GOLD analysis project Ga0154020, IMG submission 109709) | Active sludge microbial communities from wastewater, Klosterneuburg, Austria - Klosneuvirus_20160825_MG | ecosystem: Engineered > WWTP > Aerobic digester > Activated sludge | place...
ATACAAAAGGTTGAAAGGTGTTGGAGATGAAAAGAGTAAAAAATGCGCTGCTTACCGGAAGTTTATTAATATTTGGCATGATGCATGAAGTATTGGCAACCTTTCCAAGGGATGTTAGGTCAATACGGGCAATTTCTGATCCTGAGAATAACATGCTTGTTGTTAGCACGTTGCATCAATTTCATTTTTATAAACTGGAAAATGGAAAATGGGTAGAAATTGACAGCCTACGAGTTTATAAGTCATTTTCTTCTGAACTTTCTCCTGACGGAAATCTATTTGCTGTTAGTAACCAGAATTCATCAGATCTATTTAAAAGAGATTGCGGTAACTGGGTTAATATCTTGCATGAAGATGAAAGTCTTGTAGAGTTCAAGTTTTCGTTTAATAGCAATATGTTAATTTTCCATAAAAGAAACAATTCACAATTTTATAAAAACGAACTAAACGGTTGGAGCAAAATTCCTAACTTGCGACTTTACAATACGCTTCCTCCTAAATTTTGCCGTTGTAATAAAACTGTGGCCGCTATTACGTATGATACCGACAGACTTGTATTCGGCCCAGATGAACACAGAGAGCTAAAACTTTATGAAATAGCAGACTGCGGCATGTTTCCAGTGCGGCTGGATGCTTGGTGCCCTGTTTTTTATCTTCAGGTTAATGATGGTATCTTGAATTATGACTTTTCTCCCACGTGCGATGAGCTTATTGTTTTAGCCTGTAATCAAGAAGATGATGAGGATGAAACAAGTGGTTTTTTGAAGTTTTATGGCAAAAAAAATGGCTTGTGGCGTTACGAGCCTATCTTAGAAATTGCTAATGTTTATTTCCCCCGATTTTCTGAAGATGGTCAGCGTTTTGTTGTCCAGACACGAAATGAAGAGTTGTTTTTATACATCAAGCATGATGGTGACTGGATTTTAGCGCCTAACCATTTGTGTATTAATAATTTTCATGGATATGCATTTTTTCCAGATGGTCAAAAAATAGTAGTTCTGAATAAAGAGTTGGACGAATTACAACTCTTTGAAAGACGGGATGACAATTGGTCTTTGGCAGCAACATTTGATTGCTCTGTGTATGGTAAAAAGTGTATGACATTCAATGATAGCGAATATCGCACAAGGATCAGCAAAATTGATAATGTCGTTTTTTTCCCCGATGGTACGCATGTTATTTCAGCTACATTTGAGGGTTGTTATGATTACTATAAAGAAATAATAACGCTTACCTCAAACGATTATAAACCAACAGTGTAAGGTTCTTTTTTGCTCGCCTTCTTGTACCCTCGTTGATTGGGATTATAACTTACCCTAGAAAGCATTTCGTACGATTGGTACAAAATAGAGGGTTGGTTAAGTAGAGTGGGAGGGGTTAGAAGAGAGGCCTGCGGCCGCCCCTTTGTTCTTTGGGGCTTATTTTCTTATGCTTACGTTGAATTGTGGATTGAATGTACGCGCGCGTGTTTCGTGCGATTGGTACGTTATAATTGGCTGTATTAATCATTGATATATTGATTATATCGGCGTCTTCAATGTTATTATAAATAATAATGCCGATTAAATCAGCATTAATGAACATTAAAGTCATTTAATTATCAGATTGATTATCACAATACTGAAACTTTCAATGTGTCGATACTGCGTGTCGATACTGCGTTTATTTATTGCCTCCGGCAGGAGGCATTACTATTTCCCGGGGGAACCCTGGGGAATAGTAAAATTCCGTATCTCTAGCTAAGTAATTCTTCCATTTTCTTTCTTCTTCAATAATTCGGGTCCCTTCCATAGTTTACATAATAACGATTATCAGACGTAAAAATTATCTTTATTATTCCGCCCTTTTTTCGTTTGTATTTTGGGGCAAAACTCTTTCTTGCTAGCAATCTCTTTATAGAATATTTTATAATATGTTATAATCACATAAATACAGTTATTGGATAGGATTATTCTGAGGGGTACACTTATGGCTTTTTTGAAATATCTTTATGGTTTGCTCATATTTTTTTCAGTTCCATGTTCTGCGTTGACCGTTCAAGAACTCTTTGACCCCGAGATTCCACACAGCTTCTTTGCTGACAATAATCAAGAAAACTATCTGCTCTGCTTTTATGAAAACTTAAGAAAATTCATTACTCAAGATGACGGTGTACAACAAACATTTCCAGCTCTTTACGCATATGATCGGCATGAAAAATTAGCCCTCAATTTACCTGAAAATGATTGCTTAATTTTTAGACTCATTAGTAAGCTTTTTAGTTATTATCAAGCAGCAATAGATGATAACAATTCATTTAAACTCCGTTGGTGCAACTACAAAATAGGATCTCACTGCCCTTTTGCTCCCAAACGTGATCGAATGATCCTTTTGCTCAGCATCATAAACAAATTGTGCGTGGAAAAGAATATGTTATTACATAAGGACAAAATCGTTTTTACTTCACTTGGGTCTGGCAGCTTACTTTTCGAGTTCTTCCTTGCTATCTCTCTAGCAGAACTAAATTATAAAAATGTTGTAATGAACTTTATTGATGTCTGCTACGAAAATAAAGAAACATTGCAAAACTGCAGAGAAAATTTCTTGATACCTTTGAAGGAATATATTCGCAAGCAAAGTGAGCGTCATTCCTATAACTACTCGACAAACTGGTACTATGATGCCTACGACTACATCAAAAATGTATTGACTCATTCGACTGAAAAAAGTGATATTATACTTGGGATTGATTATGCGGGTGAAGGAAATGCTTCTACAAACAGACCAAACATCTTTCACAATTGTCTTGTATTGCCTAATACAGGAATTAGCTTTTTTACTCCCCAGGGATTGGTCGATAGCCTTTATTTAACTAAGCCATCAGATTCTCATGCAAAAAATATTTTTGCTAAAATCATAGCTCATGAAGAAAGGAACATCCCATTATTACACGATGTTATCGATAAATATCAAAGCTATCAGGAAAAAATTGTTTCTTCATGTCAAAAAGAATTTAGTGATAGCGACATACACTCAACGCAGTTCGCATTCAAAACTTTTCAGGATCTCATCGATTACACAACGAATTCTAATGCAATTGTCTATCAACTTCACCGAATCATTACACCCAGCACAAGCTTGGATCAATATGTACAAGAGTGCTACCAAGCAACAGTCAAGGAAAATATTAAATTTACCATTCAATTCATGCAGCTTATGGAAACAATAAGCGAAGCTCTAGAAAAAATAAGAAATATTTTTCTTCCTGCAATGTAAATATTTTTGAAGCGTTATTCCCAAGATTCTTTTACCGGTACCTTTACTGCCAATTTTCAATTGTGCTACCGTTTCTATAATAGTTTTTATATAAAAAACAGTCTGGGAAGCTTATGTTTATTTTTTCATGTGTCATTTGGTTACTCTTATGTACACCTTCTTCTTTTGCTGCTACTTCTGTCACTGACTTTATTAACTCCTATAATTTTGCAGATGATCATGACCGACAAAACCCTGATACGTTTATGGTTCAGCTCAATAACTATCTTCACACCCTCGATAAAGACCACAAAATCTCAGCTATTCTTGAAACAGATGAGCAAGGGAACAATGGAGTTATGGCTTTCATCAATGCAAGAATAGCCGGTGGAGGTAATGGTAAAAATCTTTTTACCATTCTTGATTGTCTTCCTAACGATATTCTCACACTCAAACAAGCATTTATGTCGCTGAACAAAGATAATCAATCAGCACTTTCTCTTGCTTTTAAAATAGGAGACTATACAACGCAATTTGCACTTTCACGTAAAATAGGAAAAAATCACGATATACTCAGAGAAAAGGATAAAAACAGAAATAATTTTGTTTTTAAAGCCATGACTGAAGATTTAGATTCTTTTTTCCTCCCCTGGGGAGGCATGGGGTTTCGAACCTTAGTTATTGATGATCCTACTTTAGCTCAAGAGCTTTTACTCGAAGAAGGATTTACCAATATAGGCATTAGCAACACTTTAACCTATGCAACTCTTGCTCATAAATATGATTTATTGCGTAATATTTTTGAAAACTTTAACCTATACTCCACAAAAACAGCTCACGATATAGTTCTTCATCAAGATAAAAATAATGAAAATATTCTCATGTACGCCGCTGTAGCTAAGACTCCGGCAGATGTAGTTGTGATGCTTTTAAAGCAAGTTAATACCTATGATGAGTTAACAAAGCTATTATTAATCAAAGAAAAATCAGGCAATCTCAGCGCTATTGTTGCCGCCATGCAAAAAAATAATATTGCGTTTTTAAAACTTGCATTTCAAGCACTCCACTGTTTGGCACAAAAAAAATCAATTGATCCCCGCACACCTCTAACGTTTAAAGAAATTCTTGCCTCATTGAGACTACTTCTTATTGAAAATAAAAAAACATGGGTTGATGAACAACTCATTCCGGCAGCCATAGCAATAATAAAACACTATTCCCCTGACCAAAATCCTGAAAGCAAGCTGCCGGAAATACTGGAGAAAGTTTCTTCTTGGATCACTGAGAATCGTTCAATTTTAGATCAATTAAATCGAGATCAATTGGTAGAATTTTTCAAACAAAATCCTCAAACCTATCCATCTTCTTTGACAATGCAACTTGCGGTGCTTAAAAATTCATTGGTAAAACTCAAAGAAAAACTCGAACAACTTAAAACAAAACTTGTTAATCTCAAAACAGAGATAATTCTATAATTTTTCATATTTGCAAACATAGCTTCAATTGATATGATTGACTTGTTTTAATTTGGTTCTAAAAAAGGGAAGCTATGATTTTTACCTCCATTGCTCGTTTGCTTTGTCTTTTGTTTGTACATGCATCTTTCACTCCATTACAAGCGGTACGCATAGCAGATAATCCCTATGAAGTTTGTGGTTCATCAGAAAACCTAGACCGTATTGATGCTTTGCTCAAAACACTTCGGAGTAAGAATCATGATGCAATAGAAGAAATACTTAAAGATGCTTCTGTATCTAAGCTTGTTAACACCGTTGGTGTAATGTTTTGCAATTTTGGAAAAGTTACTTCTCGGCTTCCTCTTATACAAGCCATCATCGATGGAGATCCTAAAATAGTTGAAATGCTTCTTGGCGCTGGAGCAAACCCTTTATGCAAAGTACCAAATTACGGCAACATTACACCCTTGCACCTGGTTGCATCATATAATGCTGAAACGCAACGCTTTATGCATACATCTCCTATGATATACAGCACCGTATCACCTGAAAACGCACATAAAATTTTAGAGCTTTTTATTGCTAAAATTCACAAAGATTCTATTGACTGCTTGTGTGGAAACCCAGAACCGATGAGCGCACTCTTTTACGCTGCTGTGTGGGGTAATGATTATGAAATAACTAAAAAACTTGTACAAGCTGGAGCAAAAGTTTTTAGAAAACACCCTTCTTCCGAGCTGTCTCTTCCAAAACGAGCAGTTATTCAGAAAAATTTTATAACATTTCGAGCCCTGCATGACGCTTGGCATGAGTTACATCCTGATAATCATAGTCGTGATACTGAATGGAAGACTTTTCAAGAACTCAGCGATGAATAAAAACTATCGTGAAAGAATCGATTGCCGCTGATCCGCCCACAACCCACAAACTGAAATTGCCAACGCATCTGTTACGTCCTGCTTTGCAACCGCACCCAGCTGTGCAATTTTGGGGAACATCCGTAAAATCATATGCGCAACTTGATCTTTGCTTGCACCACCAGAACCGGTAACCGCAGCTTTGATTTCACGAGGTGCAAATTCACTGATGGTAAGTTTATGTTGGTCGGCAAGTAGGTATAAAATGCCGCGTAAGAATCCGAGCTTTAAAAAAGTCTGCGGATTCTTGCCAAGGAACGACGTTTCCAAAGCAACCTGAGTAACGGCATGGTCAGCAATCTTCTGTTTGAAAACGTCATAAAACTGCCCTGTTCTCTCTGCAAGCGTTTTTGTAGAGCTCATTTTAAGATAACCATAGTCAACAACATGCGCTTGGCGATTGTCATGCTTAAGAACGGCAAAGCCGGTAACAGAAAATCCTGGATCGACACCCAAAATAACTTTTGACATCTCCCTCTCCTCTTTTTATCTCAATCAAAAACTAGTACCCTTCTTGGAAATCTTCAAAGCGAGAGACTTCTCCTCGAAAACGGGTATGAAATGAACCGGTTGGACCATTACGCTGTTTACCAATAATAATTTCGGTAAGCTCTGGATTATCAGTATCGGGATTATACACAACATCACGATAAATAAAGAAGATTACGTCACCATCTTGCTCAATAGCGCCAGATTCACGCAAGTCTGAAAGCATCGGTCTTTTATCCATACGCCCTTCAAGCGATCGAGAAAGCTGAGAAAGAGCCAATATTGGAATCCCAAGCTCTTTAGCCAACGCTTTAAGCCCGCGAGAGATAGCAGAAATTTCTTGAGTTCTATTTTCGTGACGAACATGTGAGTTAATCAGTTGAAGATAATCGATAACAATCAGTTTTATATCGGCTTGCGCTTTGAGCTTACGAGCCTTTGCACGCAATTCCATAATGTTAAGCGACGGTGTATCATCGATAAAAACTTTTGCTTCTGCAAGCTTTGCAGCAGTGTTGGTTAACTCCATCCATTCATCCGATGAAACCGATGCATTTTTAATCTTCTGATGAGGAATATTAGATTCAGAAGAAAGCATACGAAGCACCAATTGTTCAGATGACATTTCAAGTGAAAACACACCCACCGAATGGCCGGCATGCCAAGCATTCAAGGCCATATTAAGCGCAAATGCGGTTTTACCCATCGAAGGACGGGCCGCTAAAATAAGCAAGTCACCTTTTTGCATTCCCGATGTCATTTTATCAAAACCTGCAAACCCAGATGGCACACCTGTAACACCTTCGCGCGATGTTTTAACCTGGGCTAAATGTTGAAATGTTTTTTTGAGCAAAATATCCAGCTGCACAAACGATTGAGCTGCAAGCTTATTAGAAATTTGAAAAATTTTCTTTTCTGCTTCATCAAGAACACCATCAATATCTTCGATGTTTTGAGCATAACACGTTCCAATAATATCAGCTGCTGAATGAATCAAGTCTCGCAAAACAGCTTTGTCTTTAACAATTTTTGCATGCTGTTGGATGAGCCCAATAGATGGGATATCCTCCTGAAGCTCGAGGAGATATGCAATTCCACCAGCTTCATCAAGCATAGCACGTATTGAAAGATAATCTTGCAAGACAACAAGGTCAACTTTCTGATTACTTTGCGCAAGCTCCATGATCGCTTGATAAATAAGCTGATGTGAGCGCAAATAAAAATCTGCCGGCTTTAAAATATCTGAAACAAGTGTTAAATTTTCGTCATTAAGTAAAATTGCAGCCAGGACCGACTTTTCCGCCTCAATGCTTGTTGGCAAACTTTTTCCAATGATCGTCTCTGGTGCATGCTGTTCACGCCGCTTCGGCTTTGCCGTTATTTGCACTATCTGGCCCCTTTATCAGATCAATATTCTTCAAACTCATTCATGGTGAGGGGTCGCCGTAGCAATTGATAAAAAAGCAACGGCGAACGTAGAAAATCACTATGCTGCTTTTGAAACAACTTTAAGCGTTAGCTGTGGTTTAAGCTTAGAAGAAATCTTGATGGTAACCTTATGTTCACCAACTTCTTTAACCGCTTTTGGAAAATCAACCTGCTTTTTGTTAATAGAAATTTCCTTTTCTTTGAGCAAGTCAACAATCTCATCAGCGCTTACAGAGCCATACAACTTACCGTCATCATGAGTTTTTTCTTTGATAACAAGTTGAATGTTTTTAATGCGTTCAGCAAGCATTGCAGCTTTGCTTGAAACTACTTCAGCTGTAACCTTTTCTTTGATTTGTCGAGCTTGAAAAAAAGCGATATTTTCTTCTGTTACACGAATTGCAAGCTTGCGTGGAAAAAGGAAATTTTGCGCATAGCCGTCAGAAACTGTAATAATCTGGCCGTTCATGCCAACTTTTTCAACATCTTTAAGCATGTATACTTTCATGGATATCCTTTCAGAAATGCTTATAAAAGCATCATAATAGACTTTTCAATACTCGCACGAGTATACCAAGAGTTTGCTCAAAATCCTAGGCGGTTTATACCGCATGTAGTACTTATTAATTCGTGCGAAATTGAGATTACCGGTAATCCAATCCAAGCACCTCGCAAGCACCCCCCCAGCAATAAGATTCGCTTGAATGAGGAGATAAACCAACTATCATTTACTAACCAGATAACACAGACCGATTTTTCATGCTGAAGATGACGCCTAAAGCAGCGCGTTGTATGCGAAAAAATAAATTCTGAACAGATTTGAGGAAGTAGATTAAAGTCATTTTCAAGAGATAAAGCCTTGTTATATCGAGCATTCTTCCCACATGAAAACATCTCATGATGCTTAGACAACAGGTTTGCCCCAATTTTTAGAGCTGACCATGCATAAGGGATATATTCGATGAAAGGGACTAGATGTTTTTTGACATAAATTTTTTTTATCCGACAATTTTTAATGAAAAAAGCGGCCTGATGGATCTTTTCTCCATGCTGATAATGCGCCCCAAGCAATACTTGTGTATTTTCTGAAATTGCAGCACCCCACAGCGTTACAAGCTCTGGATAGGTGTTCAATGAGAATGGAAAAAAGCTTTCAGCTCCACAATAAAGCCTCTTTTTGATTTGTTTTTTTTCGCCGTGCGCAAAGCTACTCATATCTGATAGCTGGTGATAAATCTGTTGGCCAAGCGAACTTGGATCTGCTAAATGTTTATTCTGCTGAGTTACCAATGGCTTGAGATACGCAATGGTGCAGCTGGTTGGCAAAGGTGCATAAAAATAATTTGGTCCTATAACCAATGAACTTATCAAGCAAACAGATTGGATAAACCATCGATACGCACATAATGGAATGAGCGGGTTAATTAACGGATATCCATCACCACTCGCCAAAATAAGCGCCCCACGCTCTCCAAGCCAGATAAAATAACTAATCGAAACAAAGAGATAGGTCATCATGCGGCCTATGTTACTTCGTATATACCAACCGATAAACATCATACTCCCAACCCAACAGGCACTGGTGAAAGCGAATGATGAACAGAGCAAGCAATAAACCGCTATTTTTAAGAAAAATGATCGCTCTGAAAAGGTATATAAAACCGACCACACCCAATAGAGCTGAGGGAAAAAAACTAAAATACCCCACCATAAACCAAGCAAAAAACCGCTACTTACCATTGTAGATCGCGATACATTTCGTATCGACAACAGGCTCCATACAAAAAGAACAACGGCTAAAAGCGCACCGAATCCAATTAAATCGGGCATAAAAAATGCGCCGTTAAACAATCCTGCCCAAAGTAAAGTAGTCAACCACAAAAGCATAGCCCTCTTTCTTTGCGTCTAACTGCTGTCGCGTCAGCAGACAGGAAATAGATCGCTTTACCCGCTCATGAGATGTAAGTAATTGCACACAAATTCTGATCTGCTGCTGCTCAAACTGTGGAAGTTTATCAATAATGAGACGAAAGTGTTTTGTTTCTTCATAACGCCCCCTTCCTTCCTGCTGCTTAAGCACAAGCGGCAAGGTAAGCGGCTGGGTCAAGCGATCCAGTTTTTCCCATATAACGTGATGATCTTTTTTAAACTGCTTAACCATCATGGCAAGCACTCCTTCAAGCTGCTGGACCTCTTCATAAAAGTGTTGTCGCTGAATCATTAACTCATGATGAATACTGACCGTATGCCAAAAATGAAACAAGAGCGTGCTGAGTGGCATCAAAAGCGTAAGCACTAATAATGTTGCAAAACCTGAGGACCTAACACACATCATATCACCTTATTTCTTACAAGAGATCGATCGCTCAGCTCCTGCTTCTTACCCTGCTGCACAACAAAATATGTCATGGTAATAGACTGCACTCGCTTTGTTTTCTCATCTATTTGACAGAATAAATCAATCGAATCAATGTGAGCTGGAAGATAGCTTATCGATTTTTTGCTCCAGCTTCCGGTTTTTTGATTGTAACTTCCTTGAACGCGAGCAAACCCCTTAGGTGTGACGTGATATCCAACCCAAGCCGCATGTTGGTGACCAACATCATCAATCCAGTATTTCTTAAAAATATTTTGCTCTGGAACATAGTCATGTAGCCACTCACTCGCTCCAAGGAGATCTCGTTGCACAACGTCACGCGCAAGCTGCAGATATAAGCTTGCATGCATGATCGATCGCATGCCAGCCATATCACGATAGAGTGACGATGCAAAACCAAATGCAAACAAACCAAGCAGGCTTGCGCAGCTTAGATACATCATACATTCAATCAGAGAAAATGCTTGGTCTAATCGTTTATATCTCATTGCACACCTTTCATGCACCGCATAGAGATGGAGGCCTGCCCACGTCGCAGTTCAACTTCGCACATCTCAAGCTTGAATGGCTCCAGTGGCAAAAGCGATCGCCCCTTCCAACGTTGACGCCATGCTTCATGGGCGGCCGCATCAAATATCAGCTGAGCTTCGTACTGATGAACCACCCTACTTGTTGGCAACGTGTGATTTTCTCCAGAAGTCATCACACTATTGATTAACTGAGATCGACACAATGTAGCCTGCTGTGTCTGAGTGATAGAATGGAGCAGAAGCCCCATACTCGTTATCGATAACACGGTTATGCCAAGCGTTATCACAAACTCGAGCAATAAAAAAGCTGGTGCTTTCTTGTAAAAATAATCTCTATTTGGTTTTTTAAACTCACTTAATGTTAAACATTTTTTAACATTTGACATATTTCAACCGTTTCACTTAAACTGAAGGTAGTACATCCAGGCCAAGCTTCTAGCTTGAGGAGATGTTTTATAAAAGCAAAGGATTTACATGAAAATGGCGCATAGCACCTTTAAAATTATCTGTTTTTCTTTAGTTGCGCTCGCCTCTTTTTGCTTCTCATTTTGGAGTGCAAAAACCTTTAGCTTTGAAGATCTTTTTCAAGGGGTAGACTTTGAGCAGCTAGCAAGAGATATTGAAAAAGCTGTTGCGGATGAAGAAGCAAAGAATGAGGATCGTGCTGGACGCCCTATACTGCCAAAAACTGGAGTAGAGCAGCCGGCATTTCCAACCACTCCACAAAGCTCTCAACAATTCCCAGAGCCGGTAAAAAAAGCAGGCGCCAATCTGCAAGACGAAGGAACCGATCTTAAAAAACTTTTTCTGGAACCTATTATTGCTACGCAAGAAAAGGGGAAACAGGCTTTAATCAAAATTTCTGATCAAAAACAAAAAGCATATAATCATTACATGGATCAGTTGGTTGAGCTTCTGGCATCAATTGAACAGATTATTGAAACCAGTCCAGAATACTCAGATCAATTCAAACTATTTTTTACTCATTACCAAGATGCACTTGATGAAATCACTGTTCAAAAAGATATCTTTGCATCAAAGAAGCTCTACCTTGCGGTACTTTATTCTGATAATCCAGCAACCAATGAACTTCGTAAAAGTATTATTGATACCGTCAATGAGCTCTCGAAAATCTACAAGCAAATAAAAATAAGTGAAGCTGATGAAATTAGATTAGCTGAGCAAGAACAAGCTGAATTGCTTAAACGAGCTCATAAAAAGCTCGATTTACCAGAACCGCGCAAAGTCATCGAACGAAAAAAACCAGGACGCCGCGGAGCTCCAACACCAAAGCCGTTAAAACCTTCAAAAATCGATTTTGATGCCGATAACGATGATGATGATGACACCCAAGAGGAGGCAACATGAAGCACCGCATCATTTTTGCGCTCTTACTCATCACCTATTCCACGCAGTGTTTTGCCTTCGCCAAAAAGCGATCAGCATCATTTGATATCGATAAACAAGGAAAGTCATTAGACAAAAAAGAGAATCAACGTTTTACAATAAAAGTTCCAACGCCACGCAATATTTCATCAATCGAACGACGTATTGCAAAAATTTTTTCAGACCATGTTATCCCTATAGCTCAGGGACTTGCCCAAATAGCGGGCGGTAAAGAAGTAGAAACGGCACGGGAAGCAAAAATTAAGCTTCGCGAACAAAAAGCCCAAACAGCACTACGCAGCCGTACCAATCCAGGCAGAAGCCGTCATGCATCAACTCCATCAAGTCGTGGTGGAGGATTTGGCGGCAGCAGCTGGGGCGGCGGTGGATATCGTCCACCGGCTCAAGGCGGATATAGCTGGGGAGGTGGCAGTGGCTATCGCCCAACAGTACCAAATTGGGGCCAGCAAGCAAGCCCTTCAGTAAATCAAAATTGGGGTCAAAGCCAATCAATACCATCATATCAATCTCCTGGCTCTTCATTAGGCTCTGGACTTACAACGACTAAAGCTACACCGTTCGAAGATAATGAAACCTCCAAACCGGTTAAGAAGAGAAAATCATCTTCAAATAGTAAAAACAAAAAGCTTCTACAAAAAAGGAATAGCGCTATCGCCGCCTATAAAGACAGCATTAGAGGAATGGAAGAAATAATTGAAAAAGCAACCGATACCCAAGCAGCTCTTGATGATATGCAAGATTTCTATAAAAGTCGCCTTGATGTCATAAATAAACTTACGGAAAAATTTAAAACCCAAGAAAAAGCATTTAAAAAACTCAGCGAAGCCGATAAAAAAACGTTTACTCGTGAATATTCAAACAATGCGCAAGCAATTGCTCTGAAATTTATTCCTCATTTACTTGGTATAATTCTCTATCCAACAACAAACCCAAGCCTTGAAGTAAAACAAGAAGAAGCTCGAATTTATATTTTAAAAAACCTTTCTGCACTTGTTGGGGTCGACATACTCAAAAAAAATCTCATTCAACAAGATAAAGATATTGAAAAGTATTATAAAGAACTTAATGATGTCACAATTACAACAGCAACCACTGCAAAAACAGTTGGTCCTATTATCGACCCTGAGCGAACACTATTAATTCAGTTACAAAATAGACTCGAAATAATTGCTAATAACTTTAAAGCAATCGCAGATGACTCGAATAATCAGCTCGTAGAGCCAACTGAAGTTAATGCGCTTTACAAGAAGATAGACGCACTTCTGCAATAAACGACTACGAGAAAAAAGGAGGAGCTCATGAAAATGAGTGCACTAAAAATCACGCTTATTGTGCTTGTCTGCTTGGCAACAATGCACCTACAGGCAGACCTTGCCGGTGATGCTGCTCGTGCGTCTGCAGCAACAGTAGCAGCCCAATATGCATATGACAATGTTAAAAAAATGTTTGTCGAAATCCAACTCAAACGCAACCCCCTTTCTCAACTAGAACGCGCAACAGACGCTGGGGTCCTCAGTGACCATCAACAATTAAAAAAGAAAACAACCAGTATCCAGCAAAAAGTTATAAATATGCAGCAGCTTCTCAAAAGCACCCAATCCAAGGCAGATCAACTGATCAAAAAAACAAATCTACAGCTCCAAGACTTACAACCGCTGCTGGCCGTTTTACAACAAGCAAATCTCACTCAAGAGATTGCAACCGTACAGGCCGCTGTAGCAAAGCTGCAGATAACCATTAATGATGTCTCTAGCTTGCTTAAAAATCAGCAAGCTGCTTTGGCTAATCTTGAAAAAGCAGCTGCAGCGTTTGGGCCATAAATAAGGAGCGTAATCATGAAAAAATTATTAACTATTTTATTTATAACATCGCTTGCCGCTGGATTTATAATCCATGCCCGGAGCATCCTTCTTGCCAGCGTTCCAACACCGCTCCTTGTTCATCCTCAACAAAATTCAAATTTAACCGACACTCAAGCTCAACAAGCTTTTGCAGCTCAAGTCCGTGATGCCAAAAATAAACTTGCGCCTATCATGCGACAGGTTCAATTTGCAAGCTCAGACCTTAGTGCCATCAAGAAAGCCCTCGAGCAAAGCAAACGCCAAGTTGATCAAATGAATCGAAGTGTTGAAGAGGTTAATCTGGAACAAGAAAAATTCCGTGGAAAGTTTTCTACGTATCGTCAACAGCTTGCAAATGTTCAAAGAATCTTTAAAGAATTGCGTGAAAAATGTCTGAACGTAACCTCTGAGGCACGCCAACGCGCAGCAGAAGCTCAGCGTCTTGCCCGCAGCACCACGGAAATCGAGAGGTCAGCAGGTCTTGCACATCAACAAGAAGCTTGGATCAAAAACTGCGAATCACTTTTAACCGCTATGCAGAACCAGCTTAACAAAATTGAAGTCATTACAGCTGGCCTTGGCAAGTAGCACCTCAAAACCCTCAAACAAAATACTTCGGAAACTTAAAATCAATTAAGCAACTTCGCTCAACTCTTGAATTCAACCAATCAAATTTGCTATTATTAATTTATCACTTTTATTAAACATACTATTTAAGAATATTTAAAAATTATAAAAAACTGGTGGGGAGTCGTGATGAAGAAATGGTTTGATTTTAATAATAACAACGCGTTTATAACAATTGTCATTCTTAAAGTTGTTTTCGTAAGCTCATTAATTTGTTTGATGCTTAGCCTGGTACGCAGCTTTAAGATCTAAAATTCAATGTCATTAACTCGTCCGCCATTAAGCAGACCATCATTAAAAATAGATTCTTGGAAGGGATTGCCATGCATCGATGTGCTCAAAGAATACGCTTTTTTCTTCTATTACTTTTTATCAAAAGTATCGCTCTTTCTGCACTCATGGTCGGCACACAAAAATACATACCTCATGATGCTGCAATCAAAGATTTTAATATGTATCTCAGAGCTAAAGTTACCCGCCATAACTTGCAGCTGTCTGACTATGAACTCAATAAAATTGCTGCAACAGGACGAGTCCTCATTACTGCACATGGCAAACAATTAACACCCAAGCAATTAAGCAACATCAAGCGTGACCTTAGAAACTACCTTAAAGCACGGTTTACTGAAAAATATAAATCTGCCGCTCAACCACTCAACATGAGCTTTCGACTTGCTAAACGGGCCATAAAAGCAACACTGTACGACTATCTTGCCAATCGCATGACTATTACTCACAAAGATTATCAAGATGCGATGTGGCACACCGTTCGAGGGTTTATCATGCATCAGCTCTATCAAAAATCATACTTTGATGCTGTAACTGGATCGCTTGCTGTCGATTACAAGGACATAAAGAGTATCACTACTGGTACACAAAAGCTCTTAGCCAGCTACAAGCAACAACTACCAGCCGAAGCTCATCATAAAAAGGCATCACCTAAAGCTCATCGCTCTCAATCCAAAAAAATACCTACGCACCGTAGAAAACATCTTATTTCGGCAAAAAAAGCTCACGCCTTTGCTCAAAAGATTATTCGCTCTCAAGGGGTTCCATCGGAGCAACGCGAACAAGTGCTGCATGATGTCTTAAAAAAAATTGATGCGCGCTTGATTAATGGAAAAATCGACCATTACGATATGAAAAAATGTGCACATGATGAAATTCAAAAGCATAAAAAGCAGCTTTTTAAACTTGCATGCAACCTATGCCATAAGCGAACAGAAGCTCCCAATAGAAAACTCTATGCGTGCAAGCATGCATATCATAAAACCTGCTTGTACAAAAAGTTTGGTACTGTTGAATTTGTCAAGAGATTCGGGTCATCTAAGCAATGCCCGGTCTGCGCAAAGAAATAACTTAGTTAAAGCTTGGGGCATGTGATGGCATTTAACAAAACCACGTTGGCACTAATTCTCTTTTTGACGATGGGTATGCATGCGGTACGTGCAGTTAATCGAGGTCTGGTAAACCAGGGCAATAGCTGCTACATGAATGCGGCAACACAATGTTTAACACATGTTCAGCCGTTTATTGAATATCTCAAAGCAAACGAAGCTCAATTTAGAAGCAATGAGCAAATCAAAGAATTTATTATTCTCTTGAACAATATCAGAGATACAGCGAAAGCAAAAGATCCCAGAGAAATTACAGCATTCAATCCTAAAAAATTTTACAATCAAAGCTTTGTCGGGCCAAAATATTCTCAGCAAGACTCATCTGAGTTTTTCATCCCACTTCTTGATAAAATTAATGATCTGGATAAACAGCCATCAATTGTTCAACAAACCTTTGGCTTCAAACAGATCTCAAGACTCATTTGCCCATCATGCAACTTTGTAAAAGATAACGTAGAAGAAATCTTAGATCTTGAAACATTTCAAGTAAAATCACTTAAAAATTCGCTTGAACTCCCTTTGGCATTTGAAGAAAATCTTGAGCTCAATCAGCTACTCAAAAATTATTTCGCACAAGAGCGACTTGATGATGACAATCGGTGGCAATGCTCACGTTGCAATAAATATGTCAACGCAACAAAGCAACTCTTGCTTGGAAACGCACCAGATTTTTTAATCATAACGCTTAAACGATTTCCAGGACCAGGATTAAAAGATGGAAGGCCAGTTTCTTTCCCACTTCATAACCTTAACCTAAAAGCATTTATTGCTGATCAACAAGATACTTTTTATGAACTGATTGGTATTGATATACATCACGGCGGTACTGGTGGAGGACACTATCTTGCTTATTGCAAAGATTTTGAAGATAAGCAATGGTACCAATTCAATGATGACAGCGTTTCATTCGCTCATAATATTATTAATAACATTGCACATCAAACAGCAGACCCTGGCGGACCGTATATTCTTTTTTACAAGCGTCAAGCAATTATTCCCATTAACCCAGAACCAATAGCTCCAAAACCCAAACCAAAAACAACAGAAATAACCGCTGAAGAGCTGGACGGATTAGCACAACAGCTTTTAACGCTGGAGGCAACATCTGATGTAAAAGCGGCACTCCTTATGAGTCTATTTGATAAATATGAAAATGCCTTCTTTGCTAAAACTAAAAAAGGCGAAACCCCTATACATCTTTTTATCGATTACTTAACGTACTTATTCAATAATAAGTCAGAAATAGAGATTTCAGACCCTACATTTATCAAAACCTGTAAACTCGATGCGCATGAATGTAAAGAAGAATTAAATCCAGAAACTTACTTTAAGTATTTTGAGTTTTTAGTAGAAAACTTTGATATCAATGCTCAACTTCCTGTCTCTCAAGAGACGATTATGCATAGACTATTAGAAAATAAAGACCTTCAGGACGATATTGATGCAAATGCAAAGCTTGATGAAAATCATAAGTTCTTGAACTTTCTAACCATTTTGCTCAATCGAAAACCAAATTATAATTTGGTAAACAAAGATGGCAAGACACCGTTCTATTTAGTAATTGAGAACCTGACAAGTGAAACTACAACACTTGCCTACCAACTAATAGACGCCTACAGAGTCCACATTGATGTACCAAGCTACAATAAACAAAATGTTCTTCATCTTTTAATGCGTCAAGGTGGAGACAATAGAAAATTTGCCGTCAACATTTTGCAATATATTATTGATAATATATCAATCGAAAATTTCAGTAATCACACTCCTCACCCAAAAAAAGGACTTTGCTATTTAATTAAAACACAGGACGATTATGGCAAAACACCACTCCATTATGCACTTGAAAAAAATAACATTGATGGGGCAAAAATTCTGCTGAATCTCCTTTTTGAACATAAATTAGGGAACAGCGCTCTTTTCAAGCTAATAAGCAACACCTACAGCGGCACTCCAGGTAAATCTATTCAAGAGCTCATAGAAGCCAATGGATTAACCGATTTTGTCGAACAATTAAAAAAAGCAAACCCTGATCAAGAAGAGCCTCTGAATGAAAAAGACATCAGTAAAATGCTTGTTTCAACCTTTCAAGCGCTCAGTAATAATGACAAAATAAAAGAGGCAATTGTACAATCAATCGGAAGATTTAAGACGTTGAAAAATGATATTTTATTTGAAATCAAAGATAAAAGTCCTCAACCAAGTCAAGACGAATTACTTAACTTGGTTAAAGAAAAAATTTTAAGCATCATCTTGAAATCACCGCTGGAACAAAAATTAAACTCGCTTACAACGAATCTCAAAGCACTTCAGGCAAAACTGGCAACGCTCAAAGAAAGCTTGAATAAGCTTAAACAAAAACTTGGCCCATAAAACGAGCCCTGCATAGCTAAAAAAATAGAATATATAACAAGTATTATTGGAAATTCCAACATTCAATGTTATGATTTTCATATATCACCTGTTATTTCCTCAAAAAAGGGGTTTTTATGTTACACCGTCATATCAAATCAAAAATACTAGAGGCGCTCGACTTTATGCCAGTTTTGCTCCTGCGTGGAGCGCGCCAAACGGGAAAAACTACGCTCGCAAAATCCATAGCCCTTGAAAAGGGATACACCTATATTACTTTTGACCACCTTCCTGTGCTCATGGCAGCAAAAAGTGACCCTGTAAATTTTATTGCTCAATTGAAAAAACCGGTTATTTTAGATGAAATACAAAGAGTCCCAGAGCTTTTCCTCCCTATTAAAAGCGATGTTGATGAAAATAGAATACCTGGTAGGTACTTTTTGACTGGCTCTGCAGATCCACTGCTTATCCCCAAACTTGGAGATTCTCTTGCTGGAAGAATGCGCTTATTAAATTTATGGCCTCTCTCACAAGGAGAAATCTTAGGAAAACAGGAAAAATTTGTTGCTTCGCTATTCAATGAGACACAAACTCGAACAGGTAACATGAGTCCTTGCTCAAAGCAAGATATATTACAACGAGCTTTTATAGGTGGCTACCCAACATCACTCAATGCAAACTCTGAAACTCAAAGACACGAATGGTTCAATGATTATATCTCGCTCGTCCTTCAAAAGGATATCCTAGAGCTCTCAAAAATTGAAGATATAATGCAAGTGCCCCATTTACTCATGCTCTTAGCCTCGCGCGTAGGTGCACTTCTCAATACCGAAGAGCTTGCCCGCTCAATCAAACTTTCTTCGGTAACATTGCATCGGTATTTCGATTTACTCAGAACATTATTTCTTGTACATCTCTTGCCTGCATGGAGTGGACACCTTGGTAAACGATTAATAAAGTCACCAAAAATTTACTTAACTGACACTGCTTTGCAACTTTTTATGCTGAATATGGACCTTGACCGGCTCCTCAAAGACTTGCCTCTTGCGGGAAACGTCATTGAAAACTTTGTTGTACTAGAACTGCTTAAGCAAATTTCTTGGGGTAATCAGAATATTCATATGTTTCATTACCGTGATTACAGCAACACTGAAGTTGATGTAATATTAGAAGGCCCTGGGGGTGATTTGGTAGCTATTGAAATCAAAAGCAGTGAAAGTATATCGGCTGATGATTTTAAAGGACTCAAAAAAGTTCAAGCTGAACTGGGCGAAAAATTTGTACAAGGAATTTTGCTCTACGCCGGACCAATGCACCTTTCCTTTGGCAAAAACCTGCGGGCAGTTCCTATCAGCGCTTTATGGCTTGATTAATTCTCGATTAAAAAGGCCCGATGTATATAATCACACACATCGGGCCTCATCTTATTTCAAAACTAATTCACAGCGTTTGCAGAGCTGCTTGTCATGCGTACTGATTGACCACTGCCAACAGCGTGGACATTTAACGCCATCAGCATGTTCAACCTTGAGCGATAACCAGCTCAGGTCGGTAGGCTGACAACCGTCAACTACTTTAACAAACTCAACGTGCGAAACAATCAACCAATCTTTGAAAAATTTACTTACATCTTCAAGCGATTTATGTATTTGCACAAATTCATTAAACAGATCTCGAACACCCTCTTGCTGAGTAACATGCAACGTTACCTTTGCTTCAAGAGAATGTTTTACCACACCCTGCTCTCGTAATGGCTCAATTGCTTTAAGCACTGCAGCACGCAACTCATGCAGCATAATCCAGAAGCCTTGCAATGAAACTTCTTGTTCAGCTGCAGGTAGCCCCAATGGTGTTGATCCTGATTTTTGTTGTAATTGCAGAAGCTCGTGCCAAACATTAATGCTAGGAGCAAAATCGGTCAAATGAATCGAAGACTGATCAAGCCCGACATAGTCGGCAATCTCTTCTGCAGTAAACGACATAACTGGAGCAAGCAAGCGAATGAGCACTTGAGTTATGTGATACATCACCGTTTGCGCTGAACGTCGAGATGGACCATAAGACTTTTCGCAATACAAGCGATCTTTTAAAACATCCAAGTAAACAGCGCTTAAATCGTTAGCGCAATAATTATTGATGAGCTGAACAATGCTTGAAAAATAATATTGCGCATACGCATCTTGTACTTTTGCATTCAACTCATGCAGCTGCGCAAGCGCAAACTGATCAAGGCTCAGAAGATCTTTGATGTGTACCAAATCTTTTGCTGCATCAAAATCGTATAAATTTGAAATCAAGAAACGGCATGTGTTACGAATTTTTCTGTACACTTCCGCCATATTTTTAAGCACTTTTTCAGAAATAACAATATCGTCCTGATAATCGGCACTTGCTACCCAAAGACGCAAAATATCGCGGCTGTATTGCTTGATGACTTCGTCGGGAGCAACAACGTTGCCAACCGACTTCGACATTTTGTGCTTATTTTCATCAACGACAAAACCATGCGTTAACAATGCCTTGTAAGGAGCTTTACCTTCAATGGCCATTGCGCATAACAAAGAGCTTTGAAACCAACCGCGATGCTGATCGGAACCTTCAAGATACAGATCGGCTGGGAAGCCCAATATCTCAGCATCTTGCGCAAGCACCGCATAACTACTTGCGCCGGAATCAAACCAGACATCAAGAATATCTTCTTCTTTAACAAAGGTCGTGACATCATTATTTCCACAATTTTTACAAGAAAAATCTGGCTTAATGAGCCCTTCTTCAAGAAGATCGGTTATAGTAACCCAATCCCAATATTCAACACCATTGAGCGCAACATGGTCCGCTACTTTGCTGATAAACTCCGCATCAAGGTATGCCCAATTGCAGGTTCCACATAGCAGCGCTGGAATTGGTACGCCCCACTGACGTTGTCGAGAGATGCACCACTCAGTTCTATTGCCAACAAATGACTGCAGGCGCTGCTTACCCCATGCCGGAATAAATTCAATATACTCAAGCTCTTTAAGCGCTTTGGAAACAAGATCATTTTTTTGCAGGTCGCAAAACCATTGATCCGTTGCTCTGAATATAAGCCCATTGTGGCAACGCCAGCAATGTGGATATGAGTGAGTCAGCGATGCTTTGTGCAACAAACGTCCTTTTTGTGCCAATACTTTAAGTACCCAAAATTGTCCATCTGCAACCGGCATTCCTTCAAGTTCGGTAGGAGCAATACCAAATGTATATTTACCGTCATCTGAAACAGGAGAAAAAATTTCTAAGTTATTTTTAATACCAAGCAAATAGTCATCCGGTCCACAACCTGGAGCACAATGCAATACCGCTGTTCCTTCATTAGCCAAAATTGACTCATCCATAAGAACTGGAACGGTAAGATCATCAATTAATGGATGCATCACACGCTTATTCTGAAAAACAACCGCATCAAATTCTGATATGACCTGTTTTTCAATCTTGAGCATTGAACAAATTTTATCTGCTAGCTGCGCAGCGACAATAAATGCACGATGTGACGCTGGCTCTTTGAGTACCACATATTCGGTTGTTGGATTAATCACCAATGCGCGGTTGAGTGGTAATGTCCATGGTGTTGTTGTCCAAACCAAAAAGTTAATTTCTAAGTCATGATGTTTTTCAAACGCGAACGGAAAGGTCATACGCGCAAGATCATCTGGTACCGGAAAGAGTACATAGCTTGACGGATCTTTACGATCTTTATATTCAATTTCTGCCGTTGCTAATACCGTTTTACATGAAGCACACCACGGCACTGTTTTGCCTTTACGTTCGATATAGTCATGCTTCACAAACGTTGCAAGTGCACGCAAAATGGAAGCTTCATAGGTTGGATCCATGGTTGCATAGCGTGTTTTTTGATCTGAAAGCACGCCTAAGTTTTCAAATTCTTCCTTTTGCGTTGCAATCCAGCCGGCTGCATAGTCACGACAGGCCTGCTTAACCATCCCTTTGTGAAGTGCATTTTCTTGAGCTTGTGTTTCAAGCTCTTTCATCACTTTGAGCTCAATGGGCAAACCATGACAATCCCAACCAAGCACAAACGGGACATATTTACCCGCCATACGTTGAGATTTGCACACAATGTCTTTTAATATTTTATTGAGCGCATGCCCCATGTGCAAGTGACCATTGGCATACGGTGGGCCATCATGCAAAACGAATTTCGCTTTGCCCTTGTTTTTTTCCATCGCCTTTTGGGCAATATCGGCCTCTTTCCAGCGCTTTAAAAGCGCTGGCTCTTTTTCATGCGCATTGGCACGAATAGAAAATTCGGTCTGAGGTAAATTTAATGTACTTTGATAGGGATTTTTTTGTTCTTTTTCGTTCATGTTCTGTTCCTGGTTAACAAAAGCAAAATATTTAATGCTAGTTTAGCGTACCCACTGATTTACACCAGAGCAAGCATACATTTTAGCAGCTGTTCGTTATAAACGAGATAATTCTGTAGCCATTTCTTGCACAAACTGCAAACCCTGAGAAATCTTCTCTTGATCACCAAAGACAACTGCCTTCATCCGTACTCCACCACGGACATCGCCAAAAAGGGCTTGATCCATTGGCATACACAGATGATCAACTTCCAGAGCTTTCTGGGCAAATAAGTCACCCGCTTGAGCACGTTCAAGCAATTCAATTGCATGTGGACTCACCGGAGAGTTTGATGAATTACACACAATCAAACGCTCTGCTGCAGATTTCGGGACAAGAATTTGAAGTAAAACACCAACCTGCATTGCACACAACGCTTCAATTTTTTCCTGATAATCTGTAAATCTATCAGCTATCCCATATTCTTCAAAAACTTTTTTCATCTCTGAAACTTGAGAAAGCGCTGCAGGCTTTCCACCATTTGCTTCATACAACCAAGGAAAGACAACGCGCCCTAGAGAATTATCGATAGGGCATGGTGTGATAAAGCGCAGAGAATTACGCGTCATACTACCTACATTTGCCATAATAGCTGTATTAACCGCAAGAAATTCTGGATCATTAAAACTTGCCGCAGGCATATTATATTTAAATGATCCTAGCCCAGGATTCATTTGATTCAAGGTCACTTGCAAAGATTTTTCACATGCCTGATGCCAGCTATTTTGAGCATAACGGTAAGGATCTTGAATATCGCTGGCTTTTTCCATAAGTCCTTGGCTTCTCAATTGTAAAAGCAACTCATCGCCATCTGAACTATTATTTTGAAAATGCTGAGCCATCAACGTTCTCAATACCATAGGAAATAGGCGGTCAGTTCCATGATACAAAGGATAGTGAGTTTCAGCCCGTTCCTCTTCTTCGTACGTCAAAAATAGGAGCGCCTGCGTAAGCTGCTTGTGAAGCTTTTTACATGGATTACTCCACACATCTGAAAAATAGGTTTCAAGTAATTCATGAATCATCACTTCATAACGCTCATGATCCTCTGCAAAAAAACTTCGCTCAGGAAATGTTTTTTTATACAGCTCTTGAACGTGATGACGCGTTGGTGAAGCGCTGTGCTCAAGATGATCTCTGTCATCTTTTTCAAAAGCCGAAAAAGGTCTAACAGAAAATTCTCTATTATCAAGCAGCCCTAGAGCTTTGTTGCCATTCTGACGGTTATACTGATAATGGCTTGCCAAGCTTGCGGCAACAAGACCTGTAGGAATCAATGCCCTACGAGACCACATTGCCTGAGCTGGTTGAAATAAAAGCGCAAATAAAAGACAAAAAACAGTTAGTGCATTATTAAACTTCATAATAATCCTCTGAATACATACAAAATAAACATAATGATTCCCAGCGTTGCAGACATCTACAACAGGGCTTAAATACTCATGCGATCGAAAAAAATGATTGATTAAAAATTAATAGATTTATTGTGCTTGGCGCACAATAATACGAGAGATTACCAACAAAATTGGCAGAGAAATGCTCTTTAATGATAAAGAGACTTGCGATAATAAAAGCTTCATTTGAGCGCTGAATTCCACTTTTTGTGGAAAATGCCTCATCAATGTGCTCATGATTAATCTTTCTCAAAAACAAACTGACTCACAGTAACAATAACTACAAATACCAGAATATCAAAAACAATTCAGTTTGCAAATGGGGATACAACGCTCAAGCCATTTGCAAACGATATTGAACTTTAATGATCTAAACAACTATACCTTCAAACTGATTCAAGAATTCAGCGTGATTGATAGAAAGAACGAGAAGCGTTGCACTATCCCAAAAACCGAGGGTTTCACTACCAGCTTTCACTGAGGCGCTGAATGCCTGTACCGATTCTATAAGCGCACTTATCTCATGTTCTGAAATAGATTGCACATCATTCATGGCTTTCTGAGCAATTTCTGCTGCTCCAGGAATTTTTTCCAAAACTGATACAGGGATTCCCTGTATTATCTCTTTGAGTTCTGCAACAGGTGTTGATTCTAAGATAGATTTAATGTGTGCTGCTGTTGTAGTAACTAATGATGAAATTGTTGCGGATATCGTTGGAGTAGGGGTCGCTGATGGTGTTGCCCAAAGAGAGGATGTCACTGATGAAATCGATTCTTGATTCGCAAAGTAATTGAACCAACCGGTTGTATCAAAATATTCAAGCCACTCTGCAGGAATATCTACAAAAGGAATATCTCCTTGCACCACACTATACGCTACAAAAGCTGCAACTGGAATGATAACTGCTGTTTTAGGACTGAATATAAAGTTTTTTATTTTCTTACATGTGCTTACTTTTTTCTGTTCACAATTTCCAACAGCTTGAGCCCCAGATATATTTACTGCAAGTAGAATTACTAGAACAAATGAACTGATATTCTTTTTTGTGATCACAAGATACTCCATAACAATTAATACTTAGAACCCAATACAATCTCATCTATCAGCCTACCAAACCAGTAGCCATTTGCAATAGGGAATACCGGTTCAGTCGCATTAAAAAAGACCTATTTAATGCACCTAGTAAATTTATGATTGCAGCCGCTCAAGGGCATCATCCAGAAAGCGATGCGAAATGCCCTGCGACCGTAAAACATGCAATGCTACGTGCTGATTTGAGATTCCCGGCTCAAGGCTATAGGGATACTCAACACGTCCATCTGGATGAAAATTGATCGAAATTTTGTGGTTGCTAAAATCACTCGATTCATCGGCAAGGGAGTTCAACAGCGGAAAGTGCGTTGCAACCAGAGAAATCACATAAGGCGATTGGCCAATACCTTTTACAACACTGTAGGCAGCAGCTTCCCCTTCTTCTGGAGATGTTCCACTAAAAAGCTCATCAAATGCGGTAAATACAAATTCACCTTCCTTTGCAGCTTCAATCTTATCAAGCAGCTGCCCCGCACGAATTGCAGATGCTCTGAACAATGAATCACCCGAGGCGGTGTCATCAGCAATCGTCAAATAGGTTGCAATAGTTACAAATGGTGTCGTCATAAATTTTTGTGCAGGAACAATTCCTATAGTCTGCGCCATAAGCAATGCGAGCGAGACCTCTTTAAGAATAGTAGATTTACCACCTTCATTGGGTCCGGTAATGATCATTGTACGAGCTTGCCTCTGTGCACCCAAGGCATAATCGTGCGCTACAACATGTGCTGGATCAATAAAAGGATGCCAGACTTTTTCAGCCTGAATACACGGTGTTGCATTATCACAAAATTGTGCAAAGGTAAATTTTACCGGTTGGCTGGCAGATTCTTTAATCAAGCGAGCACAGCTCATGTAAGCATCAAGCTTTGCTCCTGCAACAAACGCCTGTATAAAACTTTCTTTCAAAGTATCAAAAAGTTTAAATGCTCGTAACGCTGTGCCCTGTAGCGAGATAATTGATGCTTCTCCTTGAAGTGTATCTGAAGAAAAAAGCGCAAAAAGCGCAGCAACCTCGCCCGATTCTTGCTCAACCATTTTTTTGAGTTGAAAAAGTGGTTTAAAATCTTCATGCGTTGCAAGCTCTAAATGTCGCTCAAGCTGTTTTGTCATCTCAAGCATCGCATTCATAAGTTGAGCAATACGGATAGTAATGGTTTGCAACATCACTTCAAGCACTGTGCAAGCCTGTTCCCACTTAATGCTTTCATAACACATACCTGCACACAAGGCTGATCCCCCAAGCGCAAGTGCACCACGTAAAAGTGGATAAGCCAAGAATGGCCACAAAAATCTCACCACATAACCTGCATCATTTTTATACTCTTGAGCTTTTTGCTCAAGCCAATTATTGTGAGAAAAGGAAAGTTCTGAAAGACCATATGCACACAAAGCGAGCGTAGCAATACCTGATGATGCGGCTCCATAGCTGCGTATAACATGTTGAAAAATACTTCGTATCTGAAGCGCCAAAGCGCTTGAATTACCCGGGGATAAGATATTGCTAAAATAACAATACTTGCTCGCATTCTTAAGCACATTCTGGTTAAATAATGAAAAGACAAGCGGTTCAGCTTGAGAAATTTTCTGTAACGATTGAGTAAGGTTTTCGAATAATGCTTCATCTTCAAGCAGTTGATGAACAACAGCTTGTCGTTGTGTAATAACCTGAGTATCCGCTGTTGGATGCGCAAGCAGAGCATATAATGTTGTCTTTCCAAGCTCAGTTGTTGTGCGATCAAGCTTTGCGGCAACATAGGACGATTTTTTACTACGACCAGCAAACAGATCCAAATCATTCCACAATGTTGTGTCATTCATGATACAACCACTCGTGCCAATCCAATCAATTGTTTTTAAAATCTTAAAGGCATTTACACGTTTGAATCGGGGATGAGGATTTTCTAAACAATGCAAATATTTCTTCAGGAAGATTGCAAAGTCTTCTTCATCCCACCATTCACCATCATCCCACGGCGTTGATTGAATATTTAAATCGGCAAGCTCTTGAATAAGTGATAGCGTTTCATTAATAGGCTCATTAATAGGCTCTTGAGCTTGCACGCCAGTGCATTGAACAGCTAATAAAGCCATAAATACTACTATTTTCTTCATTAGTTATCTCTGATTATCACGGTGAAACTTTGTATAAAATAGCCATTTTTGCAGCAGAGCTTATCATGCTGATTCCTTAAATACAAACCAAAACGGCTTAATTAAGCGTTTTTTCCCTCTTTTTTGACGCAATAGAGGTTAATTTGACAGGTTGAAATTTTTAATTTATAAATGAGTAATAACTATTACTAATTCGTATTAATTACTTGTAGCATCTTATTTTTTGCTCAATGGAGGGCTATTTTGTGGGCTTTTTAAGAACTTTTATACCACAATAAAATTTGATGTAACTTTTTTTATAAAACACTAAAATAAAACCCAAATAAAAAACCCTTATTTGAAAGAGATAATAATGAATAGTGTACAAAAAATTATGACTGCTACTTTGTTCAGTTTGACATTGCTGGGCCAACTATGCGCTACAACTTACTCAAATCAAGAAGTAGAATTGTTTTTAGACGATATGCCCAATTTCGAGAACTTACTCAAAAACAAAACCGTACAGTCTCACGCAGAAACAGAAGATGGAAGAAGCTTGTTAATTGCTGCCATCGAAGCAGGTAATTTAGAAGCAGTTAAACTTTTAATTAAATACAATGCCAATCCTAATCAAGGAACCGATGCGGCTGGGCAACCGCCTTTGCATTGCGCTATCTGGAATTTTCAAATTAATATAGTAGATTTTTTACTCAAATACATAAGCAATATTCACCAGCAAGATGATGATGGCGTACTCCCTTTATCAACAGCAGCACAAGGCGGACGACTTATCAATGATATTGATGACAGAACTATTACAGAGCAAGATTTACAACACTATATCCCCATCTGCAAATCAATAATCACTCTTCTAATAAAGAATGGGGCTAACATTAATGCCAAAAATAAAGCTGGCGATACAGCGCTTCACTGTGCTGTTTGCTGGGGACTTTCAGAACTTGTACAAACGCTCCTTGAACTTGGCGCGGACAAAAGTATTACCGATCAAAAAGGACGAACTCCTCTTGCATGTGCAATTGATCATGAATACGAAAAAATAATAAAAATTTTGAGCTAAAAATTAGTTAGTGGAGGTTATACAATATGAATCGTTTTTTTAAAAAAATACTGTGCGGGGTTGCAGTTTTTCTATCATGCAACGCACCTCTCAGCTTGCTGTCAACACCCAATATTGACGACTTGCGCGGCTTTGAAACAATTACTCAAATACCTGATTACTTAAACCCACTAGCCGGTATGGCACTTTTGCAGGTAATTCCCGCATATATCACAACCCTGGACAACCAGCATACTCCTGAAACAAAGCGACTACTTGATAAACTATTTAATTGTCCCAACCCTGAACTTACCACAAAGCATATACTTCCTAGAAGTGGTGAATTTCAAATTGCCCGCTTTATCACTCCAAAAATTGCTGGTAGAATACTTGCTCTCATCGATTTTTATCGTGCAAATATGCAAAAAAATGCTAGAAATAAAAACCAGATAAGACCAGAACTCGCAGATAAGCTCAGACAGACTATTGCTTGCGATAAGCTACCAGCAGAAACTATTTTTTTAAAATTAAACAGAAATTTTGTTAATGCATTTATGAAAGCACTAGACGAATGCTCTTATTTTAGCTCTGATTCTCAAAATGCACCACTCATTACAAACTTTGCACCACAAGCGCTTCTTGCATTTATCTGCCTTAAAGCTAGCGATAGAAGTTCACTTACAGATTATTGCGTTGCTTATCAAGAAGAAAAAAATAGATTAGAAAATAAAGAGACAATAATTGAATATCCAGCTATTACTTCAGCTCCCTCTAAAAAGCAAAACATTTTTGTTTCTTGGAACCCTAAAAAAGCAACTTCTATCACAGTCAATTTCCGTGAATCGCTGATAGCATTTCTCAAAAGTACATTTCAAGAAGTAGCTCCGATGATAGAAATTCCCGACGTAACAACACGGGGAACAAGCTACCCCGTTTGCATCGAAACGCTTCTTCACTGTTTAGTCCAGTTCACGCTTAATAGCCAAACTTTTAAAGGGCAAGCAAATAAACTTTCTAATTTTTTTACTTTTTCAGCAAAAGACAATTTAGAACAACATATCATAGATTTCAGCCAACTGATCAACAATCTAGCCGGCGTTGTTTATGAACAGATAGTAACTGAACAGAAGGTTATCGATCGAACTTCAAAACAATTTAATGTAGAAGCCGAAATTACGGGATTTGTTCATTTAGACTGCCCATTAAGTGAAGACGTTATTAGAAACTTTTTTGCCAACCGACCAGATCTTAAATTTATTAAACAACAAGATAATATTATTTTCATAAGTTTGGGTGATAAAGTTTTAGGCATTTATAACGCTGAAGAAGCTTACGGCGTAGCAATTCAAGCCCTCTTGAGCAACGTTATCATATGTCTTGTCAAACTATTCGAAATCAATTTTGAACTTAATCTATCTCAACTTATTGGTAATACTTGCTATGAACAAGAGACATTCAGCACTCTAGCTCAATTTCTTGGCTGGGATTATCGTTTTTTTAGCAAACCAAATCCCTCAGAGCCGTGGAGCATTTCACTCAGCAACAATAAAGGATGGATTATCGCCCACATTACCAGCTGCCATGGATTTTGCATCCAGCCAACAGTCAAAAATAGGTTGCGAGGTAAAGCCAATACCTATGCGTTAGATTCGCTTAGATCATACTATTCACCAGGCAATGCACAAAACTCTGACAAGTTACTCATAATTTTAAATTCTCTTGCACCCTGGGATCTTTCGCGCTTAATTACTACCCCAACGAGCGCTTGGAATAGTTCTCAAAAAGGTGGGCCACTTGCTCAAAATGGCTCAGAGCTGCCCGAAGCTCTTGCTCGTCACCTTTACCTTGGACAAGAAGTTAATGATGCCAACTGTATGGACTCGATTATCGATATTTTGGGTCACCATAATGGCAGCCGGCTAACTGATGTTATGAACTTCTTGATTTTACAACTTAAAAGCTCTCTTCTACGACTTAAGAACTCTCTATCGTCCAATGGAAAAGATAAGCTACAATCAGCAATTAATGCATCTTCATGGATTAAAGAGCATCAAGAATTAGATGCGAAATTAGCCGAGCTTTTAGTTTAATAATTACGTTTTAACAGAAAATTGATCTTGAAAGCAGGGATTTGATGATCCCTGCTTTTCTTTATTCTTAAGCTTGTTTTTATAATATTGACAATTGTAAAATATATATAATAAATTAAATATAGATTTATTAACACAACTTAACACATAAATTTGCCAATTATGTAATTTATAAAAAAGGAATAAAGGATGAAATTATCTGTTTTTAAGATCAAATTACTGTTACTCAGCTTTCAGCTATTGATTGCTTCTCCTCACTTAGCAGCATTTTCTGGCGCAGCCAGTACAAGCGACACCCCTAAAGCGGACATCTTAAAATCAAAATTTGTACAATCGGTGCAAAAAGTTAAAAATAAACTCCAAGATACCTCCAAAAAAATAGCACATAAGCTTGGCATTAAGAATTTTGATTCCAAACTTGATGCACCATTTGAGCTAGGAGATAAGGCTATCATTAGAACGGCAAAAATTCTTGATAAATCGCTTGAAATTCTTGATGATGAATCATTTTGGCCATGGATTGGCTGTGGTGTTGGTGCGGCAGCTGGTGGTGCACTGGGAGCTCTTGTGGGCGGAGCAATCACGGCAGGCCTTTCGGTTTCAACTTTAGGAGTTGGTGTACCCGCGGCAACCGCTATTGGAGCTGCAATATCAGCTGGAGGATTTGGCCTTGGAAGCGCAGTTGGCCCAGCAGTAACCATCTTAATATGCCGAGCTTCTCGACTTGCTCGCAATAAATTATTTGAAGAACAAGCAGACGCCGAAAAACAACTTGCAGAAAACAAAAAAGCTGGTGTTGACTCAGCAGCACAAAGCGATAGAACTCTGGATGACATCGTTCTTGGTCTGCAGGGATCTATCTCTGCCGGATCTGATGGTAAACAGGCTGACGTAACCGATGCTCTTGAAAAACATAACGTCCATGGAAGGCTTCAAATCGATCATGAAAAACTTGCATCGCTTAGCAGTCATGAAAACTCAAAGTCCGACACGTTGATCGTTTATCGAAGTAATAAAACTTTATACTTTAACATTCATGGCTCTGGTCAAACCATTAATCTTCCATCTTTAACCGATATTCCATTTTATTATTCATCAGGAATATGCCCAACGATGGAAATACTTGGTGGATTTTTTGTTAAAGCAGATGATGAAAAATTGGCTCTACGTGATATGACAACAATTATTCGACAAATGTTTGATCCTAAGACGTTAAAACTTAACATTAAAATCACAGGTGATATGCCAGCTAATGCCGGCTCACTGGTTGTATTCTTTCAAATCGATAAAAAAATATACACGCAAATTATCGACAACAAATCATCTGCAGTAATCACACCAAAAGATCTAGAAAATGCGTATTTAGTTATTGACCTTGAAAAAGATCCTATGCCAATTGACCATGCAATGCTAGAACAAAGCAAACAAGATACTCAGAAGATTGTTAAAAAGCTTCAAAAGCAAGAAATAAGCTCTTCTGAATCATCAGATTTAGCAAAGTAAAATTAAGATATATTTCGTAAAAATAAGAGGCTCAAGGCAATTCGGAAAAAACCTTGAGCCTTATTTTTTTAAAATAGCTCAGACATGAACCCAGTTGCTTGGCATCACTAGGAACAAGCGTCAGGCAGAACGCCTGTAAGCACATGCAAGCACCACGAAATATGCTATCAATAAAATGATGAAATACGTTATCACGTTACAAGAAAAAAATCCTTCAAATACTGCGCACGGCTTACCTTGCATCGCAACAACCGCATACTGAGTAAGCACCGCTTTGCTTTTTTGAGAAAATAGTGGAAGCGCTTGATCAAAGTCAAAAAAGTGTCGTAGAGCAAAGACACTTGCTGCCAAAAAAGCGGGCGCCATAAGATAGCTGTTAAGCCATGGATAATAGAACGTTGTACCACTTAGTGGCGCAGATTTTTTGTATCGCCATGCAAAAAAAGCGATTGTTAAACACAAGAAAGGAATAGCGCAATTGCCGAGTAACCGAATATACCCAGAACACTTTTCTGAAGCAAAAATTGTTGATGGCGTAAACCACAACCACGATTTAAGCACTGCAAAGCTCAACATATTTTGGTATGGCACTGCAGGGTTTGCCCACGGGTTTGCATAAAATAAAACAAGAAATAGTGTCACAACAACACCGTATAAAATAGCAAAAATGTACATGCGAGTAATGAGCAAGAATGGAACAAGCCACATAAGATATTGTGGGCAGATACCAGACAAGCCGAAGAGAAGCGCTAGAATAATAGCCACAGCCCGCATAACCTCTATCCGTTTGTGATAATAAAACCATGCAAGCACCCCAATACCACCGACAAATAATATTCTGTTTTTTAAAACGCTTGCGATAAAAGTGTCTTCAATTAATGGACAAAAGGGAAGGCCAAGAACCTGGACACCTTGATTACAATAGCGCAAAATTGTATCAAAAAGTTTTATCAGATCAAAACCATACAATACTAAGATGCCAAGTACAAATGATGAAATAGCAAGAAATCCAATCAAGGAAGTTATCTGATACTTCAAGTAGAGTATAAGATCTTGCGGTGCACCCTTCCAATCAAACCGAAGCAATAAAACACCAAGTATCACGGTAAAACCTAAAAAGCCTAATACGCTTATACTCAAAAAGATTGGTGTTTTGATTATCGCTAGAGAACATTTTAAAAGTTTAAACATGCAAAAAAAGCTTGCAAAAATCGCAATTCCAATCGCAAAGGCCCAAATGCCCGCACGCCACAACAGTCTCATTTGTTGAGAAAAATTTTTGTAGGGCGTAAAAAAAAATGGAAGAAAAATCAGTGAGGCCGGTTTGATCAAAAGTGAAAGGCCAAAAAGAACGCCAA